>Ga0194138_10000686_pt1 | contig 16089 bp, 25 predicted proteins | sample TARM_MetaG_T2_14_FD_134022 | JGI IMG/M metagenome (GOLD analysis project Ga0194138, IMG submission 134022) | Freshwater microbial communities from Pennsylvania, USA, analyzing microbe dynamics in response to fracking - TARM_MetaG_T2_14 (version 2) | ecosystem: Environmental > Aquatic >...
AACTGAAAATACGTTTCGTGAGACCCGTTCTCAACACCGTCCCAGCGACAACTTGCCTTGGAACGGTAATAGCCTGGACCTCTTCCCATTCCGCCGTTTCACAGTTCCACTCATATTTCCACATCTGCTGGCAAATTTCAGGAGGGGGCGGAGGTGGATCATCGTCGTTTCCATTTGTAGGCGGAGGCGGTGATACCGGAGATTCACAATCGCCGCAAAAAAAATCCGTCCATTCAGGTGGAGGGCTTGGCGGGGGAGCGGGAAAATCGCTTTGGGAAGGCCATGTAGCACTTGAAAACAACCCTCCTATGGTCACCGCATGAATGTCCGTGGATAATTCTTGCATATCACAGAGACAGCCATTGAGCGGGTCCCCAGCGGCTATTTTATCTCGGCAACTTTGCATGTTCGGGACATAATAAAAAACTTTCCCAGCCGCCTCCCAATCATCTTCGTAAATCATATCTCCGACAATGTCCGGTGGAGGATTCGGAGAATACGCTTTAAACAAAAAATTCCTGTAATAGTAGTATCCGGATTTCCTTCCGTACACATCCGTTCCGGACCCGATGACACCTTCATCCTCGTGGGACCACATCACTTGCCACCAATCCGCCGCATAATGGTCGGAGTCTAAATATTCCAAATAGGCCGACCATATTTCGGATGCCGGTCCTGACCGATCAATGTAATTTGTTCGAATATCAGACAGGAAATAATAAAAACCATCGTTTTCATACCGAAACCCAATGTTTTGGGAAGGATGAGGAAGCCAAGATCCTGTTGCACAATCCCAAAACCAATGCACGAAAATCCGACCCTCCGTCGATGGGGGGGCGCAACAGCAATCCCGGATGTAGCTTGGAGGAATAAGGTGCGCGCGGCCAGGCCCAGCGAATTGCGCCGGCACATCGACCGGGTCGTACGAATTCGCCCCATACCCCTCCGTCTCATATTTGTGGGTTGGCTTCACCCCGCTCCCCAATTCCGGGACCTCGCCATTTGCTCCGAAAAGCCGAATCACGTCCCGCTCCCTATGTCATTGCAACCAACTGGCCCCAGTAGAATCCCCATGGGATAGATCGTCGGGAACACGCCCGTGAACTCGTTCGAAATCGACAAAACACCCTCAGCCGCGGCCACCGTGCCTATGTGGAAATTCGCCACTCCATAGCCGTTCACCGGGTCAGATAGGTCCACGGTGATCATGGGATCTGGAAGAGATGAGCCTGATTGCACAGAGGCGCTCGTCACGGTCCACACATAGAGGTACGCGCCCAGAGCGACCGCCTCCACATTGGTTTCCAACCAAAATTCCGTTGTGGCGTTGTCTGACACGGTTTTATTCGCCATTGAGACGGTTATCGTTGTCGGGATTCCTTGTTCGTTTGAGAAGGACAATTTTCCGTCAACCATCGCGACGGAGAGCCCATCAAGAGCACGTAGCTTCCACGGAGGATACGTTAATTGCCCATCGCCACCCTTGCCCCTTAAAATAATTCCGTTCTGAGTAAGAATCGAATCTCCTCCGGAAATATACCCAGTCCCGTTTATTATCTTTGCAACGGAATTCATCCAAGAAGCAAGCTCAGAAGAGCCCAGAACTTTTTTCCAATCAGACTTCAGATGAAACTGCTTTTGGTTCACTGGTTACATATCCTCCCACTTGTCATATTCTTCCCATTGCTGTTCGTGTCGAAGCAGTCCAGACCCAGGCGGTCCAAGCCTTTTCAGGTGGTCCTTCGTGCACACGTAGCTTCCCGTCGAAGTGTAGGTGCCTGCGGAAATGGAAGATACTTCAGACCCTCCAACCAAAGACGCGGGCGTGTCTCCTCCAGTCCAAATTTTGAACCGGCTGAAAAACTGAATTGTCCTCTTCTGAAGGGTAGTGTCACCTTCAGGGCCGTATTCTCGGTAGTCTACTCCCTCCCAGGTGTCTTCAAAAATCCATCCTGTACTGGGCATTATTCCGTCTCCAAATTTTCTGCGATGACATAGAAAGGCTTGGTCTTGCTGCCCGTGGGCTCCGCCATCTGTCTATCTTTTTTGGATTCCATCCGCCCGATATTGAACCGCTCCTGCTGCATTTCGGCGTATTCTCCCAGTGACAGACGGCGGTTGATCAGCCCAGGTTTAGACGTCATATCAATGGATTCTTCCCACACCGGAACCGCTCCGCGTCTGTTTTGGGCTTTCCGGTCTCTCCGATTCTGTCGGTCTTCATCCAGATTTCGAAGGATGCGCTCGATCAACCGTGAAGACCGGTTTCTTTCAGGAAGGGGATCGTCTTTGGATCTATCTTCGCCTGGTCTTTCTCCAGAGAGTACAACACCTCCCCATGCTGAGTCAGACATGTCGCCCGCATTGAAGCCCGCATCACCGGGTTGACCTTCGGTTTCCCTGTCTTTGCTTCCTCGCCGAGTGTCCGGTTTTTCCGCACGATATCTTAACGATTGCAGCGCCTTAGCAAGCTCGCTTGAAGGTCCGATCCCTTCGAAGGTGACGCCGCGTTCCATGGCGTCCAAGTGCTCTTGTACACGGCGTTCATATTCGGCCTGTTGTTCTTTCGTGGGGATCCCAAACCTTGGAAGAGATCCTTCCTTTTGCATTTGTTTGGTCACTACGGTTTGGACACCAAGTCGCTCGGAAGCGCCCACTACCTGTTTTACACCGGGGAGCTGATTGAAGATTTTTACCAGTCCCGGACCTACGACATTCAGGAAGGCCGTCCCAGCATCCATGAACATCGCGTTTACCACGCGGCCCATATCTCCCAACGCCTTTGCCCGCTCCTCCTGGTCCCCGGAGAAGATGTCCCCCATGACATCGGCGAGTATCCGGGCGGCCTTTGCTCCCTTTTCCGCCCATTCTTCGATCGTGCCGTCTTTTCGAAGAGTTTTGATCCGGTCGATCAGATCTTCAAGGGCATTCTTGGAAAGGTCCATGAAAGCGGCCCCGAAGTCCTGCAGAGCTCCGGTCCACTCGCCTTTGAGCGTGGAAATAAGGCCGTTCCCTGTTGCTGAAAGCTCGCTCATCATGCCTTTAAACTGCCCGCCTTCTCCCGTCAGATTGCGGATGACCTGCTGAAGCTCCCCGAATCCGACCTTGCCCTCGGCCACCAGGTCTTTGACCTCGCCTTCGGTCACGTTGAAGACCTTCGCCAGCTCGGTGATGACGGGAATGCCGCGGCCAGTGAGCTGGTTGATATCTTCGGCGAACAGTCGGCCCTGAACGCGGGCCTTGCCGTAAATCTCGGTCAGTTCCCCAAGCGGGATTCCGATGCCGGCCGCGATATCTCCAAGGTTTCGAAGCTCGCCGGTTACATCTTCTGCCGCGAACCCGAAGGCCAAGAGGCTCCGGGCCCCGTTCGCGTAGTCGTTGAACTCGAACGGTGTCGCATCGGATTCAGCCTTCAGTTCTTTCAAGAGTTGCTTGGCCGTGGCCATGTCTCCGATCAGCACCTTGAACTGGACGCGGACGGTCTCCAGGTCGAACGCCTTCTTGATGCTCAGACCGATACCGCCAGCCAACCCACCGCCCGCGAGGATTGTGCGGAAATCGAACAAGCCTCGGAAAGTTGCCTTGATGCCTCTGACCACGCCCCCGGCGATTCCTTGGAAACGACGCAACGCCCGGGCCCCCACTCCCATGGCCCGGTCAAAGTTCTCCTTGACCAGAATGTTAAAGCGTAGGTCTTTCATCCCTCAGCCCTCTCTTTCAGCTTTTCGCGCAACGAGGTTTCCGCATCCCTCATTCGTTTCACCGCACGTATGTAGTGGCTGTCCAGCTCGTCCAGCTCTCCAGGCTTCGCTGGGCGCTGTGTAAGGAGCATGATCAACTCCTCTTCCGGACACCTCCACATGAGGTCTTCAACGCTTCTGCCGGTTTCACGGCCAAGCTCGGCAATCCATTTCCCAAGGTCCGTCCGCCCGGTCGGGGTTTTGGTCTCGTCAACCGGCTGGTAGAGGTCCTCTACGGTCTTGTGCAGGCTCTCGACCCCATCAATCAGCACGTCAGTCGAGACGTTCACAGAGCGACTCCAGCGCTTCACAGCTTTGATCAAGGCTTGGCGGTTGCCTGCCACCTCCCACAGCCGTTCAGGCTCACGAGCGTTCGCCATACACCATGCGTAGGCCACATTGCAGAAGAAAACCTTTTCCCGCATGGGGATCGCAACCTGTTCCTCGAAGAACATTTTCGCGCCGTGGGACAAGCGGTGAAGCACAACGTTCCCCACTCGCAGGGAGGGCATCAACATCGCGGCGCACGCAGGAGACGTGCCTCCATTCATAGCCTCTTCGAGGGCCTCGACAAGCTCTCTGACCTCCTCGAAATCTTCCACCAAGTCGAGGTTCGCGCCCGCCTCACGCTCAAGCCGCTTGAGGATTTCAGCAGCGTTCGCGTTCATGATCAAGCGGGCAGGGTGGTTGCGTCGAGGTACTCCCACCAGTCGGCGGAGTAAACCTTCCATCCCTCCCGGTTGATCGTCCCGGAATCGTTTTGGGAGGTCACATATCCGGCAGCCGGAGCGGATACAACACCGTAGGCCTGCAAGCTCACCGAACGTTTAAAACCGTAGTAGTACAGGCCCGAATCAATGTAGTCTTGATCGCTTCCCAGGCCCGCATCTGCGGTCTGCATTTCAATGTTCAGCGAGCAGGAAACAGGTTCAGCGCTAGACCCGATCGTCGCCCCGAATTTACTGACAATTCCGAACCCACCTGCGAGCGTTTCGCTTATAGCCGATCCGTAAGCTTTCAGCTTGCTGATCGATGACGGTTTGATCCAGTTCAGCGTGACAGTGGGGCGTGTGGTCGCTGAAGCCTGGTAAGAAAGCCCGGTGATGATGTAGTCTGTGTTCACCGCCACACCGAATGCGGCCACGAGGGACGCGGTGTCAAAAAGCTCGTAGGAGCAACTCCCTTCTTCGCGAGGGCGCAATTCCGCGACAGCGTCGGTCACGTACTTGGCATCGTCTCCCAGCGCCTCGAAGAAATCTTTCAGGTCGTTTCGCTGGACGTCGGTCAACTGAATCACGCCGCCGGCCAATCCCAAAGGATCGTCGGAAGCTGAAAGTGCAAAGTCTGGCATGTCATTTTCTCCGTGTACAGGTTACACGGATAGCCACGGGATCAACTGACCGAAAAAACGCAGCGCCCTTGGACGTCCACGGCAAACAAAAGCTGTGGATCGTCGGAGGATCGGAGCTTGAAATACCTGCCCTCAATCCTCGGCACATCCGTGGGCTGCATGACCAGTATGTTCCCCAGACCTTTGAAAGGTAGGGTCCCCATAATTTTCGTCGCGAACTCCCTGGCCGCAGATCGGTTTCGAAACCGTCCTTCCACGCGAAAATCCATGTTGATCGAAGTGGGCGGCGAATCGCCCAACCAAGGTGCATTGTCATTTCCTCCGGAAAGAAAAAGAGCCGCCGCGTCGTATGCCGGAGGGAAGTGGTCAAGAAAAAAGTTACCCTCCGATCCCCTCCGCATGCCTGCCGCATTCGCGAATCGGTTTGCGGCTTCGTCGGTGGCTTTTTCCCACGAGGCAAATATCTGTTCAGGATTACTCACCGTGACACCTTCTTGCTTCGACCGTAGGCATCAATGATGTGGAAAATCCAAATCAAAACCGCGACAGGGTAAAGCATCCAGTGCAGTTGGTTGGAATAGATCAGCAGACAAGCGATAAAAAGCGTCATCGTAGCATCTCCCTTATTTTGGAGGATTCGTCTTGGATAATGGCCACCATTTCCATTTCTGAATCGTCGATCGCGCGCTCGATGAACTTGTCGTCGGCCTGAGCGCCTTTTTTCACAGTGCCGATACCACGCTTCTCCCAGCTGACACCCTTCTCCTCATGAATCTTCCACGCGTAGGCCCCGGCGGGGGAGTTGGTGGGTACGAACACCTCCGCAAGCATTGAGGTGGCCCGCATCTGAATGGAATTTTGCAGCGCACCGGGCTTCGTGCGGCTGGTGGCGGTGGAGGTCCTGCGCTTTTTCGCCGCGGCCATCTGCGCCTTTGATGCCCGACTCACGGAACGTTTTTCCGCGTCGGTCGGTGACTTCGGCGCGTACCTCTTTGCACGATCCAAAACGCGACTTCCAACCCGCGTGTGGATACGCTGCATCATGGCCCTGGTCTCCTTCCCGGCGACGATCAAACGGCGCTCCAGCCGCTTCAAGTCGCGGTAGTGGAATTCGATATCGAGACTCATGCTGAAACCGCCTTGCTGTAGACCTGGACCTGCTCCAGCTCGTTCCAGTCCACGTTCTTTCTCGCGGCCTGTTCATCCGCATCCTCGCGGTCCAGCGTCTCGTCGATTCGCTCCTGGAGGCAATCGCAGTTTGGGTGCCACATCCCGGCGTTGATCGCCTGTTGGTAGGACGGATACTCAGGGTTCCCGCCGGTGATGGAGAGGATCAGGCCGTCCCACGCCTGACAGGTCGGACAGTTGTCACCCACCGCACGCACCCGGATCATATCGTCTCCGTTTTCGGCCAGCGTCTGGTTGTAGCTCTCCCGCGCGACCCGTGCCGTCGTGGTCCGGGTCAGCATCCGCAGATAGTTCGAGTTCTGCCACCGGCGGCCGGCCACATCGACGAACTTTTCTGAGGACAGGTCCCGCGCAATCTCTCCCCATGCGTCTTGGATCTCCTTGTGGATTCGGTTGGAGGTCCATCCCTCAATCGCGCCCTGCCGGAACGTGGACACCACAGATTGACGGAGAGCCCCTAGTGTGAGCTGGTCCATCTTGTCCGTAAACACACCCGCGATGCGCTCCCCGTTTTGCGGCGCGATAAGCTCGAAAATCCGCTGTGCGTATTCCGGACTGTATTTCGTGATCCTGCTTTTTACCGGCCCGCCGCCTCGCGAAATGATGTTGTCCACAGCGAATTCGCGGAAGCGTCTAGCTACCTGCCCTGTCAGGTCCAACGCCCATCGGTCAATGTCGGCGGACAAGCTTTCCCATCGGTCGGAGAGTTGACGGTAAACGGCCTTCTGAGATTTTAGCAGAGCGAGATTAGGCCGGTCGGATATTTCGTCCTGGATGATCCGTCGGACATCTCGTCGCGCCTTGAGGACGCGGGTCTCCAGATCTTTGTATCCTTCCTCCTGCCAGCTTCGGAGCAACTTTATTTGACGGCGGACGGTGATCATGTGGCCTGCACCTCCCGAACCATTGTCCAATTCCCCTCGGCGTACGGCAGCCCAAGACGCCGCATCTCCACTTCCCGGCAATCTTTCGCGTTGTGAAGCAGCACGCCTTCCGCTAGCTCGGAGGGGTGGCACCAGCATTCGGAGCCCGCCTCATGCGGCTGGAGGTCGCCGACCGGCAGACAGTGGAGGCGGGTAGTCATTGCACGTCGGCCTGTTTCCATTCCTCCCCGTCATCCGGGGGATCGAATGTGATTTCGTTGGCGATTTCGATGGCCTGATCATGCGCCCGGTCGCGGTTGATGAACTCATGCGCCAAGCCTTGCCGTGCGTACCAGTTACCCGCGCCCATCGCGAAACTATGGGAATCCGTCCCCTCGTGCCGAGTAGCAAGGATCTGCACCGCGTCGAAGTGCTCCCCGAGATCTTCGGCAACTCGCTTCAGGTGTTCCATGACCTCGTCATGGTCCATACTCACCCCCTACGCATCTCTACTTGCGGAAAAGCTTGCCCGGGGCCAGCGATGTACCTCAAAGCCGCAGGACAAAGCCGCTCCACATCCATCGATGGTTCGTCCTCGCCCTCACCCGTCTCAAGATACCGAGGGGCACCACTTTCACCGTCTCTCGGCAGATGAGAGTGCTTGAGCATGTGGAAGGCTTGCTCGTAGACGGCCACATCCCACCGGGCAGCGGTGCGCGACGTGGCGATCGTGGTATCCGCGTCGCTGAAGGCAGCCCCGGCCCGCGTCTCGATGATCCGGCGAGCATGATCAATCGCACGAACGCGGTCCGGCTCCTCGAAATCTTCCCAGGCCTTACCGTTTACGTGGCCTGCAAAGTAGTTATCTGCCTGCGAGACGTTGATGCTCACTTCGCGCTCTCGGAAACTTCCGCGAACCCATTCTTTTTCCACGAATCGACCGATTCAGGAGGAACTGAAACAACGCAGGACGATTTTTTCAGCACTACAAGGGTGGGCTTCTTCGGCTTTTCCTGTTCGGATGTTACGCCCTCACTACCCTCCGTGCGCTCATTTTTTGTGAAGCTTCTGTCTGTGGTGGTTTTCTTTCTCGTGGCCATAAAAACTCCTTAAACGGGTTCAAGGTTGGCCACCAAAGAAAAAGGCCCGCCGGATCGAATCGCGGCGGGCTCTATGGGCTATTTGGAGTGTTTTTTTTATTAGGTCATTTTTGGGGTTGCATCATGACCAGGGCGATAAGCACACAGGCCAAAAATCCAAGGGACCAATGCAGCAAATAAAGCAGGGACGCAGAGCATAACCAAACCATGAGGGTCAGCGCCCACAAGACCTTTGAAGGTAGTCGCAATAAAACGTCAAGAGCGCCTTTGGCCGCCCTTCCCAACGTCTCATTCAGAGTTTGATGAAAGGGGTTAGGGGAGTTCACGTTTCGGCTCCTCCGGAAGAATCCCCTTCCGTCTCGACCGCGAGGTCCAGCCGGTCGCGGATCCACGCGCCGAGCGACACGCCTTTCCGTTTCGCCGCCGCGCGGTAGGCGCGATCTTGAGCGATTGACCAGCTCAAGGAGGTCCGCACGGCGGACACTTTGTCCGCCGTGCGTTTGTAGGTTGCCCCGGGTTTCGGTCCTCGCGCGCCCATTATGCCTCCACCTCCAAAAACGTGAGTGTGCATTTTCCCCATTTCCGCTTCAGTTCGGTCACCGCGTCGCGGCGACTGAAAGCGGGCACGCTGTCGATCGTGACGGCTTCGACAAGCACTCCGCCTTTGTCGGCGCGGGTTTTTGTAACTTCATAGACGTAGGTTTTCATGGCTTTCTCCATTTGCTATTCCGGGCAAGCCCCCGGCGGCGGTTGGTGGTGTTTGATTGGTTCGAATTAAACGACATCCCAATCATAAATTTCCGGGTAATCGCCGTCCTCGTCGGCATCAGGGCGAACCCGGATTTTTGCAATGCCTGGGTACCCATCATCGTCGCCGGTTTCCTCTATTGCCCATTTTTTTACGGCAGCGATTTCCCGGTCGAGAATTTTGCGGGCTTCCTCAAGCGTGTCCGCCTCATGGTACTCGGTGTCTCCGTGGTCTTCCCACGTTGCGATTTCAACGATGTATTTACTGAAGTTCATTTTGCCTTTCCTTGTTTTTCTGTTCCCGGCTTGGCCCCGGGCGGCTGTCAGGATCGTCCCAACACCCGTACCTTACCACGGTTTTTCCGAAAGCGTCAACAACTTTTTGCATAAAAATGTATTTTATTTTTCGGGGGGTTAAATCAGCTCCGCCACGGCGTCGCCGATCTCCCGCATCACGCGGGCGGCGGTCATGGGGTCGGCGGGTGGCGCGTCGAGCCACATCACGTCGCGCGACGTGAGAGTGCCGTCGTCCGCCTCGTCAAACCAGACGATACAGCGTGGAGCGATGAGGCGCACGCCGTAGAGGTCGCCGCTTTCTCCATCGGACATCAAGTGAGCTTCGGGGAAGTCGGGGCGGGGCTGAGAGGCGGCGGTCATGGCCTCGATCGCCCAGGCCCCGAGCTTGCCCTTTCCGGCGGCTTTGGCGAACATCGCCTTCTGTTGAGGGCTGCACTCGATGACGATCTGGGAGGGTTTTGGTCTGTCGATCATCGGGCTATGATCCCCCATATCGAGATCGGATGCAAACAAAAACCCCCTCCCGGCGATGACGATACCGGGAGGGGGTAAGGAACCCACGACAGGGTAAATGGTTATTCTTCGTTCTCGGCGGCCTTCTCGGCCTCCTGAATGCGTTTGAGGAGGGTCCCCTCCTTCATGTTTCCGTAGCCTTTCAGTCCAAGCTCTTTGGCCCGTTCTTTGAGGGCTTCGAGGTCGGTGTCGGGCTCCGCCTTCTCGGCGGCCTTCTCGGCCTCCTGGTGGCGTTTCTTGCGTCGGGTGCGGTTGAATCCGGTAAGTCCCATGGTCAACTCCTTGTAAAGGTTGGAAAGACACCCCCGGCCCGAAGGCCGAGGGCTCACGATCACACCGCGATGTTGTGCTGAACGCCGACGATCGCGCAGCGCTTGCGGTCCAACACGCGGTCCCAATTGGCCGCAGCCTCCAGTTCGGCATTGGTCGGGGTGTCCCCGGCCACGGACGCGCTGGTGAACTTGAAGCCGTTCGGGTGAAGCAGGAACTGCTGGCGACTGGTCATCACCGTGTCGCCGGCCAGGATGTCCCGGTCGGATTCGAACGCGGGATCCGGCCCCGGCCAGCCCGCGTCACGCGCGATAGCTCCGGCTCCAAGCAGGTACGTGGTGTACTGCGTGGAATTGGCCCCTGCGGCGGTCGGGCAGTCGTCGTCCACAATCACCCGGCGCCCCTGGAAGGTCTCGAACTCCACATCTGCACTCGGGCGAACGGTGGAGATCAGCTCCAGCTTTTGCAGGTGGTGGTAGACGTCCGAATGCATCGCGGTCGCCACGATGTTCCGGGCGGCGTCGCCAAGCTTCTTCTTAGCGTCCACGAAAGTGGAGCCCGTCAACTGGGTGGCGGCGGCAGGATCTGCGGCGTCGCTGTAGATTTTCAGCAACAGGTCGTCCCCGTCGTTCGCATCGTTGTCGGCAAGGATGCCGGTCAGGATGGCGATCAGAGCAACCTGTTCACGGGTGGCCCAGAACTCGGCCCAGCCCTGCGCGATGGCCTGAGCGGGGTCCGCACCGGAACGGATGTCGGCGAGTTCATCCACCGTGATGGCTTTTCCCCGAGCCAGGATGGCCGCGATCTGCTTACCGGCGGTCAGTGCGGTTTCGGTCAAGGATGCGCTGTCGGACAGCACTTCATCGGAGCCGGACAGGGTGTTCCAGAACGGAAGGGAAACGGTTGCGGCTCCCTTGGATCCCGCCATCCCGGCGATACGCGGGTCTTCGATCACAACGCCGGACGCGATCAACGCGTTGCGCTTGATGGTCTCTTCCCGGTAATACTGCAAAAACCGGGGAGAACTGATAATGTCAGATACGGTTGTCTTCGGCATGGTGCCTATACTCCTTGCCCGAGAGGGCGTTCAGTTGGTTACTTGGCGGCCTCGGCCTTCAGGCGTTCGGCTCGCTGGGGGTTGGTTTTTTCCAGCTCGATCTGCTCCGTAAGGTTGAAGGTTTTCTCCGCGTAGGGGTTTCCGGTGTAGGTAGGTGCCCCTCGGTCGGAACCCTTGGGAGGAGCCCCGGAACCATGGCCGGAATCATCGGCCACAATAGCGGCGTTCGATCCCTTCCACGTCTCCAGTAGAGATCCGGTCACATCGGCGTTGTCCAAGTCCTCGTCGCTGATTTCGGAGAACTTCCGAGCGAAGGCGTCAGACACCATGTCGCGATCGACGCCGTCCACCAGCTTTACGCCGGAGAGCAGCTTGTTGATCTTCGCGCTACGTGCCTGTTCCTTCGTTTTGGTCTCCGCCTCTTCCAACGCCTTGGACTGGTCATCCAGCTTCTTCTGGAGCCCCTTCACCGTGTCGGTCAAAAGCTCCAGCTCGGACTTCTTGGAATCCCCGGCCTGCTTAATCTGCCCTTCGAGGTCGCTAATCTTCGTCTCCAAATCCTTCACCCTCTTTTCGGCTTCCGCCTGTTTTTCCTCGGCTTTCTTACGGGCCGCGGCGATGGAGGAATCTGGGTTGTACTCGGAGAGAAAAGCTTTCTCTTCGTCGGTCAGGTCTTCGCCGTTGGCGACTTTCTTCAGCAAGTCAGTGATCTTCATGCGTTATCCTTACGGTTGCAGTTTTCGTTCTCGGGCAAGCTGTACCCATCCACGGTGAGCGAATCCGTGATGCACGCTCGGTCAAAATTGGCCACGAATTCAATCGTCCCCCACAATCGCCCGTAGACTCGGGTCGTAAGAGTCGATTTCGTCGACAAGCTCCTGCATCCGCTCCGGTCCAATCGGCGTGATGCGGCTGAGGATTTTTAGAGCGGCCTTTTTCACCTCCTTGTCAGCCTCCGGCGGAAGGGGGAGCATGCTGATTCCCGTGAGGCTTTTGGTCAGCTCTTCAGTGTCCTCAATGTCGAATTTCCTGGGGTAGACCGGATCATACACTGAAAAGGTAGAATCCAACTGCCTCGAAAACTGCACAAGTTTTTGTTCAGCGGCTTCGAGCTTCGAGGACAGCTCCTTGAGCGTCGATTCCGGGTCCAAATGGTCCCAACGTTTCGATTCCGCACTCTGCACCTGGGCCGATGCACCGCCCATGCTCATGGCCAGTCCAACGACGTCATAAAGCTCCTTTTTCAAGTCAGCTAGACGTTTCGGAATCGTCTCCATGTCTCCCGCATCTGGAGAAATGAAACGAGAGGTGCCCGAATCCTCGGAAGGCTCGAACAAGGGGTAATTCAAACCACGAACCATCTCTATGGCTTGCTCGTATTTGACTTCCGCGGCAGCCATGACGTTTTCGATCAGCCCGAAAGGCAGAACCAGTTGCGGAAATACAGCTTCCACGATGTTTTCCTGATCCGCACTCAACAAATTCAGGATGGCCGCTTGCAGAATTTCCACGTCATCGAACCAATGAGGTTTAGCCGAAGCCTTCCCAACCATGTGGAAGGGGATGTCTCCCCCCGCATAGGTAAACGGTGTCTCCGTCCAATTCTCTCCACCGTCACGGGTCTCGAATCGGATTCCTTGGCCATCACGCTGCCATAAGCTGCGCTGACGCATATTCACAGGCGCGGAATCCGGGTCGCTGTTGTCGTAGGTAGAGGTCTCCGTGATGAGCCACAGCAACCGTCCATCCTCCTTGGAATAATGCCAGTCGACGACCTCGGTCGGGCTCCAGAGAATCCAGTACACTCTATCTCGGGACGCCTCGCGTTGCGCCTGACTCCGTTGCACAGGGTTTCCTTCCTCATCCAGCGGAGGCGATCCTCGATCAACGGAAACCCAGCACCACCCACCGGACGTGTACGCCTCGTTGACGTGCTCCATGAACTCATTTGCGGTCTGTCCGCAACGGGTGACGTCCGTCACGAATTCTTCGTCCGCACCCTCGCGAGTGATGGGATTCCCGAAAACGTACTGGTTCAGCTTCGATGTGATCCGTCGAGGGTAGTTGATGTTGTACGCCCGCTCCTTTCGCCCGACGACACCACGATCCGAATCCCCGCACCAGGACGAATCAGACTCGGAGGGGAAGCGGTTGAGCCGCAAGTCAATGTACGGTTTCCCACCCTCAACCGCTGCGATGTTCCTGGAAATCTGTTCTTCGCGATGATGAAGAATGACGTGAGTACGGGTCAGCCTGATGTCGTCGTTTTCGCTCATGCGCATGGCAACGGAATCAAGCAAGACAAAAAGGAGCCCCCGGTTTGTTCAGGCTATGAGGGCGGCCTGTCGCATGGCTACCCGGGCTCTGATAGACTCAAGCCATGCGATAAACAAAAACCCGCCGTCCAAGGTTCACCACAAACTTAGATCACCAATCTATTTTTTTCCGATTTGATTGATGTGGACGGCGGGAAAGTGTGCCCCGGTGCGGACCGTTACGGATCGCCGGGGCTCGACCCTCAAGGTTGCCGAGAGAGCAAAACAAGGGATGTGCCCACCTGCCGCCGACTCTCTCGACCTGCACGGTCCGCATCACAGCAATGCTCATCCGGCGGCGAGAGTGGCCACCAAATCAACGGCGCCCACCAGGGAGGGCCATGCCCGCACTCGGACTCTTCATGACGTACTTCATAAACCAATACCGAGCGGCGTCGATTGCGTGATTCCACGCATCGATGGGTTTGTTCGTGCTGTTGCCCTCCTTGTCCTCGGCGTAATGGTAGGACCGCACCTCCTTCCGCATGTTTGGGGAGCCGACAATGTTGATCCTGTACCGCTTCATGCCGTTTAAGGACGCCTCAATGCTGCCGCGCCCCTTGTTGACTCCATGGATGTTAAATTGCGCCATGCGAAGCTCTGTAATGCTCTTGGGCTCTGAGGAGTCCGCAACGATGTTCGCACGTCCGACGCCCTCTTTTCTGAGCTCCTCTTCGATGCTGGGGACCTCCGGCATATTCGGGTTGGAGGTGTTGACCAGGCCAGGCTTGTAGCAGCACTCCCGAAACCAGAGCTCTCCATGAGCCATCGCACATTCGACAATCGCAGTCGGATCGTTCGTGAAACCGAAGTCAAGCCCGTAGCCGTGCACCTTGCAAGCCGAGGCCGGGGGGAATTCCGTGCGATAGGAGACATTCGGGAACACCAGCCCCTTGAGAGCGTTCCCCCAAAGCCCGAGGCAGTAAACCCGATACCAGTTGTCGGCATCTCCAAGCTGGTGTTTCAGGCTCTCGTACAGCTCCGCGCGGTCAGGAGTGCAAAACCTGTTATCCTGATACGTCGTGTGAAGTATCGTAGCATTCTTCCGGGTAGATTGCACCTCGTGGAAACGCCCGTCGTCTCGCTCGAAGTCAGCCTTCGGCGGAAAGAACTGGTCGAAGATCCAGCCCTCCTCATGCTCCGGGTTGAACGTCAGAATCATCTGGAGGAGTGTGCCCGGGTTGCTGTGCCGGATCGACGTATCCGTCTTGATGAATTCCTGCAGGCCGATTTCGTCTGCCTCCTCAACCCAGACCATGGAGGGGTCTTTCACCGATTTCAGCTTCGCCGGACGGTCCAGCCCCCGGGCAATCACGCTATTCCCGTTGACGCACTGGATCCGCATCGGCGAAACAGTCCAAGTGAAAAGCGACTCCAGCCCCCACGACTCGATTACGTCGATAATCGTCTGAAACTGTGAGTCCCGGATGTCTGCGTAGATTTTCCGAAGCAGCACGCATTTGCAGTAGCTCTCCGATAGCAGACGATGCACCACGATCTGCGCCGCGCTGTATGACTTCGCCGAGTCGCGTCCCCCGTAGAGGATAAGATACCGGTTGCGGTCGGCGATCAGCGGGATATAGACCGGATTGTAGAGCGCGGGGTCGCTGAGGTCTACGGAGACGGCGGGCATGAGGATTCATTTTTTGGCGGCTTCACCGTGATCTGGATTGGCCCGCCGCCTTCGCCACTCCACTCGCGCTTCTCGGGAGCGTAGGCCCCGAGGTGCTTCATGAGTTTGTCGAGAGCGGCGCCCTTGTCCCACATCTTGAATTTGTGGATATACTCCGGCTCGCAGTCCTCACCAGGCGGAAGTTTTGTCACCACCTCCAGCCCCCCCAGCATCGCCGCAGCGTCATCATCAAGCTCTGTGACGGGTTTTACGTTGCCGTTCGCATCAAACAGCCTGCGAGGGTCTCCGAAGGCGATACGAGCCAATTCCTGGACCACACGGTCGGCTGTGATTTCTGTACGTTGTGCGCGCTTGTTGACGCCTTGCTGGATTGCATCCGCAATCTGAGGTTTTGTGAGGTTGTCCGCCCCGGTCCTATAGGCTGTTTTCGCACTGTACCCCGCCCGGATCGCGGCCTGAGTGGCGTTCAGGTCTATCAGATATTCTCGCACGAACGCGGCCTGCTTTGGAGTGAGTTTGCTCATATCGCCTATAGCCACGCTATCAACCACCCGCACCACCGGACGCATTCGCGCCGGTGTGCTCTGCGTTCTCGGAATGAATAGTTTCCTGCCAGTTTGGGCATACTCTGTTCATTAGTTCCTCGACGATCAAGCTGTCGGCAGTTTCCGTCCTCAAAACCTCTTTGACGAGTTCGAGCGGTGTAAGCGTTTCCAGCCTTTCCGACTCTTCGATGGCGGCGAAGAGTTTGACGTATTGCGCTTTCGACAGCCGAGAACCAGTCGATTGGATCAATGGCGAGGCATCGGCGTTTTCTATATTCTTAGGCATATTTTATCTTTCGTTTGTTGTTAAAGTCGAAGGCGATCTACTCGCCATTATCCATCTGGTTGTTAGGCGCAGCAGCGGCAGGGCTTCCAGCGTTTCGACATTAAGCCGCGCTTGACCCTTCCAGTCCCTTTGCACTTTCGACATTCAGCCGTAGGTGCTTTTGATAGCGGAACCAAGTCGCCGC
>Ga0194138_10000687_pt1 | contig 16063 bp, 12 predicted proteins | sample TARM_MetaG_T2_14_FD_134022 | JGI IMG/M metagenome (GOLD analysis project Ga0194138, IMG submission 134022) | Freshwater microbial communities from Pennsylvania, USA, analyzing microbe dynamics in response to fracking - TARM_MetaG_T2_14 (version 2) | ecosystem: Environmental > Aquatic >...
ACATGCGCCTTTATTTGGATGTAAACACTGTTTTATTCTTGCAGATTTTCGTATTTTTTTGTAATTTTCTTTAATATTCATTGGATTTGAAAAATCTTCATCATCTTTACCGTTTATTTTATCAATGCAACATCTCTTGAACTTTTTTCCACTTCCGCATGGACAAGATTCATTTCTACCTAATTTCAAATTCATTATTCCTCCTGACATAGATGCATTTGTATCTTTTCAATATAGTTTAATATTTTCGGTCGTTATCATAAGCTTGCAACTATTAAAAAATTTTTCTTATCTTCCACCTTTTATAAGCACTTTTAAGTTATCCCAGGTCCAATTATAAAGTTTATCTGAAGACAATGCGCCCTTTGGTTTAACACATTTTTTTACTGAACGTCCATTCAAAAGAAAATAGGGAATATTCTCCTCTTGAGCAATTTTAAGCTCTGCAGAAACACCAGTAGCAGTATTAGTCTTCTCTCCACATATTACGATAACTACATCACAGCCCTTAATCCTGGTGCGTGCTTTCGCTTTCCAGTTTGAATCTATCGTTTCTTTAATTGACATGTCTGTAATCTCGAATGGCGAATCTGAATTCTTAGCTTGCCCAACTAATAAAAGTTTAAGATCTGAGTCATGATCATAATCAAAGCTTATAAATGTTCTTGTTTTTGTCATAACAATTCCTTCTTTCTATTAATAAATTTAAATCCTTTTATTATTTACCAAATTCCAATAATGAGCTCCTAGAGCCGTGAGCTTGCAGCTTTTATTATTAATTGCTGCATAGTACATATGTTCTTCACCCACAGGTCTCACTAGATTAACCCTAACGTAATTCTGCAGAATTTTGAATTTCTCCCCATTTTCTTCATTAAAAACCGCTTCAGTCGGTTCAAATGATGGATCCAGCAAAAATTCATCAGAACTACTTTTAAACAATGTGGTTATTTTCTTTAGATCTTGCAACGATATCGGAGATAAATTCTTTCTGAGCGATATAAAGTTTTTAACATTTGTTTTAAATACAGGTCTTTGATCCCAGGAGCCTAGTGACTGGTCAATGTGAGCATATATACTACCTGGTGTAATGTCGCCAACTAAATTTGAAGCCCCTCCTAAAAGAGCATCCACCAATAGCGTGGTGAATACTCCATGACCATTTATCTCTGACGAATACTGATCTTTTTCACAGGCAGTAAGAATTGTCATACCATCACTGATCAAAGCAAATGCATTATTAATAGATATATCTCCAGCAATACCTGCCATACAACTGTCTAAAATAATCACCTTATTCTTTGCTTTAGATTCATTCGCGAAAGTCATCAACTCTGCTAAAGGTAATCCATCATCTCCTGCTGCACATTCAGAGGTTACTAAATATCCACCGGTATTCTCAATATAGCCATGGCCCGCGTAATAAAATAGTGCAATATCTGAATCCCCATCAAAAAGATTTTTAACTTTCTCCTTTAATAATGACTTAGAAATCATGTTCTGGCCAGTTGTCGCCAACAAAGTCTGTACGTCAAAATTTAAAGTCCCATCAGCATTCCGTTCAAGAGCATTTGTCACATCACGCGCGTCGGAAACACATCCATGAAGCTGACCACATTTTTCATAATAATTGATGCCTATCACAAGTGCTTTTCTCATTTACTCATCCCTTTATTTTAAATTTATCGACTCTCATTCTGACACATCAGCTTAGTCTGCTCCATTACGATATCTACTGCTTTTGCAGTCTTATCTGGCGGATATCCATATTTCTTCAATAGTCGTTTTATTATCATCTTCATTTTAGCTTGGACGCTGTCACGGATGGCCCAATCAACACTGATGTTGTTTTTTATCGACATGGTAAGATCTCTGGCGATTTGTTTCAAAATATCTTCACCCATAATTTCTTTTGCAGATTCATTGTCCGCCAATGCATCGTAGAATGCCAATTCATCTGGGGTTAAGCCTGTGCTCTCACCGCGTTTTTCTGCCTCACTTATCTGTTTGGCAAGTTCAATGAGTTCCATAATTACTTGTGTTGTCTCAATAGCTCTGTTCTGATATTTTCTAATTGCTCCTTCCAAAAGTTCAGAAAATTTCTTAGACTGCACAAGATTGCGCCTAGAGAAAGTTTTAATGCTTCCTTGAAGTAAGCGATCCAAAAGTTCTACAGCCAGATTTTTTTGTTTCATTCCTTTGACTTCTTCAAGAAACTCATCAGAAAGTATTGCAATATTAGGTTTTGAAAGCCCCACTGATTCCAATATATCAATGACTTCATTTGAAGAAATAGATTTTGATATCAACTGGTTCAATTCACTGTCCAGCTGAGAAGTTGTTTTCTTCTTGTTCTCATCATTAATAATTTTTACAAGACTTGCTTTAACCGCTTTATGGAATCCAATCTCAACATTGAGTCTTTCAGCAATATCGGTCGTTGCGCAGAGAGAATAAGCCCTAGACATTTCGGTTACTAGCCGGATGTAATCGTTCTTTCTTTCCTCACGAAGACCGATTATGTAATCCATCGTTTCAACAATAGCTTGCATTTTCTCACTTGGCTTACCAGTGAAGAACTTGTTGTAGTCGTGGCCATGCAGCAACTCTTTGATCAAATCATGCTTTTCAAGAAGAATCATGGATGCAACTTCTGTATCGACACCCGTAGTGTTTTTATCACTTTCAGTGTATCGAGAAAGCGCTTCTTTTAAATTCTCTGCTATTCCAATATAGTCAACAATAAGCCCACCTTGCTTATCTTTGAATACTCTGTTTACCCTTGCAATGGCCTGCATTAAATTGTGACCTTGCATAGGTTTATCAATATACATGGTGTGCATGCTCGGAACGTCAAACCCAGTGAGCCACATATCCCTAACGATGACAAGTTTCAACTCATCTTTCTTGTCTTTCATACGTTTAGCTAAAGTTTCTCTATTGGCCTTAGTTCCGATATACGCTTGCCAGTCAGCCGGGTCAGAGGAGCTGCCTGTCATTACAATCTTTATTTTTCCACTCATTAATTCATCGCTATGCCAGTCCGGACGAATCACTATTATCTCTTTGTATAGATCAATTGCAATTCTTCTGCTCATGGCAACAATCATTGCTTTGCCACCTTCATTTTCTTGTGCCTGCTCACGCTTTTCAAAGTGCTCAACAATATCTTTTGCTATTTGTTTTACACGTGCATTGGTCCCGACAATAGCCTCCAGTCTAGCCCATTTGCTCTTGAGTTTTTCTTTTTGGTTATATTCTTGGTATTCAGTTATTTCGTCATATTCTGAATCGATCTTCGGCTTCAAGTCTTCCGGGAGATCCAATTTTGCAATTCTGCTTTCATAGAATATCTTAACTGTAGTTCCATCTTCAACTGCTCTGGTCATATCATAGACGTCTATGTAGTCACCAAATACTGCTCTGGTATTTTTGTCGGTCAATTCAACGGGTGTACCAGTAAATCCTATGTAGGATGCGTTTGGAAGACTGTCACGCATATATTTTGCGTAACCATATTTTACATCGACTTCATCGTCAGACTTAACTATATCGGCACCAAACCCATATTGACTGCGATGAGCCTCATCAGCCATGACTATGACGTTTTTACGATCAGTAAGAACCATACTCTTGCCATATTCTACTATATTTTCAGCAACCTTATCCAAGTGCGAATAATTATCGATACTTTCTGTTAATTCGTTTGCAACAGGAGCAAACTTGTGAATCGTCGTAAAAATAATGCCACCACTAGTACGATTATTAAGCAATTCTCGTAAGTGCGTTCTATCTGAAGCTTGCACTGGGGTACTTCGGAGAATGTCTTTGCTCTTCAGAAACGTTCCGAATAACTGGTCATCCAGATCATTTCTGTCTGTAATAACAATAATTGTTGGATTTTCAAGTTCCTCGCTGATTACAAGTTTCCCAGCGTAGAATGCCATTGACAGACTTTTGCCGCTGCCTTGCGTATGCCAAACAACACCAATTCGTCTGTCTCCAGATTCCATAGTAGCTCGTTCTGTACTTTCAACAGCTTTGTTAACTGCATGATATTGGTGGTAACCGGCAAGAATTTTGATTGTATCCATACCATCACTCTGGAATAGTACAAAATGCTTTATAATATCAAGGAAACGTTCACTCTGAAACATCCCTTTAATTAACACTTCAAGTTGAGGAATAGATAGAGAAGCTACATTGTCTCCATCAATCGTACGCCATGCCATGAATCTATCTTCATCGGAAGAAAGCGTACCTGCTCTGGCATTAACACCGTCACTGGACACCATAAATGAGTTATAGGTGAACAGTGATGGGATGGTCATTTTATATGTCTGAAGCTGGTTATAAGCATCGGTAATATCAACATTTTCATCACTAGCACTTTTCAGTTCAATAACTACCAGAGGAATACCATTGACAAAAGCTACAACATCTGGTCTTTTTTCTATTCCATGTTCAACAATTGTGAACTGGTTAGCAACCATGAATTCGTTGTTTAACGGTTTTTCTAAGTCAAATAAATATACCTTTTCAGTTCTATAACTAGCATCTGTCTGCTTCACCTGAACATCAATGCCATCGGTTATCATTTTTTGAAAAGCTTTGTTGTTCATAATAAGGCTAGGGCTCTGAGGAATAACTATCTGCCTAAATGCATCATCAATTGCACTGCTTGGCATCTTTGAATTTATCCTTGTGAGAGCCTCTTTAAGCCTGTCATTTAGAATAACGTCACTATAATCTTCACGTTCAGGATACTCTCCATCTGGTGCAATATCAGGACCGAAAACAATCTCATAACCTAGCTCATCAAACCATTCAAGGGCAGCTTCTTCTAAGTGGGACTCACAGAAATTTTTGGGCATCTATTACAACTCCTCAATGGGTACCAGGATTTCTCCGGACATTAGTTTAGGCAATAATGAATCACGTATATCAGTTAATGTTCTAATTTGATTATTATTGAATTCAATCTTATTATTTAAGGTCTCAAAAGTTGAGACAATTTCAAAGTCTTCAACTTTTGATGGCATAGCAATTTTAAAATTTTCTATGCTACCTTTTGTTATAAACTTAATAACCGACCCCCTATGTCCCGATGTAATTTTATCAAGACTAAATTTTATAGCAGCAAACAATAACCCTGTTAATCTTTCGTTGTATGGAATCAGTACATAGGTTCTCTGGTATGCTTCAAATTTTCCTTTGTACCATTTAACATTAAAATCGCCGTTTCCCGCAACAAGAATAGCGTTGCCTTCAAAAGAATAATCATCTGTCCAAGCAACATCTTGTGAGCAACTGAAAAATGGATATTTCCCGATTTCTGAAGAAACATTTGCATTCTTCTTTCCTGTAATGACAGGGAAGAACTCACCTAATTCTACTACCCTCCAGCCCTTTGGGATTCTGCCTAACTCACTGTCTTCAAATTCCCCTTCCTGAAAAGGGTCAAAATTCACAAACCAACTTTTGAAAAATAGCCTGAGCCATTTCTTCAAGGTTTTCGTTGATACGATTGTTGATTTTAATTTTATCGTCTAGGCAGGAAAGAGTGCTTGCAACAAACTTTTGTTCTATAATTGGTGGAATCGATAGTTTTAATTTTTCTATCATGCCTTTTGTAAGAGCTTTTCTTGTTGCTCCTGTAGAAGCAAGAGATAGCAATAATTCTTTTGTTATAGAATTATTAATCCAATAAAGTAAATATCTTGGATCAACCAAATCGGAATTTGGTCGTATGATAGATACATGCTGATTAACCCGTGCGGGTAATACACCATTTGGGACGATGCAACATCGAGCAACTGAATCTCCAGTAATATTAAGAAGTACGTCATCTGGCATGACTTCTACATTTTTCATTTTTTTTGCTTGTTCTTCATCTATATACACAAGACCTTTATACTCAAATGAATAATCATATATATTTTGACTCCTTATTAAAGATATACCGTCTTGTTTATATACATTTCCTCCACCTCTTGGAGTTACTCCACTACCTATTTTTATACACAGATCACCCAAATCAATTTCCTGAAATCCCCTAGAATCCATAACCAATCGCCCCCAGTCTCTGCTTAATATCCTCTTCAAGATGGTGTGATTTAGCAAACATTTCAGCTAACTCTTCTGTCAGTTTCGTCATTTTTTCATCAAAAGGCTCTCCATCATCTTCCACTTCTTCGATTCCAACGTATCTTCCAGGCGTTAGTATATATTCATGATTTCTTACCTCTTCAATGTTGGCAGATTTGCAGAACCCTTGAACGTCCTCATACTCTTCTTTTCCATCACGCCAAATATGGTAAGTGTCATATATCTGTTTGATTTCTTCATCAGTCATTTCTCTATGTTTACGAGTTTCCATATACCCCATCTTCCGGGCATCAATAAATAAAATTTTATCTTTTCTGTTTTCCTTCTTTTTAGATATGAACCAGAGACAAACCGGTATCGTAACATTATAGAATAAGTTCGACGGCATGGTTACGATGCAGTCTACAAGCCCTGCTTCAATGATGTTTTTTCTAATTTCCGATTCAGCCTTTGTCGATGTACTCATAGAGCCATTAGCCAATACAAAACCAGCAACCCCTTTAGGAGATAATTTGCTGATCATATGCTCTATCCAGGCATAGTTAGCGTTGTTTTGTGGTGGAATACCATATTTCCAACGGACATCATCTTGGATTAATGTATAATCACTTACATTGAACGGTGGGTTGGCGAGAATATAATCTGCTCTTAAATTTTTGTGCAAGTCATTTCCAAATGTATCTGCATCCCGTTCACCCAAATTTCCGTCAATTCCACGAATAGCCAGATTCATTTTGCATAGTCTCCAGGTGGTGGCCGTATATTCTTGACCGTAAATATGGATGTTATCCTTTTTGCCTTGATGCTCTTCAACGAATTTGGCTGATTGTACGAACATGCCACCAGATCCACAGCAAGGATCATAAACTCTGCCTTCATACGGTTCAATCATCCCAACGAGGAGCTTAACAATAGTTGGCGGTGTGTAGAATTCACCCTCACTTGAACCAAATTTTCCAAGGAAATATTCATAGACTCTGCCTAAAAGGTCTTGCGCTTTTGATTTTTTGCTTCCTAGATTAAAAGAGAACAAATCAATCAATTCTCCTAGCTTTGTTTTATCAAGTTCTGGTCTTGCATAGTTTTTAGGCAATACCCCTTTTAAATGCTTATTCTCTCTTTCAATTGCAATCATCGCTTCATCAATAATTTGTCCAATAGTGCTTTGCTTAGCACTTTTTTTGATAAACTCCCATCTAGCACTAGGCGGTACAAAGAATATATTCTCCTCTACATAGGCATCTCTGTCCTCTTCAAAACCGTCTCCCTCTAAAACTAGTTCATTGTACTTATCTTCAAAACTATCTGAAATATATTTCAAGAAAATGAGCCCTAATATTACATCCTTGTAATCTGAAGGTTGAAGGTTTCCTCTTAATTTATCTGCCATTTCCCAAAGTTTATTTTCAAATTCTAAATTCACAGCCATCGTATAAACCCTCCTAAGTTAATTTGTTATATAGATTGTCTTTGATATTTGTCCATCTGCGCTCTGCTTCACTGATGGTTTTTTTATAAATATCGAGTTCTTTATGATACAGATTGATCATGTCCTTTTGCTCACTGATTGAAATTATAGGAATTTCCATTTCCATGATATCCGAATGATTGATATTCATAATCGTTGTTCCACGCTGGAAACTTTTAATAATAGCCAATCCGATGGGACTCTCAAAAAATATTTTGATGTATTCACCGAGCAGTCTTTCCTTTGGCCTAATAACAATCAAATTGGCTGACGCGATAATCGTATTATTTTGATTTTCAAACACTGCTGACTTTATAGCAGTTCCTCTACAAGACAAAACTACATCACCACTTAATAGCTCATATCTTTTTATTTTCCGTTCATCTTCTTCGATTGTGTCCATATCAACATATCTAATCTCACCATTTTCTATATTTGAGATATTTAACACACTAATTTTACCTAAAACTGTATCTTTTTTTAAGATAGATTTTCCTCTAAAGACTTCTGCAACTTCTTTGAGTTTCACTTTTTCTAAATTAGAATTTTTAAACCGTTGCATATTCTCATCATCTTCAGCTAATAACAATTCTATTCGCCAATCTTCATGAGACAAAAAATCCTTAGTAGGTAATATTTTTTTATCCGTTATATCAAAAATGCCTTTTATTAACGCGAACGTCCCAATTTCAATGTTTTGCTGAGGCTGGGTTGTGATTGTAAGAAGGTATGTCTTGATCGCTGTTGCAGGTCTGAAAGTACCTTCCGGTAATATATATATACTTTTAACATTAAAGTTATCAGTGATGTATGCCCTTAATTTTTTATATCCTAATCCTGCGAATGTAATTTTTGCAGGCACGATAATATCTAGCATTCCATGCTCTTTTAAGTGCTCAAGCATGTTTTGAGTTGCAACCCCATCGCTTTCTCTAGTGATAAACGGTTTTCCAAGCTCATCAGACTTAAATCCAAAAGCTGGAATTGAATATATATAATCAAACTTTTCATCCAACAAACAATCTGTGTAAATTGATTCAAAGCTGATTGAAACATTTGGACTATCTCCAAAGGCTAATCTCAATAAGATGCTCATTGGTTTTAGTTGCGTCGTCAAGTATATTTCTAAATTCTGATTATTCTTTACAATTTCTCTAAGCCCGGATAAATGCTTTTCAGCCTCTGCGATGAGAATTTTTTGTGGCTTAATTTTCTGAATCTTTTCATCGATATATTCATTTATATATTTCGGCGAGATAATCGTACCCATACGATCATTCTTATATATTTCAAGGGTAAAATCTATTAAATCAACATCTTTTAAAGATTCAAAGATATCTAAAAAGTCGTCTCTGTCAGCAGGGAAGAACCCTAAATCATCTTCAGTTGTTTTTTTCATGAACTGAAATAATTTTTCTTTATCATTTAATACATTTGAGTTGTCCAGTAGATTCTTCAAAGTTAGTTTAACGCGTAGCATTTCATTCAATAGTTGTTCCCTGGTAGAAAGTTGTCTTTGATATAATATGTTTAAGGCTAACTCTATATTTGTATTCACTTTAGTCCTCCTTCCTTTACTCACTTCACTGTCTTATTATACTTCTCGCGTTTTTAGTATGTCAATACTAAAAACGTAAATCCCCTTTGTTAATAAGACCATAAAAAGAGTAATTCCATTTAAGAAGATCTCAATCTTGGAATTTTATTTGATTCCGATTCATACCTGATTCTAAATCTCAACGAATAACATATTGATCAACAACTAAATAATTTAAACGTAAAAAGGCCGGAACCGAAGTCCCGACCTTATTTTTGATTATTTCTAGGTTATTAAGCCTTTTTGAGCTCACGTTTTCTTAACGTTACAGCGAAGAAGAAAGATGCTAAGCACACAACCATGAAGACGATGCTGACGATGATTGTCATGTTGTAGCTGCCGGTTGCGTCATAGAAGTAACCCAGCAGAGGGCCGCCCATAGCTAAACCCAGGCTGTTTGCTGTCGATAAAATACCCCAAATAGCAGTGAATTCTTTTTTTCCTAAAATATCAAACGTCACTAATTGGTTCATTACGGCAGGAACGCCTGTGCTCATTGCATAGATCATTGCTGCGCCGATCAGGATCGTGATGTTATCCGTTGCGGCAAAGATGCAGAATGCAAGGATGTAGATTGTCGTGAAGATGTAGAAAGCTTTTGTTGCACCCAGCTTGTCACTGGCGATGCCCATGATGATTTTTGAAGCGATCATGACGATGGCCGCGATCGACAAAACCATTCCTGCTTGAACATCAGTCGCACCTTTTGTCGTAAAGAAGATCGGAATTTGTTGGGTGAATGTGGAAATCATTGCGAAACACACGAATGACAAGGCCAATAAGTAGAATACTGGCGAACGCAATGCTTGCGCATAGGTCATATCCGTGTTTTTATGGTTGGTGACAACTGTCGAAGAATCATTCGTTGCTTGTTCTGCTACAGCTGCAAGCGAATCTTCCGTCACGCCATAAGGCAACATGCCTACATCAGCGGGCTTTTCGATCAACAGGAACGCTCCCAAGAACAAAGCAACAGCGTACATGCCGCCCAATAATAAGAACCCTTTTTCCCAACCATAATTTTGGATGAAAGTCGGGACAATTGCGCTCGTGATTGCGGTGCTTAAGCCGATCGATGCAGCAACAAGTCCCATAACCAAGCCGTGGCTTTTGCGGAACCAATTATTCACAAGCGTTACAGAAACGATTGCTGTTGACGACATCATAAATAAGCCGATGACGATTGCCCCCAAGTAGAATGCAAATAGGGATTTGCCATTGGACAACAGGAAGAATCCTAGCGCTCCGAAAATACCCCCTAAGAGAGATGTCTTTCGCAAGCCAATTTTTGGCAACAAAAACTTGGTGACTAAAGGTACCGCCACAATCCCGGTCAAATTAAGGAAACTGCCGACCAAACTGAATTGAGAAACTGAAAATCCGGTTGCTTCCGTTACCGGTTTGAAAAATGAAGCCAAACCATTCATCGGGATCCCTACACCAAGCATCAACAGCATACCGGCAATGATAATCCGTATATATTTTTTCGACAAAATAAAACGCTCCTCACAATGATATTTTTTGTGTTGTTCAAAATTAAGCCACCATTTGTAACTGGATATATACTCTCTCACAGATGGTGGTTCATCCTGTAATGTAAATATATTTATCCACACTAGAAATACCGCTTTCATTTATGAGACATGATTCACATATGTTTTCATTTGAATGCAATTTTTCGGGTAGCTAGCAAACTGACTCAGGCTGATTAACGTTGATTGTATAGATTCTTTATCAGAATGCAGCCAAACCAACATCCTTTATTATAGAGAGTCCATCTGACAAGTCAAACGGGAAAAATTTCACAGAATCCGCTTTCTCCCCTGCAACAACAACGTTTTTCTGAAATGTTGTCCAAATTTCAACTATTTATTGAATTCTTTATAACTTACATTACAATTCGCTATATTATCTTTTTTATCAATAGCTTTACGGATCTATTTTCACAATAATTGAGAAATACAAAAAGGCCGGAACCGAAGTCCCGACCTTTTACAATGTAAAGAGAATTTCTTGATGTTTTATCATTCAGTTATCGAATTTGTCGTCTGGCCGTTAAGCGTATAGTTAACATCTCCTATAACCACACTATCGACAACAAATGTGAAAGTTTGTGGTTCAGTCGACTGGATCAATTTTTCGGATGTGAATGATACCGTCCCGCTTTTTCCGGTGTTACCAGAATTGAGACCTGTTGTTGCTTCTTCCCAGTGGCCGATGACAGTTGCATCAGCTACTTGGGCACCCGCTTCCATGACCTTCACTTTGGCTGTAGCCCATACATAATTTATTTTGTTAATTTTTCTGGTCGTAGCGTTTATCTGGACATCTAAATCCACAGTCCTTTCAGGTGTAACTTTAGGCGCTACATTTATGGTCACCGTAGCAGTGGCAGTTGAGCCTGCGCTGTCTTTTACTTCATACGTAAAGGTATCCGCGCCTGTGAAGTCAGCGTTCGGTGTATAAGTGATATCTGGTCCTGTACCACTGACTATTCCGTTTGCCGGAGCTGATGCAATCGTATAGGACAGCGGATCACCGTCTGGATCTGCAGCGATGAGTGAGATAGCTACAGCGGTGTTTTGCGTTGTGTGAACCGCCTGGTTATACGCGACAGGGGGATGATTTGCAATCGAGTCGATCTCCAGCGCTAAGGAAGCGTCCACCAATCCATAACCATATAGGTTGTCCTTACCGGTAGCTCCCAAATCCAAAGCTGTCTCATTCATTTTGTTGCGGACCGCCTCCGCGGTATAGCCCGGATTGGATCCCATCAGCAAAGCTGCGACACCAGCGACATGAGGTGAAGCCATTGAAGTTCCATTTGCTTCTATAAAGTACTCACCTGCGTAACCTGCGAACGAAAACGGCAGTGGGCCCGCAAAGTTGGTGCTGTCTTTCCACGTCGACAGAACGAATACACCTGGCGCAGCTATTTCAACGTCCGAGCCCGTACTGGAAAAACTGGCCCGCAGATTGTTTTTGTCGAGAGCCGCAACTGCTACTACCGATTCATATCTAGCAGGATAACTGACATTATTACCATTGCCCGCAGCACTCCCGTCGTTGCCTGCAGAGCCTATGTGCAGAACCCCGGAGCTGGCCAACACATCAAAAGCTGCCTCAAGCTGAGACGAATTGGATCCGGTGCCATAACTATTATTTGTGATGCGTATGGGAGAATCAGGATGCACGGCATTATAATTCTGAATCCACTGCAGCGCTTCAATGATCCTGCTTGCGGTACCTTCCCCATTGTCATCCAGAACTCTGAGTGCCACTATCTGTGCGTTTGGAGCAACGCCGACAACCCCAAATCCGTTGCTCGCTGCAGCAAGTATTCCTGCTACATGGGTACCATGCCCATAAACATCCTCTGGGAAGAAGTCATCCGAAACAAAATCGTAGCCTAATTCATTTGCGGATAAGTCAAAGTTATCCCGAAGGTCAAAGTGATTGAAATTCACTCCGGAGTCCAAAACGGCAACCTTGACCCCTTCGCCAGAATAACCAGCTGCAAGAGCTGCATCGGCGTTGATATGTTCGGCGCCCCAACTATTCCCAAGCTCGTTTTCTGACGAATATTCAAGTGCCTGCACAGTGTAATCCAATTCGACTACTTCCACTTGCGGATTGTTTTTCAGGGCTTCGATGGCTTTCGCCGGAAGTCTTCCGGAAATCGCAGGAATGATGGTGAAAACACTGTTGACATCGCCACCCAGTCCCTTAAATGCATGCAATTCTGCCTGACCCGGTTTGTCTTTAAATCTTACAATGACATCCTCAAAATCGGCCGAGCTATTTGGGTTTGCGGTTGCCTCAGATGATGATTGGGATGCCATTGCCTCAGTAGTTATTGATGTATAGCTAAAAATGAATAAAGATGTTAATACGACTGCATAAAATCTTTTCGAAAACATATCATTTCCCCTTTCTTGATAAAAAAATCGAGCGTGTATGGTCGGTTAAGCCACGAATAAAGAAATTATGAACAGAGATATGCCTTGCTTAAATCTCAGCGATTCAAACATTTAGTTTACAACACAATATTCTTCGATTGTATACCGTTACATTGATGATGTACAAGAAGAAGTTTCTTTTTATCGAAATTATCTTTTAAAAATTGAACGTGATCGTGCTGTTGTGGTAGATTGGTTCAATCACATTCAATGCTATTCTCTTGACTGGTCTCAACCGCAGGAATAATATGAAATGGAAAATGGATATTTAATGCTGGAAATACATCAAAAAATAAAAGGAGATCAGACAATGAACTTTGATAGCGGTGACTCACGTTTCTACAAAAAAGATGAGAACGAAAATTTAATCTGCGAAATAACCTATTCTGTTGCAAACAGCAGCATGATCAGCATCGACCGTACCTTTGTGAATGACGATTACCGAGGCCAGGGAATTGCCGCGCAGCTGGTTGATCGCGTGGTGGAAATGGCCAGGGAGGAAAATAAAAAAATTATCCCTCGCTGCCCTTTCGCCAAAGGCATGCTCGAACGAAACAGCTCACTTTACGCAGATGTAATAGAATAGAATCAAAAAGCGGAATCACTGTTTCATTAGACAGTGATTCCGCTTTTTGATTAGATTTGCGTCTCATGGGCGGTTCCAGCAACGCGATCGCAACCTTCCAAGTCACTTATGGCCTGGATGCCATGCTATCCAAGGCTGATTTCCCTATGGGCGGAACCTCGCCGGGGATATCTGTCCAATTTCAATCCGCAAAAAAAGAAACCCCAATTAATAGAGTTTCTTCCCGATACTATGATGATTTAGCTGCGTTCTTTCTTCTCCACTTTCTTGCCGACAGCCGCCAGGAAGATCGTGAATTCATCATCGCCGTCCAAGTGCAGCAGTTCGTCGACCATGTCCTGGTCGTAGATGCCCAATGCACAAGTACCGGCATCGATTGATTCGCTTGTCAGGTACAGGTTTTCCATGACTGCGCCGATGTCAATCAGGATTTTTTTGTGCGCGGTGATGTCGTACTTCCATTCCGAACGGTACGGGATGCAGCTCCATGAGAAGATGACCGACGCGCGTTTGGCGAAATTCGGCACGAATGGCTGATCGAGCGTCATTTTGTCGACCTGTTCATCGATGTCGTTGACTTCGCTCAGGTACAGTAATTTGTGGCAATCAGCCAAATAACAGTATACGCCCTTCTTCAATCCGTCCACATTGAGGATGAACAGATAGGTCTCAAACGAATGCGTCCCGCCGCTGCATGGAACAGTGCGGAATGTGATGCCCGATCGGTTGGTACCCGTGATGGCTTGCGTGCTCCACAACAGGTAGGAAAGTTCATCTATCGTGAGCGCATCTTTAGCATAGTGGCGCACGCTTCTTCTTTCCTTGATGATTTCGTAGATGTTTTCCTTCTTCACAACTCCGCCATCGACGGCAGGCAAGTCCACGATTTCTGCATCTGCATCGTAGGCTTTGACGTTGGGCGGTTGCGGAATCCCCTTCTGTTTATCCGTTTCGATTGCGCTGAATGTTTTGAAATCCGACTTCAGAAAATTGCGTTGTTCCTCATATCTAGGCATGGTAAACCTCCATTTTTTTTACTATTTTACCACGCATTGTGAATGTTCGCACTATTACAGACTAAGGGTTTCCCCTGTATTTTTAGGTCATGTCGGCGCAGAATCGCTATTCCTCTTCTTCATCCTTTCGGTATTCCAGAATATCGCCGGGCTGGCAGTCCAACGCTTTGCAGATGGCTTCCAGGGTCGAGAAGCGGATTGCCTTCGCTTTTCCGGTTTTCAGGATGGAGAGATTGGCCATTGTGATGCCGACGTGTTGCGACAGTTCGGTGACGCTCATTTTTCGTTTTGCCAACATGACGTCTATATTGATGATTATTGCCATTTTTCGCACCTCATATCGTATAGTCGTTTTCTTGTTTGATTGCAATCGCATTTTGCAGGAGTTTCTGAAGGACGGCAGCAAAGACGGCAATCACCATGCAGGCGAAAATGATGATCAGGCCGATGAGGACGAGGCCGGGAGCGTCATCCAGGTCACCCATCATGAAAATGAGGGGCATGAACAGGATGAACAGCCCACCGATTGCAGCCGCACAGCGTTTAATGTTCTTCAGCACCTGCACCGTCAGATCGGAAAAAGCCAAGTCCTTATCGATGTAGCCCAGCAGTTTAAAAACTTGGTACAGGGCGACGAAATAGATGCCGGCCGACGCGTACAGTCCGATCATGAATGGATATTGCAAATACGACAGGCTTGGGACCAGTTCGACCAGGAAAGCCGCAATTTCCGGGATAATAAAAATGCATAGCGCCACCACCGGAAGTCCCATCAGAACGACGGCCGCCTTCAAAAAGAATGTTTCTCGTTTCATGTCTACAACACCTCGTTTGGATTTATTATTGTTAGTTTAATCCACAATTTATCGTTTTACAATAAATATTTATTCTTTTACCTGAATTATTCATAGATTTTCAGAAAACGTCTTGAAACGTTAGTCTTCCAACATATTTTGTCTTTCCAGCTCACACCCAAAAGGTGTGAAAAAAGAACCCCTATCTGTTATGGTTAATGTACGACCAACAACCATAGAAAGGGGTTCTCTCAATGGCAACTTTACACGAAAATACGCTAAACTTCAACAAAAAAATGACGGTCACAAATACTGGAGGTAATCTCTCCACGGATGCTGGTCTCGTTTTGGTTAAAGAATTCCTTCATTCAATTGGATTCGAACAGTTGATGGAGAAAGAGCTTCATTTTCAAGACTCCCGTCTTTCACCTACACATTCAAATGAAACCATCCTTGAACAACTGATTTTCCAATTAATTGCAGGCTATGATACCGATGCATCTGCCAACATCTTACGTCATGATCCTTTCTTCCA
>Ga0194138_10000688_pt1 | contig 16023 bp, 20 predicted proteins | sample TARM_MetaG_T2_14_FD_134022 | JGI IMG/M metagenome (GOLD analysis project Ga0194138, IMG submission 134022) | Freshwater microbial communities from Pennsylvania, USA, analyzing microbe dynamics in response to fracking - TARM_MetaG_T2_14 (version 2) | ecosystem: Environmental > Aquatic >...
ATTATTCTAAGATCTAAACACCTATAAATAAAATAATAAGAAAAAATCTTTTATGAAAAGGCTTGCAATATGCTTGGGATTTTATTAGAATTAAATTGATAGAAAAACCATTCAAAGACAACTAAGATATGGAAGTTTGGTTTAATTCCAACACGGTCCCGCCACTGTAATCATATAGGAATATATGGAGTCAGGTCTTTATCTTAGGTTGCTTAATATGCACACGTCACTGCTTCGAGGTAAAGCAGTGACGTTGGAGTCTATGCAATGGAGCATAGGCTTTTTTCGCTTTCAAGAGAATTTCATTTTAGCAAACAGAAGGATTCTATCATAGGTAGCCAGGCTATTGATAGGGGCTGATCTTCAATGATGAAGCGGATAACCAAAGGTGGTTATTCAGTTCCTAATTTTTAAAAATATTAGGAGTGAAGAGTATGTGGAAAACCGCTTTTACAGTAGCTTTAGTAGTTACGATATTGACAGGATGTACCAATGAGTCTCAAATAGAAGCACAACCGGATGCTGAGGAGACTGGAGATGCAAATCAAGAAGTCTTAGAAGATAGAGATACAATACAGGTGGAAATCTCAGTGATTGCTGAAGGTGAGGAAATCGAATCAAGTCCCAAAACTTTAGAATTAGATAAAGGAGATAATTTACTTGAAGTAATGAAAAATAACTTTGAGATTGAAGAAACTGATACCTTTATTCAATCAATTGATGGGTACGAACAAAAAGCTGAGGATGGTATGTACTGGTTGTTTGATATTAATGGTGAAATGGCTCCTGCTGGTGCCAATGAGATAGAACTCCAAGAAGGTGACTTCGTGGAATGGAAACTAGAAAGCATTTCTTAAACAAGACAACAGCATTCTCTGTAAGAGAAATAGCAGTTTTATCTATAGTGACAGCATTATGTACAGTTGGACGAATAATGTTTCAGTTTATTCCAAACGTTCAACCAATGACAACAATCTTTATCATTATAACTTTAGCAGTAGGTCTAAGAGAGGGGCTCGTTGTATCATTGCTTTCTCTTATTTTATCGAATATTATCCTTGGGATGGGTCCTTGGTTATTTCACCAAATGATTAGCTATACAGTGGTGCTACTAGTTGCAAAACTGCTGTTAACGAGAATATATAAGAGAGAGAATGCAAATTGGATCTTGCTAAGCTATGCTTTTGTATCTGGAATAATTTATGGTTTTGTGATTTCATACCTGTCCTATAAAATGTTTGGGATGTCGAGGTTTTTACCTTATTATTTGATGGGGCTTTCGTTTGATATCATTCATGGTATTGGTAATACAGCATTTTATTTTATTTTGAATCCTTTACTAGGGCGCTTACTTAAAAATGGTCTTAGAAAATAAGAAGTAAAGAAACATTATCAATCTCTAGCTAGTACTATTCAACTAGTCTCTAGTTAGAGTTGGTAATGTTTATTTATTTTAAGGATTCTCCTCGTTAAGTTCATAAACTATATTGACAACCAATTATTTAGGCCTTACTATTGACGTGTGTGTTGCGCTTTCATTAAGACTGGAGAGATAACATGGAAAAAGAACGAAAAATATTTGAATCAGTACCTGGCAAACAAGTCACACTGGCGCATATTATTGCAAACCCAGATGAACGGATTTTGCAAAAAGTAGGCTTACAAGGTGAAACGTTTCAGGCAATAGGATTAATGACTATTACGCCTAGTGAGGTGGCTATTATAGCCGTAGATTATGCAAAAAAAGCAGCACAAGTTAAAATTGGTTTTATTGATCGCTTCAGCGGCTCAGTCTTTATTTTAGGTGATGTCTCTTCTGTTGAAACAGCACTGGTCGAGTCAACTTCATTTCTTAAGCAACAACTTGGTTTTAGTGTAGCGAATATAACTCGGACATAGAAATGGAAGGCAATGAATGAAAAAAATAATGTTCATAGGATCTATTGGCAGCGGAAAAACGACATTGTGTCAAAGAGTAATGGGAGAAGATATTAATTATCAGAAAACTCAAGCAGCTGAGTTTTATTCCACTATGATTGATACACCCGGTGAATTCGTCCAACATAGACGTTATTATAATGCTTTGCAGACTATGGCTGCTGAAGTTGAAGTGATTGGACTAATCTCTAGTGTAATTGAGGAAGAATTAATATTTGCACCGAATTTTGCTCTTAATTTTGTAAAACCTTGTATTGGGATAGTGTCTAAAATTGATTTATGTAATGATAAAGAAGATATTGAAAGAGCAAAGGAAAGGCTGAAGCTGGCTGGAGTCGAAGAAATATTCTTAATTTCCTCTGTTGATTATACAGGCATATCTGATTTAGTAAATTATTTAAACAGGAGGTAGAACATTGCAGATATATACCAGGACTGGAGACAAAGGCTACACAAGAATTGTGGGAGGTAGTCAATTGTCTAAAGATGCCGACAGGGTTAAAGCATATGGAACAGTTGATGAGCTGAATAGTATTGTCGGAATGATAGTGAGCCAAAGTAATATTAAAACGAGTATGAAGAAAGAGCTTATGATTATCCAGCAGTACCTCTTTGATTGCGGAAATGACTTAGCAACTCCTCATGGTAAAAAGTCTTATCGTGTTGATGAATCACTAACAATTTGGTTAGAAAGTAGAATAGATGAATATTCTAAAATTCCACCTAATGTAGAATCTTTTATTCTTCCAGGAGGATCACAATCTAGTAGTCTTTTGCATTTTGCTCGTACCGTAACGAGAAGAGCAGAACGTGAAATCGTTACTTTTATGTGGACTAATGATATGAATCAAGAAGTCCTGAAATTTATTAATCGACTATCTGATTATTTTTTTGCAGTAGCTAGAATGATTAATGCTGAAGATGGTATTCAAGATGTGTTATACGAAAGAAGCGGGCAGGTATTCCATAATGACATTACGAAAGAAGATTTATAATAAAAAATGGAAACGGTTAAATTTTGTCATTGACTTTTCCGAATATAGATAGTAAATTGATATTATATTAAGCACAAAGGCGTGCTGCAAATAACGTGCAATGAGGCCGTAAGTAGCAAAGTGTCGTAACAGATGCTTATTTACTTACGGTTTTTTAGTGGAAAGGAGGGGAGTAATGGAAAAAATTAGATTTGGTACAATTTTATATACGGGAGAAGATAGCTTAGAACGATTGACGGAATTTAAAGATGAAAAAATATTTATTGTCACTGATCCATTTATTGATAAATCTGGAATTCTTGAAAAAGTAAGAAGTTATATTACTTCGAGTGTGGAAACAAAGGTGTTTTCTGAAGTTGTACCCGATCCACCAATTGATACAATTATTTTAGGTATATCTGAAGCTGAATCCTTTAACCCGACAATAATTATTGCATTAGGGGGAGGCTCAGCTATAGATGCTGCAAAAGGTATTCTTTATTTTGGAAAACAGAGTAAGAAGATTAACAATATTCCTTTCGTTGTTATACCCACGACGAGTGGCAGTGGTTCTGAAGTAACTAATTTTGCGATAATAACTGATGCTGAGAAAAAAGCAAAATATCCTTTAATTGCTGATGATATCCTACCTAATGAGGCAATATTAGATGCATCACTCGTTACTGGATTGCCTCCTGTTCAGACAGCGGATACTGGAATCGATGTGTTAACTCATGCTATAGAAGCTTATGTATCAACTAAATCAAATGATATATCAGATGCACTGGCTGAGAAATCTATAGTTTATGTTTTTGAGTACTTGGAACGAGCATATAAGTATCCTGATGATTTAATTTCACGCAATAAAATGCACATAGCATCTTGTATGGCTGGATTAGCATTTAATCAGGCTTCGCTAGGTATTAATCATAGTATTGCACATGCGGCAGGAGCAAGATTTCATATAGCTCATGGAAGGTTAAATGGCATATTATTACCTCACGTAATAAGATATAATAGCGGCATGGGAATAGATGGAAATAAGCCTCTTGATACTGCAAGAAAATATACTAAACTTGCGAAAATACTAGGATTGAATGCTAATAGTCCTCGCATGGGAGTAAGATCGATGGTCAATGCTATCGTATCATTAGAAAAAAGATTGAATATGCCGACTAGTTTGTCAGAGTGGGGATTAAATAAAGATGACTTCAAGCTGCAAAAGAGTATAATAGCTGAAGACTCGTTAACAGACCGCTGCACAAAGACAAACCCGGTTAAAGTTAACAAAGAAGATATAGAAAGTATCTTAGATAAGGCATACTAGTATAAAGTTTTCGAGGAGGCATCCCTGGTGGAAAAAGAAAGAATTATACAAGAATACGTTCCAGGGAAGCAGATTACCATTGCCCACGTTATTGCCAAGCCAGACCCGGATGTGTATGTAAAGCTAGGGGTAATTAATACTCAAAAAGATGCGATAGGTATAATGACTATTACACCCAGTGAGGCCTCTATCATTGCAGTAGATATAGCAACTAAAGCGGCAGATATCGAAATCGGGTTTTTAGATAGATTTTCTGGATCGATAGTAATTACAGGAGATATTTCATCTGTCATTTCAGCGTACGAGGAAGTATTATCCAAAATGGAAAAAGTTCTAGGCTTTAACCGTGTTGAGCTGACTATCAGTTGAAATAATGGGGTGAAATAGATGAGTGGAAGAATTATTATCGTGGATGATGAGCCAATAACAAGATTAGATATAAGGGATATCCTGGAAGGTGCAGGTTATGAAGTAGTAGGAGAAGCATCAGATGGATTCGAAGCAATTAATATCTGTCAGGAACTACAACCAGATCTTGTAATAATGGATATAAAGATGCCTATATTAGACGGATTGACAGCTTCAAAAAAAATTGTTTCAGAAGGAACAACATCTGGGATAATTTTACTATCTGCTTATAGTGATGATCAATATGTAAAAAAAGCAACAGACTTCGGTGCCCTAGGTTATTTGGTTAAGCCATTGCATGAACTTTCTTTGCTTCCGATGGTTGAACTGTCTCTTGCAAAAGGAAGAGAACTTAAGAAAATGGCAAGTGAACTTGAAAGTTTATCAAAGAAATTACAAGAGAGAAAGGTAATTGAAAAGGCCAAAGGAAAGCTTATGGATACTGAGAAAATAACAGAAGAAGAAGCATACAAGAAAATTCGGTCCATCAGTATGAAAAAGAGGATACCTATGATTAAAGTTGCTGAACTACTAGTGATGAAAAATGAGTGATATATTAAACTTCGAAGAAAATATATTGGAGATTTGTGAGAAGTATACAAAATTAACTATGGGTGAGATTGAATTTCTTAATATAGAAGCTAGAAGAATTATGAATGACGAAAAAAATCTAGATAAAGATGTTTTTATTGATGTCCGAAACGTTTTGACAGGTGAGGCAATTGTGGTTTGTCATCGAAAACCTTGTAATCAGGAATCTTTGTACAAAGAAAAAGTAGTTGGCAAAGTGGCCTATCGAAGAGATGAACCTGGTCCGCTTCGAACACTTGAAACTTCTCAAACTTCTGTCGACTTATATGCTAGATCTCAAGAGGGTGTCTTAATTAAACAGACGTCTTACCCAATTAGATATAAAAACAAGACTATTGCAGTTTTGATTGCGGAAGAAGATTTCGGAACTGATCTTAAGCCTCATTTAGCAAACTCAAATCAATGTGACTCACTGAAAGAGTTTGAACTTGGGCATGAAGACTTGAGATTTTTTGAAAAGTCTATAACTAATTATATTGATGATTCTATTCTTATTTTCAACAAAAATGGAATATTACTTCACCACAACAAAGCAGCAGAACATTATTATAAAGAATTTGGATATTTAAATTCTATTGATGGTTTACATTTTAATAACCTCTCTTTGGATCTCCTGACATTCGAACATATCAGCAATTCAGTGGAAAAAGGGGATTACGAGTCATTCAGGTATAGAGAAATTAAATTTGGGGAATATTACTTTAAAAGTAAGATTGTCGTGTTGCCAAATAAAGGAATAGTTATTCAAACAATAAAAGACGTCACAGATGAAAAAATAAAAGAATCTCTTGTTAAAGAAGAACTGGTAGCTATTCAGGAGATTCATCACAGAGTTAAAAATAATCTCCAAACAGTTGTTTCGCTGTTACGGCTACAATCAAGAAGAGTGTCGAGTTCAGAAGCAAAAAAAGCATTAGATGAGAGTGTAAATCGTGTCCTTTCGATTGCAGCAACACACGAATTGTTATCCAAGCAAAAGGAAGACGATGTCCAACTGAAGATGGTGCTTAATTCAGTTATTTTTAATTTATCACGATTCTACTCTAATAACCTTGAAGTCAACCTGCAGATTAATATTGATGAAGCAATTGTCTTAACTAGTAATAAGGCGGTAACTATAGCATTGGTAATGAATGAACTAATTCAAAACTGTTATGATCATGCATTTGTAGGTAAAGAAATAGGTTCTAGCAAAATTAACATTGAAGTTAAACAAGAAAAAGAATTGATTCTTATTTTTGTTAAGGATAATGGAATTGGTTTCGATTTTGATAAAATTACCCAACATAATTTAGGCTTGCAAATAGTAACTAGCTTTGTTGAGAGTAAATTAAACGGTATGATTGTAGTAAATTCAGACGAAAGTGGTACACGAACTAAAATTATATTTAAAAATTAAAATAAGAATATGCTTGACACTGATGTCAAGTCAATAAGCAAAGACGCTTAATGAAGGACTCTTAAGAGAGACCTTTATTAAGTGTTTTTTTTGGGAGCGATGTAATGGTTGAAAAGCTGCTGAGTGTAGGGATTGATATTGGAACATCAACTACTCAGTTAATTTTGTCTGAGTTATATATTGAAAACATGGCCTCAGCGTTTTCCATTCCTCGAATATCAATAACCGATAAAAACGTTATTTATGAAAGCGAGATACTTTTCACACCAATAATGGAAGAGAATTTAATTAACTCAGAGGAAATAAAAAGGTTTGTCGAGAAACAGTATGTGAAAGCAGGTATTCAAAAAAGTGACATTCAAACTGGTGCCATTATTATCACAGGTGAGACAGTACGAAAAGAAAATGCTAAGAACGTTGCTCATGCTCTTAGTGAATTTGCTGGTGATTTCGTTGTGGCAACCGCTGGGCCGGATCTCGAGAGTATTATTGCTGGAAAAGGGGCAGGAAGTTACGCGTACTCGAGGGAAAATCATGCAACTACTGTAAACTTAGACATAGGTGGAGGAACCACAAATTTAGTTGCATTCTATGATGGTGATGTTTTGGACACGGGTTGCTTTGATATTGGTGGAAGATTAATTAAAATTAATGAAAAAAATATAATCACGTACTTATCTCCTAAATTGGAAAAAATCATTAATACTGAAGGTTTAAAGCTAAAGGCAAATAAATTAGTAGATTTAAACGAACTAGATCGTCTAATTACTATAATGGTGCAAGTTCTAGAGAATATTTTTAATATAGGGAAAAAAAGTCCTTACTATGATTTACTGATAACGAACAAAACAATCACTATACAAAGAAATATTGATTATATTTCATTTTCTGGAGGCGTAGCCGATTACATTGATAATGAAAACAGATCAGATGTCTTTCGTTATGGAGATATAGGAATATTATTAGGGAAGAAAATAGCTAATTCTAAGTTAGTTGAAAAGTTTAATGTACTTGCCAGTGCTGAAACTATAAGGGCTACTGTAGTAGGAGCAGGTTCGCATACTACTGATGTGAGTGGAAGTACTATTACTTACATTGAGAATGTACTTCCTTTACAAAATATACCAGTTCTTAAACTGTCGGGGGATGATGAAAAACGTATTGATTCTAAAGGACTATCTAATGTGATTCGGGAGAAATTGAACTGGTACGAGTTCGAAGGAGAGCGACAAATAATAGCTTTGGCAATCGAAGGCACCAGGAATCCCCGATACCTTCACATACAGGAGTTAGCTTCTGCAATAGTAACTGGAATGAATGAATATATTAATAAAGGGGAACCCGTCATCATCTTAGTCAAAGAGGATATGGCAAAAGCACTTGGACACAGTCTGGTTGCAAAGCTACCAAAAAAACACCCACTTGTTTGTATAGATACTGTACAAGTTCAAAATGGAGATTATATAGATATAGGAACACCTATTGGGGAGGGAAGTGTACTCCCAGTAGTAATCAAAACTTTAGTTTTTAATTAAGTATTAAGGAGGATGAATCAATGATTTTAAAGACTACACTCTTCGGCAGAACATATGACTTCAAGTCTGTCTTAGAGGTTATGGGTAAAGCAAACGAAGAAAAGTCTGGGGATAATTTAGCTGGAGTAGGGGCTGGATCTTCGGAAGAGAGAGTTGCGGCAAAAGTAGTATTATCAAATTTAACATTATCAGATTTATTTAATAATCCTGCAGTACCGTATGAAAAGGATGAAGTAACCAGAATTATTATTGATAAAGTTAACCTAAGGACCTACGAAAAAATAAAGAACTGGACAGTTGCTGAATTAAGAGAATGGATTCTTGATATAAAAACTAGTAATTTTGATATTTATCAATTGTCTAATGGACTGACTTCGGAAATGGTTGCTGCTGTTACAAAGATAATGTCAAATATGGATTTAATAGCAGGGGCTCAAAAGATTATAGTTACAAAAACTGCTAATACTACTATAGGCATACCAGGAACGTTCTCGGCACGTCTACAGCCTAACCACCCCACTGACAATATTGATGGCATAATGGCTTCAGTGATGGAAGGACTTTCCATGGGGGTTGGAGATGCAGTTATTGGTCTTAATCCAGTTGATGACTCTACAGAAAGTGTGAAGCGGATTCTTCATAAATTTAATGATTTTATGGAGGAATGGAAAGTTCCTACACAGCATACTGTTCTCGCTCATGTCTCTACTCAGATGGAGGCGATGGAACAAGGTGCACCTAGTGGACTGGTGTTTCAGTCAATTGCAGGATCTGAAAAAGGAAATACCGCTTTTGGTATCGATGCAAAACTACTACAGGAGGCTAAAGAACTTGCTCTTAAGAGTGGTTCTGCAGTTGGTCCAAATATCATGTACTTTGAAACAGGGCAGGGTTCAGAATTGTCATCGGATGCTCATCACAATGTTGATCAAGTAACATTGGAAGCGAGATGTTATGGATTTGCTAAAGAGTTTGATCCTTTTATGGTTAATACTGTTGTTGGTTTTATCGGTCCTGAGTACCTTTATGACTCACAACAAGTCATTCGTGCAGGGTTGGAAGATCATTTTATGGGGAAACTAACAGGTATCTCAATGGGTTGTGATGTTTGCTACACCAACCACATGAAAGCAGATCAAAATGACGCAGAAAACCTTACTGTGCTGTTAGCCGTAGCAGGAGTCAATTTTATTATGGGTATTCCTAATGCAGACGATGTCATGCTTAATTACCAAACTACAGGATATCATGAGACAGCAACTATTCGTCAATTATTAAATAAACGTCCAACAAAGCAGTTTGATGAATGGATGGAAAAAATGGGGTTTAGCTTGGACGGGCAACTAACTGAACTCGCAGGCGATGCTTCTGTATTTTTAAAAAAATAAATAATATAAGGTAAAGGAGGCTTAATAAATGGATGAGCAAAATCTTAAAGATATAATCAAATCGATATTGAGTGAGATGGTAGATGAAGGGAAAGATGAAAAGTCTACAGTTCTATTAAAAACTAAAGATTCGAAAAAAGGTTATGTAAGTAACGATGAGGGTATTGCTATACCGGATATAACAGAAGTAGATATTCGAAAACAATTTTTAGTTCCAAACGCAAGTGATCCTGAGGGGTATAAGAAGATGAAGTCTTTTACACCAGCGCGCCTTGGGCTATGGCGAGCTGGTACACGCTATAAGACCGAACCAGCATTACGTTTCAGAGCAGATCATGCAGCAGCTCAGGATGCCGTCTTTTCATATGTAGATGAAAATATAATAAAAAAAATGGGGTTTATAGAAACGGAAACTTTATGCGGTGATAAAGATACTTATATCACCCGACCAGATTTAGGCCGCAAATTTAGCGATGAGGACATGACTAAAATTAAGAAAACATATTCTTCTCATCATAAAGTGGCAATTATGGTAGGCGACGGATTAAGTTCTGCTGCAATTGAAGCTAACATTGAAGACATTATACCGGCTATAAGACAAGGACTGAATATGCACGACTTGGATTTTGGAGATATTGTATTTGTTAGACATTGTAGAGTACCAGCAATGGATCCCGTAGGAGAGGCAACTGATGCAGATGTGGTTTGTTTGCTCATAGGAGAGCGACCAGGACTGGTAACTGCTGAATCAATGAGTGCTTATATTGCATATAGGCCGACTGTAGGTATGCCTGAAGCTCGTAGAACAGTTGTTTCTAACATTCACCACGGAGGAACTCCGGCTGTAGAAGCAGGAGCTTATATAGCAGAACTAATCAAAAAAATGCTGGATATGAAAAAATCTGGTCTTGACTTGAAAGAACGATAAAGGAGGATGCCAGATGAAGAATGAGCGCTTAGGGGCAAATGTATTAAGTGTGAAAATAATTCCTAATGTAGATGCTGGTTTAGCAATGGAGTTAAAGCTAAAAGATAATCAAAAAAGTATTGGGATAATAACCTCTGATTGTGATGACGTAACATACGTGGCGCTTGATGAAGCAACTAAGAAGTCAGATGTTGCTATCGTTTATGCAAGGAGTATGTATGCTGGGGCTGGAAATGCTTCTACAAAATTAGCTGGTGAAGTAATAGGAATAATGGCTGGACCTAGTCCTGCTGAGGTAAGAAGTGGTCTTGATGTAGCAATAGAGGTAATAGAGAATGGGGCAAGTTTCTATAGTGCAAATGAAGACGATTCGATTGTCTATTTTGCACATTGTCTTTCCCGCACTGGAACATATTTATCAGGCGAGGCAAATACTCAAGAAGGGGAGGCCATCGCATATCTGATTGCACCACCGCTTGAAGCTGTATATGGGCTTGATGCTGCTCTAAAAGCAGCAGATGTATCTGTTGGAGTTTTTTTTGGGCCTCCATCAGAAACAAACTTTGCCGGTGCTCTTTTAACCGGTTCTCAATCTGCATGTAGAGCAGCATGTGAAGCATTTGAGAAAGCAGTGCATTTCATAGCAGACAATCCTAGAGCATATTAAGGGTGGTGATATAGATGGACAACAAGGCTCTCGGACTTATTGAAGTTAGGGGTATGCTTGGGGCTCTTCTTGCTGCAGATGCCGCTTTAAAAGCAGCTAATGTTGAACTGTTGGGGAATAAGCGTATAAGGGGTGGATTAACTACCGTCCATCTATTGGGAGACGTGGCAGCTATAAAAGCAGCTGTGGAAGCAGGTGAGAACATAGTAAAACCAATGAATAGTTTTGTATCTAGTCATGTTATACCAAGATTGGATAAGCAAGTAGAGGAAATGTTGTTGAAGAAACATAATGCAGACAACAATTATACTAAAAGAGTTAAGAGAATTAACGAAACAGAAATTAAAAAAGAAAAAATATTCGACAAAGAGATAGATATTCCTCCTGAAACTATTAAGAAGATAGAAGCGAAGTCATTAACATCAGCTAAAGGTCAACTTAATGAGTCAGTGGAAGAAAGTGATGAGATATCAGAGGACAAATACGAAGAAAGAATATCGAAAGATAAACTAAACAAAATGAAAGTAATTGAATTACGTTCATTAGCATATAAAAGAAATATTAAAGCTTTATCTAAACGAGAAATTAAGTATGCCAATAAAGAAACCTTAATTAAAGCTTTAATGAAGAAAGGAGTGGAAGATGAGTGGATCTGAAAGATAAAGATCTTTTATCGATTCAAGAAACCAGAGATTTGATTCGATCAGCAAAACAAGCTCAAACTATTTTAGCAGAAAAAACTCAGGAAGAAATTGATTTAATTGTAAAAGCAATGGCAAAAGCAGCCTATGACAACAGAGTGAAGTTAGCAAAAATGGCTGCAGAAGAGACGGGATTTGGGAAGTGGCAAGATAAGGTCCTAAAAAACGCATTTGCTTCAAGGGATGTTCTTAAAGCGATACAAAAGATGAGAACAATAGGCGTGCTGATGAAAAGTGAAGAGGCACGTTATATGGAAGTGGCAGTACCTGTAGGTGTTATTGCCGGATTAATTCCATCAACAAACCCAACTTCTACAGCAATATATAAAGCATTAATATCTGTAAAAGCAGGAAATTCAATTGTTTTTTCTCCACACCCGAGTGCGTTGAAGAGTATATCAGAAACAGTTCGTATAATGGTTGATGCGGGTAGAGAAGTAGGGATGCCAGAAGGATGTATAAGCGTTATTTCTCAAGTCACGATGGAAGCAACTGATGAATTGATGAAGCACGAAGATACGAAGCTGATATTGGCAACTGGAGGATCAGCAATGGTTCGTGCTGCATACTCCTCAGGTACTCCGGCTATTGGTGTAGGTCCTGGTAACGGACCAGCATTCATTGAAAAGACAGCGGATATTAAAAAAGCGGTTAAACAGATTATTGAGTCCAAAACTTTCGATTATGGCACCATTTGTGCTTCTGAACAGTCAATCATAGTTGAAGAAGTAAGTAAGATAAAAGTGATGGAAGAACTCAAGAAACAAGGAGGATACTTCCTGTCTGAAGATGAGTCTAAACAACTGGAGCAATTCATTTTGCGTCCTGATGGAAGAATGAATCCAAAAATAGTAGGTAAATCAGTACAAGTTATTGGTGAGCTAGCTAATATAAAAGTTCCAGCTGATGCAAAGGTCCTTATTGCCGAAGAAACTAGAGTAGGAAGACATGCTCCTTATTCTAGAGAGAAACTGGCTCCAATACTGGCATTTTATACTAGACAGACTTGGGAAGAAGCGTGTGATTTATCAATTGAAATTTTAAACCAAGAAGGCGCCGGACATACAATGGCGATACATTCAAATAACGATTCAGTTATTCAAGAGTTTGCCCTTAAAAAGCCAGTTTCCAGATTGCTGGTGAATACTTCTGCTACTCTTGGAGGAATAGGAGCCAGTACTAATTTATTCCCCGCACTTACTCTGGGTAGTGGGGCAGTTGGAGGAAGTTCAACGTCAGATAATATTTCTCCACTGAACTTATTTAATATTCGTAGAATAGCTTGGGGGGTGAGAGAACTAGAGGAAGTTAGAAGAGAAAATACTTTTGATGAGAGTGAATTATCTTTATCGAGCAATTCAAGTAACGAAGAACTAGTGAATATTTTAGTAGAAAGAGTTCTTCAAAAATTGACATAATACAAAAAACTAAAATTAATTAGGAGGAAATATATAATGGCAAATGCAAACGCACTAGGAATGATCGAAACTAAAGGATTGGTAGCTTCTGTGGAAGCAGCAGATGCAATGGTTAAAGCAGCGAACGTTACTTTAATAGGAAAAGAACATGTTGGCGGTGGATTAGTAACAGTAATGGTAAGAGGAGATGTAGGAGCTGTTAAAGCAGCTACAGATGCAGGTGCTGCAGCTGCTGAGGCAGTAGGAGAACTAGTATCTGTACATGTTATCCCACGTCCACACATGGAAGTCGATGCGATTCTTCCTAAATATGATGCACAGCAATGATTTTAATCTAAATCGTTGAAGAATCATTCTTAGGTGTTAGTTATAGGGACTTGAGGGCGAAGTGAAAATCTAGAGAGGCTCGGCCAATAGTCTGACACCTTAAAAGAAGGCTGAGACATATTCAATGATGTCCCAGCCTTTTCTTTAACGAAGGGAAGTGGAAAAAGTGACTGTTTTGACAGAAAGTAAAATAAAGAAGTTATTGAAAACTACTGATTTTAAGATAAATAAGCAATTGATCCTAGAAGAAGGCACTATAATTACACCTTCAGCAAAAGAATACCTTAATGGAATATCGGTCACTTATCGAGAAGTGCCTATAAATCAACAGTTAAAAAGTCTTAATATTAGCGATACAGCAGATAACCTGTCACAACCTTTACCAAGCAACCTGGATAATGTAGGGGAATTTGACATTAATTATTATAAAGTAGTATGGGAAAACCACATCTACTCTATTATTAGTGAGATCGTTTATATTCAAAAGACTTGTAATGATGAAAACAATGTAGAAGTAATAAAAAGACTAAATGATCTTATAACTATACTACTAGAATTTAAAGATTTTCATTTTAAGAAGGCTAACAATTTGTTGTTAAAAGTGAGTGAAGATAAGACTACAAAAGAGATAAGTATAAGTGGATCGACTAGTTTAATGGATACTATAATCCCTAGTTATTCAGATAGCAAAGCATCAGTTTTACTTTTCAGACTATATACCCAGTTAAATGCACTTCATATATATATTGCGGATAATTTTCGTAGATATTTTAGTATGGAGGACTATAAGTTTATGTCAGGTATATGCTTTCGGTTAGCTGAGGCTGCTTTGCTTATATCGAGACAAGAGGTAAGTAACAATGATAAGAGGGGGAACCTATGAATCTTACATTAGAGCAGTTGGTAGAAAGGACAGTCGAGAAAGTTAAAGAGAATCTCGATTCCTCTATTGAAATTGAAGCCAGTGGTCGACACGTTCACTTATCAGAAGAGGCGATCGAAGTATTATTTGGAAAAGGTTATAAGCTGACCCCGATAAAGTATCTTTCTCAGCCCAACCAGTTTGCTGCTAAGGAAAGAGTGAGCCTAATTGGGCCTAAAGGAGTGCTACATCAAGTAGCAGTCTTAGGGCCAGCACGAACAAAAAATCAAGTTGAGGTATCACTTGCAGATACTCGTAAATTAGGAGTGAAAGCTCCACTTAGATTGAGTGGGGATATTGAGGGCTCGCCAGGGATACTGTTAATGGCAGGGGAAAATACTCTTTACCTGCAAGAAGGACTAATCGTTGCAAAGCGTCATATTCATGTCAAAGAAAATGATGCTGAAAAATTACAGGTCAAAGATAAGGAAATAGTCATGGTTAAGGTAAACGGAGCTCGATCATTAGTATTCGATGATGTTGTTGTACGTATAAGTCCATATTATGAGACTTTCATGCATATTGATCACGATGAAGCAAATGCATGTGGCTTCACTTCTAAATTAAGAGGACGGATTCTAAAAAAGGAATGATGAAATGGACCAATTGGAAGAAATCATTCAACTAGTAACAGATAAACTGATGGAAAAATTGTCTGACTCTACTCCTGGAAAAATCTTTTCATTTTGGGGAGAACCGAAAGACTTTATTATTAAATACTATGAACAACAAGGAATGTACTATTCGAGTGATTGTGATATTTTAAATCACCACATTATAATATTAACTGAGACACCGTTTTTTTTAATGAAGAGGATCCATAACATGTCTCCGATGAATAAAAATGAAATCGATTTAATGAACAGATTGTTGTCGCAGAAAAAAGTAGTTATATTTAAAGAAGGTATAGAATTTACAAATAATAAAGAAGAATTACCAAATGGTATTAAAAAAATGATGAGTAAAACTATATCTGATTTACAAGATTATGGAGTAGAGGTTAAATCATCAAATGATTTTAAGTACCAAAGATCTGATGATCGAAATTCTAAAAGTTTAGAAATGAAACAAAAAAAAGAGTTAGTAACAATTAAGAAAATTCAAGCACTTGGTTTGAACAAAGGAGACTTATTTACTATTACTCCGAATATGATTGTTACAGCATTGGCTAAAGATTACTTGCGAGATTATCATATACAGGTAGAAGAGAGGGATGCCTGATGTTTATTGGAAAAGTTGTAGGAAGTTTATGGGCAACCCGTAAAGATGAAAAATTAAACGGATTAAAGTTTTTATTAGTAGAAAAGCAGATTAGTAAAAATAAGGTTAGTCCAGAACTGTTAGTAGCAGTCGACCACGTTGGAGCTGGGATTGGTGAACAAGTTCTAATTACTACCGGTAGCTCAGCAAGTAAATCATTTGAAAATCGTATATTACCAGTAGACATGGTAATTGTAGGGATTATCGATTCAGTGGAGTACCCTAAAGAATAATTAAAAC
>Ga0194138_10000689_pt1 | contig 16021 bp, 13 predicted proteins | sample TARM_MetaG_T2_14_FD_134022 | JGI IMG/M metagenome (GOLD analysis project Ga0194138, IMG submission 134022) | Freshwater microbial communities from Pennsylvania, USA, analyzing microbe dynamics in response to fracking - TARM_MetaG_T2_14 (version 2) | ecosystem: Environmental > Aquatic >...
GACGACTACTGCGGTACGGATGACCTGATGAACGCAGCTGGTCTGACGTACAAAAAGCCTGACTACAAGGCAGGCAAGTACATCGCTACCGACGCTAACGGCAACGACTATCAGGTTGCGGGCTGCTACATGTTCAACCCTGGCGGCAGCAACACCTACAGTTTTGCCCAAGTGGACGCTAACGGAAACCCGACTGGCCAGCGATTGGACAAGAAGATCAGCTCCGCAGAGCTGGGCTTCGATCAAGGCGTGAAACGCCGGTACAAGGCCATTGACCTGTTCTTGGAGCGTGCATGGGACGGCAAGTGGGAGGCCCGCGTCGATTACACCTATAGCAAGCTTCAGGGCAATACCGAAGGCCAGGTCAAGTCGGAATTTGGCCAGACCAACATCTCCAAGACTCAGGACTGGGATGTGGCACAGCTGATGCAGTTCTCCGACGGCTACCTCGCCAATGATCGCCGCCATCAGTTGAAGATCCGTGGCAGCTATGCTCTGAACGATGAGTGGACAGTAAGCGGCACCGCTCGCATCCTGTCTGGCATGCCAGTCAGCTGCTTGGGCTTCTATAACCCGGACGGCACCGTCGACGAAGCTTCGGATGCAGGCGATCCGGTCGGTTACGGCGGCTCCTATCACACCTGCTTCGGACAGATCGCCAAGCCCGGCAAGGTGCGCACGCCGTGGACCCACCTCTACGACTTGGGGGTAACTTGGACTCCGGCTGGTTTCGACGATCACCTCCGCGTCAGCTTGCAGGTGTTCAATGCATTGAACGAACGCAAACCGCTGCAGCTTGACGTGACCTCCGAGGATGACCCGTACACGGTCAGCAATACCTATCTGATGCCGCTGGCATATCAGACGCCCCGATACGCGATGTTCACTGTGTCGCTGGACTTCTGATCTGATCGCAACACAAAGATCAGGCAACACCTGAAACGGAACCGCCCCTTCTCATGAAGGGGCGGTTTTTTTCAGCCATCGCCATCCGCCATTCAAGCGGCAATCGGCATGTTCACCCCCGGTGGTACGGATGCCCCGCCAGCATCGCGGCCACGCGATAGAGCTGTTCGGCCACGACGAGGCGGGCCAGCATGTGCGGCAGGGTCAATGGACCGAGCGACCACAGCTCGTCGGCAGCCGCGCACACGTCGGGGGCATGCCCTTCGGGGCCACCGATCAGGAAAGCCAAGTCACGGCCCTGCGTACGCCAGAATTCAAGGCGGGCGGCAAGCTGTTCCGAACTGAGCTGGCGCCCGGGCACGTCGAGGGCCACGACCAGCGCGTTCTTCGGCAATGCGGCCAGCACGCGCCGACCTTCGTCTTCGATGGCACGTTGCGGGTCGCGGCCCTTGCCGCGCAGGCCGGGTTCGATCTCGACCAGTTCCAGCGGCAGCCAATGCGACAAGCGCTTCTGGTATTCGCCAAACCCCTGCGCGACCCAGGACGGGGCGCGCTCTCCGGTGGCGATCAGGCGGGCCTTCAACGCACTGCCCGATTCAAACCGGCACGATGATCCGGTTTGGCTTGCCTCAAGCCAATACGATCAGACCTCGGCGACATCGCCGGCTTCATCCGCCGCGCGCGGGGCATGGTCGCCGACCGTCCACAGCCGTTCCAGCGCATAGAACTCGCGCACGCGCGGCAGCATGACGTGGACGATCACGTCCCCCAGATCCACCAGCACCCATTCGGCCTCGCGCTCGCCTTCCACACCCAGCGGCATGACATCGAGCTTCTTGGCGAACTTGACGGCCTCGTCGGCAATCGACTTGACGTGGCGAGTCGAGGTACCCGAGGCGATCACCATCCAATCGGCCACGCTCGACTTGCCGCGCACGTCGATTTCGACGACATCCTTGGCCTTCAACTCGGCCAGCGCCTCGCGCACGGTGGCGAGCAACACGTCCACTGCGGGAGGCGGACTGGGCAGGCGGGTCTTGATGACGTGGGCTTCGCTGGACAAGGGGCACGGACTCGTTGGGTTCGGCGCCGATTATACCGTGAAGCATCGGCAACCCCGTCTCATCGCTCCCGCTGGCCGGCCCCTGCCCCGTACAGGCCGTGGGTCACGATCCAATCGGCCACCGCGGGCGGCAGCAAGGCGCGCCAGTCGCCACCGCCAGCGATGCGCCGGCGGACTTCGCTGGCCGACTCCGGCTGCAAGGGCTGGCGCAGGCGCAGCACGCGGCCGGCCGGGAACGCGGACAGGTCGTCCGGATCATCGGTCCAGCGTCCGTCCAGGGCCGTGGCCAGCGCCGGCTCCAGATCACGCGGATCCAGCGGGTTGCCCGCACGGTCTGCGACCACGATGTGCGCCAACGCGGGAATATCCGTCCACTCGTGCCACGTGGACAGGCCCGCCAGGCTGTCCGCCCCCACCAGCCATGCCAGTGGCGCACGCAGACCATACTGCTCGCGCAATTCGCGCAGCGTGTCCACGGTATAGGACGGACGTGACGGGTCCACGTTTGCGCGCAGCAGCTCGCGCAGGTCCACGCGCAGGCCGTGTTCGCCGGCCACGGCGAGTTCCAGCATGCCCCCGCGCTGCTGCGCATCGGCCCCGGTCACCGCACGGTGCGGCGGGTCCGCAGCCGGGACGAAACGCACGTCCACACCCAGCTCGTCGCGTGCGGCCCGGGCGATGGCCAGATGACCCGCGTGCACCGGGTCGAAGGTCCCGCCGTAGTAGAGCCGCAGCCCGTGCCCGCCGCTCATGCCATCAGCAACCTGACCGCGCGCGATTCGGCCACGGCCATCAGCAGCCGCTCCAGCGCCACCCACGGATCGCCGTCGCCACGCCCCTTGGCCGCGCGGTCGATGCGGGAGGCCACCGCAACGAAGCGCTCCCAGCGCACCGGCGACGCATGGCGTTGCAAGGCACGCCGGAACGGCACCTGCCGCGACTCCCAGATGCCTTGCGATTTCATTTCGGCCGCGAGATTGCCGCCGCGTGCCTGTGCCCGCGCCAGGGATGCCGTGCGCAGCAGTTCGCGCACGATCATGGGCATCAGCGCGGCCACTTGTTCGCCTTCGGCCCGCAGGCCGCGCAGCATGCGCCCCGCCTGCGCCGGCCGGCCGGCCAGCGTGGCCTCGACCAGCCCGAACACGTCGTAGCGCGCCGCATCGGCAACCAGCTCGCGCATGCCGGCCGCATCCAGCACGCGCCCGTCGGCCAGCAAGGCCAATTTGTCGATTTCCTGCGCGGCGGCCAGCAGGTTGCCTTCCACGCGTTCGGCCAGTTCCTGCACGGCCGAAGCATCGGCGCGCACGCCTTTCTCGCGCAGGCGGCGCTCGATCCAGTCAGGCAGCTCGTGCGGCTTGATCGCCCAGGCCACCGACAACACGCCGGCCTTGGACACCGCGTCGCTCCACTTGCCCTGATGCGACTTGCTCCAGTCGCCGGCGGTGATCAGCAACACCACGTCGCCGGGCGGATCGGCACAGAAATCGGCCACCACCTGCGCGCCGTCCTTGCCCGGCTTGCCGGACGGAAGGCGCAGCTCGATCAGCCGCATGCTGCTGAACAGGCCCGGCGACTGAAACGCGCGCTCCAGCGCATTCCAGTCGAAATCGCGACCGTCGGCATCGAACACCTCGCGCTCGGTGATGCCCTCGGCCCGCGCCTTGGCCCTTACTGCATCGGCGGCCTCGAGCACGCGCAAGGTCTCGGGCCCGGCAATCAGGTAGACCGGCTTGAGCGCTTGCGATGCCGTCTGTGCGGCAAGTTGTTCGGGCTTGAGTTCCATCGTGCGGTGCATCTCCCGTCGATGTCGGCCAAGCGCCTTACTGCACCGGTACGGGCGTGGCCGCGGGCGATGCGGGTGCGGCGATACCGTTGGCCCGCACCACGCTGTCGATGCGGCGCAGGATGGAAGCGGCCATGTCCTTGCGCAATTCGTCGGCAAGGATCTCGCGCTCGGTCGTGGTACCGGTGGCGTCCACCGGCGGGGCGACGTAATCGCGCGACAGCTCCACCACCTGCTGCGGCACCAGCACGCTGCCGTCCGGGCGCTTGAACACGAAAATCACGGCGTAGCGCAGGCTGAATTCCTGTGCGCGGCCCTGTGCGTCCAGCGCGATCGGCAGGTCGCCCCAGCGCTCGGACACCACGTCCAGCCGGGCCACGTGCGGGTCGGAGTCGTCGTCCGGGGCGATCTTCGCACCGGCCGACTGCAGGCTGCGTTCCAGCGCGGTGACCAGCTCGCTGTACGGCGTGGTCGACACCACCTTCACCGCAGGCACATCGGCCGGCAGCTTCAGCGCGTTGCGCAGGTGGAAGCCGCAACCGGCAAGGCCGATGGCAAGCGCGAGAATGGTCAGCAGTCGGAGCATGGCATCGGGCCCGGGGACGCCGCACGGGGTCGGCAACCCCTGCAGTGTGCCTTTTCTGAGGTGAAGGGAAACCGCACGGCAGGGTGCGTCATGCGGCCACGATGTTGACGATCTTGCCAGGCACCACGATGACCTTGCGGATCGTCAGGCCTTCCAGATACTTGGCGGTGTTCGGCTCGGCCTGTGCCAGCGCTTCGACCTGGTCCTTCGGCGCATCGGCGGCCACTTCGATGGTGCCGCGAAGCTTGCCGTTGACCTGCACGGCCAGGGTCAGCGCATCGCGTACCAGCGCGGCCGGGTCGGCCTGCGGGAAGCGCAGGTCTTCCAGCAACGCTTCGGCATGGCCCAGCGCCTGCCACAGCGCATGGCTGGCATGCGGCGTGATGGGATTGAGCAGCAACACCATCGCCTCCAGCGCCTCCTGGCGCACGGCGCGGCCCTGGTCGCCGACATCGTCGAACTTGCCCAGCGTGTTGGCCAACTCCATCACCGCCGCGATGGCGGTGTTGAAGCTGTAGCGGCGGCCGTAATCGTCGCCGACCTTGCCGATGGTCTCGTGGGTCTTGCGGCGCACGGCCTTCTGTTCGGCCGTCAGGGCATCCGGATCGAGCACGGACACCACGCCATCGGCCACATGCTTCTGCACCAGCGTCCACACCCGGCGCAGGAAGCGCGCCATGCCGTCCACGCCGGCCTCGTTCCACTCCAGCGACTGCTCGGGCGGCGCGGCGAACATCGAGAACAGGCGCACCGTGTCGGCGCCGTACTTGGCCACCATCGCCTGCGGGTCCACGCCGTTGTTCTTGGACTTGGACATCTTCTCGATGCCGCCGATCAGCACCGGCAGGCCATCGGCCTTCAGCGTGGCGCCGAGCACGCGCGCCTTGTCGTCACGCTGCACGTCCACGTCGGCCGGGTTGTACCAGTCCTTGGAACCATCCGGGTTCTGGCGATAGAAAGTCTCGGCGATCACCATGCCCTGGGTAAGCAGGTTGGTGGCCGGCTCGTCGCTGTCCACCAGCCGCGCGTCGCGCATGAGCTTGTGATAGAAGCGGAAGTACATCAGGTGCAGGATCGCGTGCTCGATGCCGCCGATGTACTGGTCCACCGGCAGCCAGTAGTTGCCGCGCTTGTCCACCATCTCGCGCGCGCCTGGCGAGGTGTAGCGCGCGTAGTACCAGCTCGACTCCATGAAGGTGTCGAAGGTGTCGGTTTCGCGCTCGGCCGGCTTGCCGCATTCCGGGCAGGTGCACTTGCGCCATTCCGGATCGGTCTTGATCGGCGAACCGGTGCCGCTGAATTCCACGTCTTCCGGCAGCAGCACCGGCAACTGGTCCTCCGGCACCGGCACCGCGCCGCAGTCCTCGCAATAGATCACCGGGATCGGGCAGCCCCAGTAGCGCTGGCGGCTCACGCCCCAATCGCGCAGGCGGAAGTTGATGCGGCGCTGGCCCTGGCCCTTGCGCTCGAAGCGCTCGGCCAGCGCGTCGAAGGCGCCCTTGAAATCCAGCCCGTCGAATTCGGCCGAATTGACCAGTTCGAACTCGCGCGTCTTGTCGCCGTACCAGTCATGCCAGACGGCCGGGTCGTAGGTCTTCTCGGCCTCGTCGCGCGGGTCCTTCAGCGCGATCACCTGCCGGATCGGCAGGCCGTATTTGTTGGCGAACTCGAAATCGCGCTCGTCGTGACCGGGCACTGCCATCACCGCACCGGTGCCGTAGCCCATCAGCACGAAGTTGGCCACCCAGATCGGCACCTGCTCGCCGGTGACCGGATGCACGGCCTTCAGGCCGGTATCCATGCCGCGCTTTTCCTGCGTCTCCAGCTCGGCCTCGGACACGCCGCCCTTCTTCAATTCGTCGAGGAAGGCGGCCAGTGCCGGGTTGCCCTGCGCGGCCTTCAGCGCCAACGGGTGTTCGCCGGCGATCGAGACGAAGCTCACGCCCATCACCGTATCCGGGCGGGTGGTGAACACCCGCAACGGCTCCAGCGCCGCACCGGCCGCATCGACCACGTCGAACTGGATCTCCAAGCCCTCGGAGCGGCCAATCCAGTTGCGCTGCATGGTCTTGACCGATTCCGGCCAGCCCGGCAGCTCGTCCAGCCCGTCCAGCAACTCCTGCGCGTAGTCGGTGATGCGCAGGAACCACTGCGGGATCTCGCGCTTTTCCACCAGCGCGCCCGAGCGCCAGCCGCGGCCATCGATGACCTGCTCGTTGGCCAGCACGGTCTGGTCCACCGGGTCCCAGTTCACCACCGCATTGCGGCGGTAGGCGATGCCCTTGCGCAGCAGCCGGGTGAACATGCGCTGCTCGTGCACGTAGTACTCCGGCGTGCAAGTGGCGAACTCGCGCGACCAGTCGATGGCGTAGCCCAGCGACTTGAGCTGGGCGCGCATGTGGTCGATGTTCTTGTAGGTCCACTGCGCCGGCGGCACCTTGTGCTTGATCGCCGCATTCTCGGCCGGCAGGCCGAAAGCGTCCCAGCCCATAGGCTGCAGCACGTTGTGGCCGGTCATGCGCTTGTAGCGGCTGATCACGTCGCCGATGGTGTAGTTGCGCACGTGGCCCATGTGCAGCGCGCCGGACGGATACGGCAGCATCGACAGGCAGTAGTACTTGGGCTTTGCCGAGTCTTCCCTGACCTCGAAAGCGTGATGGGCTTCCCAATAGGACTGGGCGGCGGATTCGACCTGCTTCGGGTCGTAGCTGACGGGCTCGGTGGCGGACATGGACGCGGGGGACGGCTGAAAACCGCAAATGCTACCGCAGCCGGGCCGGCGCTGCCCGGAACGCCCGGTCCTGGCGGTACCGCCTGTCGACTTGCATCCGCCAGCTCTGCCACCATTTCACTGATTCCCCTTCCGCTGCCGAGCCCTCCGATGTCCGATCTGCCGCACGTCTTCGATGTCACCACCGATGCCTTCGAGGCCGATGTCCTGCAGAAATCGATGCAGGTACCGGTGCTGATCGACTTCTGGGCCACCTGGTGCGGCCGTGCAAGACGCTGGGGCCGATCCTGGAAAAGCTGGCCGGCGAATACAACGGCGCGTTCGAGCTGGCCCGGGTGGACGTGGACAAGGAGCAGGAAATCGCCGCCGCGTTCCAGATCCGCTCGGTGCCCACCGTGTTCCTGGTCAAGGGCGGGCAGATCGCTGACGGCTTCCCCGGCGCATTGCCGGAAGGCCAGTTGCGCGAATTCCTCAAGCAGCACGGCATCGAACCGGCCGCCGCGCCGGTCGAAGCCGAGGCCGTGGACGAAGCCCCGCTCGACCCGCAGGCCGAGGCCGCGCGCCTGCGCGAGGCCATCGCCGCCGAGCCGGACAAGGCCGAGCTGAAGCTCGACCTCGCCCTGGCCCTGCTCAAGACCGGCGAAACCGGCGAGGCCGAAGCCCTCATCGAGGCGCTGCCGGCCAATCTCGCCACCGACGACCGCACCGTCCGCGCCAAGGCCCGGCTCGGCTTTGCCGCGCTGCTGAAGGACGCCCCGGCCATCGAGGCACTGCAAGCCTCCGTTGCGACCGACCCGGCCGACCTGCACGCCCGCCACCTGCTCGGCGTGCGCCTGCTGCTGGACGGCCGCGACGAGGCCGCACTGGAACAGTTCATCGAGATGCTGCGCATCGACCGCGGCTTCGAGAACGGGCTGCCACGCAAGGCGCTGATCGATGCGTTCCGCGTGGTGGAAGACGAGGATCTGGTCGGCAAGTACCGCCGCAGGATGTCCTCGCTGCTGTTCTGACCCGGCGCCGTCATCGCCGTGATGCGGCCCGGGCCCGTCGCACATGCCATACGCATGCGAATGGTAAGCTCCGCCTCCCTTCGCTGCCGCCATGCCACCACGATGAAGGCATCCGTTTTCCGCTTCGGCCTCAATGTCTGGCCGCCGTTCCTGTTGACCGGCATCCACGTCGACGCGCTGTCGGCCGACTACCGGCACGCGCGGGTGGAAATGCGCCTGCGCTTCTGGAACCGCAACTACGTGGGCACGCATTTCGGCGGCAGCCTGTTCGCGATGACCGACCCGTTCTGGATGCTGCTGGTGCTGCACCAGCTTGGCCGGGACCATTTCGTGTGGGACAAGTCGGCCGAAATCGAATTCGTCAAACCCGGCCGCGGCACCGTGTGGACCCGCTTCGACCTGGACGACACCACGCTGGCCGGGCTGCGTCAGGCCGCCGCCGACGGCGGCAAGGTGCTGCACTGGTTCGAGAACGAGATCCTCGACGCGCAGGGCGACGTGGTCGCCCGCGTGCGCAAGCAGATCTACGTGCGGCTCAAGCCGGACCGGCGGACCACCGGCTGATGGCGCGGACTCGCGCCGGGGCCGCCGGAAAGTCGCCATGACGCCCGGCGACGCACGCGGAAGCCCTACAATGCGCGCATGTCCACACCCGCCCCCGCACCGTCCCGCGCTTCGCTGCAAAAACTGTTCATCACCGGCTTGCTGACCCTCACTCCGCTCTGGCTGACCTGGGTGGTGGTCAAGTTCGTGTTCGTGCTGCTGTCCGGCGTCAGCAGCCCGCTGGTGGTGCCGCTGGCCGAACGCATCGCTGCCTCCTTCCCCGGCTCGCTGGACTGGGTCAAGGCGGTATGGGTACAGAACACCATCGCGATGATCGCCACGCTGGCGGTGATCCTCGCCGTGGGCATCATGAGCCGGCGGGTGATCGGCCAACGCCTGCTGCGCTGGTTCGAGGCGTTGATGCGGCGCATTCCGCTGGCCAACATCATCTACGAAAGCGTGCGCAAGCTGCTGGACATGCTGCAGACCGAACCGGGCAGCACCCAGCGCGTGGTGCTGATCGATTTCCCGCATCGGGACATGAAATCGGTGGGCCTGGTCACCCGCGTCATCAAGGAGCAGGGCACCGGCCGCGAGTTGGCGGCGGTGTACGTGCCGACCACGCCCAACCCGACCTCCGGTTATCTTGAAATCGTGCCGGTGGAGCTGCTGACGCCCACCGACTGGACCGTCGACCAGGCGATGAACTTCATCATCTCCGGCGGCGCGGTCGCACCGACCACGGTGCCCTTCACCCGCGCTGGGGAGCGCGCCGGCGAGAAGGCGACGCCCTCCCGCCCCGACGAGCCCTGACCCGTGCCGGCCGAGCGCACCCTCGACGACCGTGCGGTCCGGCTGTTCATCGCGCTGGCCGCGTTCTTCTGCGTCAACGCGGTGCTGGCCGAATTCATCGGCGTGAAGATCTTCGCGCTGGAAGACACCTTCGGCATCGCGCCGCTGGACTGGAACCTGTTCGGCCAGACCGGTTCGCTGAGCTTCACCGCCGGCACGCTGCTGTGGCCGGTGGTGTTCATCATGACCGACACCATCAACGAGTTCTTCGGCCGCCGTGGCGTGCAGTTCATCTCGTGGGTGGCGGTGGGCCTGATCGGCTATGGCTTCGTGTTCGCCTACGCGGCCATCCATCTCGCCCCGGCAAGCTGGTGGGTGGGCGCGGCGCAGGCGCAAGGCGTGCCGGACTACCAGGCCGCGTTCTCGGCGATCTTCGGCCAGGGCATGTGGACCATCGGCGGCTCGCTGGTGGCCTTCCTCGTCGGCCAGCTGATCGACGTGGCGGTGTTCCACCACATCCGCAAGCGCACCGGCGAGAAGCACGTGTGGCTGCGCGCCACTGGCTCCACCGCGGTATCGCAGCTGGTGGACAGCTTCGTGGTGATCTGGATCGCCTTCGTGCTTGGTCCGCAGCACTGGCCGACCTCGTTGTTCCTCGCGGTGAGCACGGTCAACTACGTCTACAAGATGGCCTTCGCGATTGCACTGATCCCCTTGCTGTACCTGATGCGGCGCGGCATCACGCGCTATCTCGGCCAGATGCGCGCGGCCCGGCTGCGCGAAGAAGCGGCGGCCGACTGAGCAATAAAAAGCAGCGGCAACGCGTATTCACGCAGCTGAGCCAACACCAACGCGACGTTTCGCGCATTGTCGCAATCGCTGGCCGGCAGCGATGCAATCGGGCAAAGTCCACCGCTGCGTTTCCCCGGAGTTGCCGATGTCGTCGTTCCTGCTGCGCCCCCTGACCGCCCTGCTCGCCGTGATCGTGCTGGCCACGTCGATACCGGACGCCTCGGCGGCCAACAAGAAAAAGCCGACGACAAGCAGCACCAAGAGCAGCCAGACCCATTCGGGAAAGGCCGCATCCGCGCAGTCCACGGGCAAGTCCTCCGGCAGCAAGGGGCCGACCAGGAAAAAGGCCGGCGCATCCAAGGCCACGTCCGCCAAGGGCAAGACAAGCACGTCCAGGAAATCGAAGAACGCGCGCAATGCCTCCGACGCACGGCATGCAACTCCTGCGCCGCGCCGCGCCGCGCGCCAGGCCAAACCGCTGGACAAGGCCATGCTGCTGTCGCAGCTGTATGCCAATTACCGTGAAGCTTCGCTGCAATTGAACCCGCTGCAGGCCACGCTGCAAGGCGATACCCGCTTCGACGACCAGCTCCCCGACTATCTGTCCGCCGATTTCCGCGCACGCAGCCACGCCTTCACCGAGGAATGGCTGGACAAGGCGGAAGCCATCGGCCCGGACGGGCTGCAAGGGCAGGACCTGTTGAGCTACGAGATCTTCGTCCACGACGCCCGCACCGCGCTGGAAGGCGAGCGATTCCCCAACTGGATGCTGCCGATCAACCCCTACACCAACATCGCCTCGGTGGTGGTGATGCTCGGCTCCGGCGCGGGCGCGCAACCTTTCGTCAACGTGCGCGATTACGACAACTGGCTGCGGCGTGCCGAGCAAGTGCCGGCACTGTTCGACCAAGCCATCGCCAACATGCGCGAAGGCATCGCCGCGGGCGTGACCCAGCCGCGCCCGATGATGCAGCAGGTGTTGCCGCAACTGGACGCGATGATCCGCCCGAATGCGGAGCAGACGCTGTTCTGGACGCCGATCAGTGCGATGCCGGCCAGCATCCCCGCGGCCGACCGCACCCGCCTCACCGCCGCCTACCGGCAGATGATCGATACCCGCCTGATGCCGGCCTACCGGCGCCTGCGCGGCTTCATCGCCAACGAATACCTGCCTGCCTGCCGCGGCACCACCGGCCTGTCCGCCCTGCCGGACGGCGCGGCGTGGTACGCGTGGAACGTGCGCCAGGCCACCACCACCTCGCTGTCACCGGACGAGATCCATGCGCTCGGGCTGGCCGAAGTCGCACGCCTGCGCGGTGAAGTTGCCGAGATGATGAAGCAGCTGCGCTTCCGCGGCGCGATGCCGAAGTTCTTCCATTACATGCGCACGGACAAACGTTTTGCCTATGCATCGGACACGGCGCTGATCGACCGCTACCGCATGCTGCAGGCCAGCGTGGCGCGCGGCATGCCCTCGCTGTTCTCGCTGCGCCCGGAAACCGCGCCGGACATCCGCGCGGTCGAGCCCTATCGCATCCATACGGCGGCCGCCCTGTCGTACGTGCCGCCGGCCGTCGATGGCAGCCGCCCCGGCCTGCTCTACGTCAATGCCGGTGATCTGGCCAGCCGCCGCACCTGGGAAGCCGCACCGTTGTACCTGCACGAAGCCGTGCCCGGCCACCACGTGCAACTCAGCCTGCAGCAACAGCTCAAAGGGCTGCCGACTTTCCGCCGGCTCGGCGGCGAAACCGCCTTCGTCGAGGGTTGGGGCCTGTATGCCGAAACGCTGGGACAGGATCTGGGCCTGTACCGCGACCCCTACGACCGTTACGGCTATCTGCAGGACGAATTGCTGCGCTCGGCGCGGCTGGTGGTGGACACCGGCCTGCATGCCAAGGGCTGGACCCGCGAACAGGCGGTCCGCTACCTGCTCGACAACACCGATGCCAGCCAGGACGACGCCACCGCCGAAGTCGAGCGTTCCATGGCGATGCCCGGTCAGGTGCTGGCCTACAAGGTCGGGGAGCTGCGCTTCATCGCGCTGCGCGAGAAAGCCCGGGCCGCGCTCGGCAGCCGTTTCGACGTGCGCGACTTCCATGCCGAAGTGCTGAAAGACGGCTCGATGCCGCTGGACGTGCTGGACACCAAGATCGAGCGCTGGATCGCCGAACGCGCGGCAAGCCCGGCCGCCACCGAGACGGCTCCCGCCGCCCCGCCCGCACGGTGATCCGGCCCATGCATTGACGCCGCAGGCGGCGCTCGGGCACGGTGGGTACCCCTGCCGGAGATTGCCGATGCCCGCCATGCCGCCGCGTTCGCCGTTTCGCCTTGCATGTCGATGGATGCTGGCACTGACCATGCTGCCCGTCGCCGTCGCGACGTTGGCGGCCGATCAGGGCGCCTCGCCGGAGGCACGCATCGACGCATTGATGCAGCGCTACGCCGGCAACGTCCCCGGCGCCTCGGTGCTGGTGATCAAGGACGGCAGACCGGCCTTCCGCAAGAGCTATGGCATGGCCGAGCTGGAAACCCGCCGCGCCGCCGGCCCGGACACGCATTACCGGCTGGCCTCGATCAGCAAGCAGTTCACCGCGGCGGCCATCCTGCTGCTGGCCGAGGACGGCAAGCTGTCCATCGACGACCCGGTGAAGAAATGGCTGCCGAGCCTGCCACCGGCGGCCGACCCGATCACCCTCCGCGAGCTGCTCAGCCACACCGGCGGCCTGATCGACTACGAAGACCTGATGCCGGCCGACCAGACCTGGCAACTGCACGACATCGACGTGCTGCACCTGCTGGAAAAGGAGAACCGGCTGTATTTCACGCCGGGCACCGATTACCGCTACAGCAACGGCGGCTACGCGCTGCTGGCGCTGATCGTCGGCAAGGCGTCGGGGCAGGATTTCGCCAGCTTCCTGCGCCAGCGCATCTTCCTGCCGTTGGGCATGAGCGGCACCTATGCCCATCAGGACGGCGTGGATACCGTGCCCGAGCGGGCCTACGGCTACAGCGAGATCGACGGGCGCTGGCAGCGCACCGACCAGAGCAGCACCAGCGCCGTGCTCGGCGACGGCGGCATCTATTCCTCGGTGGACGAACTGGCCAAGTGGGACGCCGCGTTGTATGACGGACGCCTGCTCAAGCCATCCTCGCTGGCCCTGGCTTTCAGCCCGGCCACGCAAACGCCCGAACCGCACGTGCCCCACTACGGCTTCGGCTGGCGCATCGACGGCGACACCCTGTGGCACAGCGGCGAGAGCATCGGCTTCCGCAACGTCATCATCCGCCACCCTCGCCAGCACCTGACGGTGATCGTGCTGAGCAACCGCAACGACCCGGAGCCGTATGCCACGGCGGTGAAGATCGCCGACCTCTATCTGCCGCCGCGGTGAACCCGCCCCCGATGGCGATGCCACGCAACCACGCCCTTGCGGTGACGATCGGCATCCCTGCGGATCGGCGCGACCACAGCCACTGGCCCGAGCCGGCTCACCTCAGATCGGCGGCAACCACCCGCGCGGCGTTGTGGCCGGGCGCACCGCTGACCCCGCCGCCCGGATGCGTGCCGGCGCCGCACAGGTACAGGCCGGGCAGCGCGCCGCGATACCCGGCCTGACCGAGCATCGGACGCGCGCTGAACAGCTGGTTGAGGGTCAGCGCACCGTGGAAGATGTCGCCGCCAACCAGGCCGAACGTGCGTTCCAGATCGAGCGGACTGAACACCTGCCGGCCCAGCACCGAGGCGGCGAAGCCCGGCGCGTGGCGTTCGACGGTGGCGATCATCAGCTCGGCCACCTCGTCGCGGCACTCGTCCCACGAGCGGCCATCCGGCAATGTCGGCGCGACATGCTGGCAGAACAGGCTGGCCACGTGGCAACCGCGCGGGGCCAGCGAATCGTCGAGCGTGGACGGCAGCAGCATTTCGACCACCGGCTCGCGCGACCAACCCAGCGTGCGCGCGTCCTGCCAGGCGCGGTCCATGTAATCCAGCGAAGGCGCGATGATGATGCCGGCGGTGAGATGGTCGCCCGCCCCGGGCAACACACTGAAATCGGGCAGGCGCGACAGCGCCACGTTCATCCGGAACGTGCCCGAGCCGCAGCGCCAGTGCGCCATCCGTTCGCGCGTGACTGGCGGCACGGCGGCGGCCGGAAGCAGGCGCTCGTACAGCAGCTTCGGGTTGATGTTGGCCACCACCGCGCGGGCGCGCAGCGTTTTCCCCTTCTCGGTGATCACGCCGACCGCGCGGTCGCGCTCGACGATGACTTCGCGCACGCCGGCTTCCACGCGCAGCTCCGCCCCGGCCTCGCGCGCGGCGGCCGCCATGGCCTGCGTGATCGCGCCCATGCCGCCGATGGCGTGCCCCCATGCGCCCTTGACCCCGTTGCTCTGGCCGAACACGTGATGCAGCAGCACGTAGGCGGTGCCCGGCGCGTACGGGCTGGCGTAATGGCCGACGATGCCGTCGAAGCCGAACAGGGCCTTGACCGGGGCGCTGTCGAACCAGCGATCCAGATACTCGCCGGCCGACAGCGTGAACAGGTCCAGCAATTCCTGCCGCAACGACAACCCGAGCCCGGCCAGCGCGCGCCCGGCGCGGCCAGCGCGCAACAGCTCCGGCACCGCCTTCCACCAGCCGTCACCGGTGACGTTGGGCGGGGGCCGCAAAGCCAGCGCACGCAGCACGTCGGCAATCGCATCCAGCCGATGCTCGTATTCGGGCAGGCGCGCAGCATCCCTGGACGAGAACTTGGCCACCTGCGCATGCGTGCGCCCGGGGCCGGCCAACAGATGCCGCCCGTCGGGCAGTGGCAGGAAATTGCCGCAATGGCGCGGCACGATGCGCAGACCGTGGCGGTGCAGGTCCAGATCGGCGATCACCTTGGGCTGCAACAGCGAAACCGTGTATGAGGCCACCGAATTGCGGAAGCCCGGGTGGAACTCCTCGGTGACCGCAGCCCCGCCCAGCACGCCGCGCCGCTCAAGCACGCAGACCTTCAAGCCCGCGCGGGCGAGATAGGCCGCGCAGACCAGCCCGTTGTGGCCGCCGCCGATCAGGATCACGTCATGCCATTCGCCGCCCACACGCCCTCCCTTCGGGATTGCACGCCACCACCCGCACGGAATGCATCGCGCACGCCGGAGGCCACGCCCGCGTCCGGCGGCGGTGATGCCTTTCATGCCGCCTTCGCCGCAATCGCGGCAAGATGAATGCGGACGCTAGCATGGCGCCATGACCTTCGACACCGGACCGTGGCGGCCTGCCGGCGCTACAGTCCGGCCACGGCCCGGCATCGGGCCATCACATCACTGGGCCCGCCGGGCCGGAGAGCCATCCCGTGACCATCCGCACACCGCAGTACCTGATCCTCTCGCTTGCCGTGGCCGCCGCACTGTCGGCCTGCAAGAAGCCGGAGGCCGAAGCCCCGCAGGCCGCCGCACCGGCGCAGGAAACGGCCAAGCCGCTTACTCTGGACGAGAGCAAGCTGCCGCCGTTCAACCGCTTCGAAATTGCCGATCTGGACACCACCAAGAACGCCTGCGCCGACTTCGGCGGCTATGCCAACGGCAAGTGGCTGGCGGCCCACCCGATCCCGGGCGACCGGGTCAGCTGGGGTGCGTTCGAGATGCTCGACGAGCGCTCCAACGCCGTGCAGCAACAGCTGGCCGAACAGGCCGCCGCCGACCCCCATGCCACCGGCGTGGAAAAGCTGGTCGGCGACTTCTGGGCCACCGGCATGGACGAGGCCAAGATCGACGCCCAGGGCATCGCCCCGCTCAAGCCCGAGCTGGCCGCCATTGACGGCGTGACCGA
>Ga0194138_10000694_pt1 | contig 15966 bp, 26 predicted proteins | sample TARM_MetaG_T2_14_FD_134022 | JGI IMG/M metagenome (GOLD analysis project Ga0194138, IMG submission 134022) | Freshwater microbial communities from Pennsylvania, USA, analyzing microbe dynamics in response to fracking - TARM_MetaG_T2_14 (version 2) | ecosystem: Environmental > Aquatic >...
AGTGCGCCCCATACGCGGGAATTGAATAAAAAACGATCAATTTTTAGCGGTGGAAGGCAGGTTGTTGATACACCGAGGCTTCACCGGCCACGCCTGCCGGCCTCATGAGAAATCCGGGCTAATCGGTGGCTACGCCCGTGAGGACGCTCCCGGCGTCAGTGTTGTCGGCTGTTTCACTGACGAGGACGTTGCCCGTAAGGTTGCTCTGGCAACCTCCGGCAAGGTCGCGCCCGTAGCCCTCAACACTCTGTCGGCTGGCTTGATCGCCTCGCTGGAACAGCTTGGACTCAAGCTGGATACCCAGGCCCTGGCCTGTACTATCCAGACAGAGGCACGCATTGAGGGTGCTTCGACGAGCCATGGCTGATCGGACCTACGGCATGCAGTGCCCGCACGCTGAGCGGGCCATGCAATTTCTCAGCGAAATCGGCATTGCAGTGCAGCTGGCGCCCGGCGCCAGCGGCTTCATCGAACACGTCGCAGTCGTGAACGGTGGTCTTCACGTTGATCCCCGTGCTCCGGCCTCCGGGCTACTGCATGAGGCTGGGCATCTGGCGATTGTCCCAACCGAGTTCAGGCATCTGCTTGGCGGCAATCTGGACGCCGGCATGAAGAAGATATTCGAGCACCTGGACAGCATAGAGCTGGAGCCTGACTCCCATCTACAGCGGGCCATGCTCCAGGCTGGCGACGCCGAGGCTACGGCCTGGGCTTTTGCTGCCGGCAGGGCGATTGGCTTGCCAGACAACCTGATCATCCAAGACGACGAGTATGGTGGTGAGGGGCGCTTCATCCGCAGCTCTCTGGCCGCTGGCGCCTATGTGGGTATCAACGGCATTGCGCATGCAGGCTTCTGCGTTCGCAGGGCCACCCCCTATCGACCGCTCCCGGTTTATCCCACGCTCGCGTACTGGCTCCAGCACTCCTAACCCCATCGAATCAACCGCGGCGTTCCTCGCTCCCCTCGTTAGGTATTGAGGCTGGTTGATTCTTTGCAGGCCAGCGGTGACACAGGTCTGGCTGGCGGAAGACGTATATTGACACCAACGGATCAGGCAGGAGCAGTACATGCACCCATCTATCGGGCAGCTCAACGGTGGCAAGTTCTACAGCTACCTGAATGGCTATCACGCCGAGCCCTTCGTCGGCTCACTGGAAGAAGTCGAAGTAGCGATGGGCCTTCGGACTCAACCGACGCCATCCCCTGCTGAGCCCGCCGCTGCCAAACGCAAGTGCTTCGACGTGACCATGCGCTTTCAGTACCCGGCCTGGGACGAGGTTGATGGGATCGTGTATCGGTCAATCGAGGCGGACAGTAAAAGCGAGGCGAACGCCATGGCCAGGAGGATGGCAGACCAGGATGGCCACCTCGCAGGCGGCAAAGGGCGCGTGACGTTCAGTGCATGCGAGCAGTAACCGCCTAGCTCACCTGCCCTTCCCAGACTTCCTCGGGCGCCCCTCGGGGAAGAAGTCGCGAATATCGGCAAATCCAGACGAGAGGAAGGTGCCGGTGTATGCGAATTCCAAGTCCTGTAGGTTGAGCCGGGTGACGTTGAGGGCTGCGAAGAACATCCGTACTAATAAAGTTTCATCCCGTGGTTTTCAGACCGTTTGAAGGCCGATGCGAGGCATTAGGATGAAACTTTAGATGCAAGCCGGGCAGAGTGCTTCCCAGCCAGTCCAGTAAAATCGTTCGCGTTAGAATGAAACTTTATTTGCATCCAACAGTTGCAGATGGTCTTTACTGGTACTTTGCGAACTGTGAACCTGAGCCGCGCCCAGTTATGATCAACAAAGAGCGCTGGGGGCAGTCGATGAAGTCTTTTAATGGCGCACAGCAGTCTTGGCTGCGTGAGGGTGAGTACCTGATTGGCCCGCAGCCGGCGCCGCAACCCCAGTGAGTCTCAATATTCAGGTCCAGTGATTTACAGCATGTAGGCTTGCCTCGAAGTTGCAAGCCTGCTCTGATTCGAACACACCGACAAACCAACAAGTGAGCCGACATGTCGCTGATCAACGAATACCGCAACACCGAAGAAGCCATCAAGGAGCTGCAAGAGCGCCTGAAATCCCTCTCGACTGATGACCGCCTCAAGAAGGAGCTGGAGTTCGACCAGAAACTCCGCGCACTGATGGGCGAGTACAACAAGAGCCTGCGTGACGTGATCGCGCTTCTCGATCCGAACGCGGGCAAACAAGTAAGCAAACAGGCCGGCACTGGCAAGCGCTCTGCCCGCGCCATCAAGGTGTACAAGAACCCCAACACTGGGGAAGTCGTGGAAACCAAAGGTGGCAACCACAAGACCCTCAAGGCCTGGAAGGAAAAGTGGGGCGCCGAAGCCGTACAGTCCTGGCTCCAGAAGTAATCGAGTCGATCCGCGTCACGGAAAAGGGGGAGCTAAGCTCCCCTTTTCATTTACCCTGCTGGTCTACCGTCTCGCCTGAAAGTCGGTGCGGCAGAATTTCCCAGCATCTGGGCTCAGTCTCTAGAACAGCCGCGCATCGCCGCAGCATTCGTGCTGCAACTGCTGCGCCGAGCGGAAATACCTGCCCATTAGCATTGTGCTGCCTCTGCTCAGGCCAAAGCCTAGAAGCCAGTGTGCTGGCGCGAACAGTAGTCTGCCCGCTGGCATACAGCTCACTGAGTATTTTTAGAACATCTGCCTGGGTGGCCAAGGCACCCTCCCCCGAATCGCTATCAGCATTCTCATAACGCCCTAGGATACCTCCCACCAGCCGGCTCTCACCACGGTGCAGCAACTGCTTGATGTTGGGCTGAGCAGCTTCCCTGTCCTCGGTAGCATGGGTCTGCCGTTTTGTCAGTTCACAGCTTAGGGTTCGAGCAGTTTCGGCTATACAGCGCTCCCGCTGATGCCACGCCCTGGAGCAGGTGATGATGTGCATATCACATGACCTAAACCCCTGGTGCCAACATGCCGCAACCCAACCCCTTGTCCTTTCGCATCAACTTCAACGGCACGCCGCTGATAGCTGATCCGCTCGACACCGAGTCCCTTTATGACGCGATGGCCAGAACCATCGAGAAGCATGCAGGCTCGCTGGTGGCTGAGTGGGGTCGCTGCAAGAAGGCTGGCGAGCATTACCGCTACCCGGTGCTCCTGAGCAACGGCGTGCGCGGCAACGTCTTCATTGAGGGCAACGCCTGATGGAACTGAAACGCTACCGCCCAGACGATCCTGCACTCCAAGGGCGAGAGGTTGTACTTGCCAGTGACCTCGAACAGTTGCAGGCATCGCTGACCTCCGCCATCGCGCTCGCAACTGCTCTGGACGGCAACGCCCGGCTGGATGAACGCCTGGAGGCAGCTGGGATGCTCACTGTTGCCCAGATTCTCGCGGGCGCCCCACTCGACGCATTCATCCGCCACGCAGGTGTCCACGACCTCGCTTCTTTCGGCCAGTGGCTGGAAATGCGACGCGCTGAATCGGTCCGGCTCCAGGCCCGGTTTGCCCTGGAAAAGCGAGACGATGACGAGCTGTACGAGTGGGTCATCGCTCACGCGGCTGCATTCAGCGAAGTGGCGATCAACTTCCGCGCTGCCAGCAATGCAGGTGATCAGCTTTCTCATGCCCTATCCCTGGAACCGGCAACTACATCGGACACCATCCAATGACTGCAAAGAAGGAAGACCGGATGCAAACCACGCTCTCCGACCAGATAAACGAAGCCGCCGAGCGCCTTCGCCAAAGTGCCTCAATGGGTACAGCAACTGTCTCGGTATCGGCTGCCGATTTGCAGTTGCTGCTCTCCGCCATGTCCCAACCTGAGAATCCAGGTGCCATCGCATCGTGCGATGATGCCTTCGCCGAGCACTACAAGGCAGACCCTGCCGATCCGAGCGTTGTCGCCGACCTGGAAGTTTGGCGAAACAGCTGGGCTCAAGCGCAGAAGGCTTGCCTGATCGAAGTAGGCCATCAAGTCGGCTTGCTCGGGCAAGTGCTGGGCGACTGTATTGTGGAGGCTGGGATCATCAGACCCGGCGTTGGCCTAACTGGGCCAGAGCTGCTGATGTTCGCCAATGATCTGCTCACGCATATCAAGCAGCAGCAGCAGATGGAGGCAGCCGCAAACGCTGTTTTCACGTTCATGCTCCAGTATCCATGCGAGTCCCCGCTTGAGTTCTTGCGCTGCTGGAACGAGGGCAACTTCGATGCTCTGCGTGCAGAGTGGCCGGAGGCGCCGGACGAAATCTACATCGGTCCAGACCAGTTCCACCCCAAGACCATTGGGTTCGATGCGTACAGTACGACTGACGCCAAATCTCTCACCTCTGTTCGGCTCCTGTCCCAGTGCCGTGACAACCTGGACTCGGATGCGGGCAACATCGATGCACTCATTGCCGAGGTCGATGCCTACCTTGCCGGTCAACCTGCCCCAATCAGCTCGCCGGACGCAACAGGTGGGATTCAGGATGAGCTGGATGTTGACGGCGCCAAGGCACAGTACAAAGCAGCAGCTCAGGCACTGATCCGAGCAACGCAGCGGCAGTACCCGCTCGACTCAACTGTCGAGGCCAAGGTCGGCGGGCACCTCATCCGTGGCACGGTCATCCGCCACAACGATTTCTGGTGGAGTGATCCGGGCGAGTTCACCATCCGCAACATCGCGACTGGGAAGGAGCGGAAGATCACGCACAGTCATGTAAAGGAAGCCCGCGAATCCCACGCGCACGTCTAATGGCGCAAATTACTGGGCGCAGCGGCATTGTTCTCAGCCCCAATTATCGGGGCTGACGACTTTACCCCTTTGGGGTTTATTTGCTGGGTACACAACCCTTTAGGGGTTAATATTCTTTCCATCAAATCCAACCGCGAAGGGAACACCAAAATGTCCATGTTCGAGCAAACCCAGCTGGCTATCGAATCGTTCGACCTGACCCTCGTGCCGGGCAGCGTCAAGAAACTCATGGCCGGCATCAAAGCCGTCTACGAAGGCCAAGCCAAGGAAGAAGACAAGATCAAGGGTGCGGGCGGCAGCTCGGACCTGTGGAAAGTGCCGGTCAACGAACTCAAGGTGCTGGAGGGCTTCAACGTCCGCCTGCCCGGCCCCGACCTGGACGAACACCTCGACTTCCTGACTGACAGCATCCTGGAAGAAGGCTTCTTCCAGCATCGCCCCCTGGCGGCTCTGGTGCTGGAAATCGACGGCGAGCTGGGCCTGTACGTCTTCGATGGCCATTGCCGCCTCGAATCTGCCAAGCGCGCTATCGCCAAGGGCGCTCCTATCGAGCTTCTGCCGGTCGTGGTTCAGGATGGTCGCAACGTCAACCTCGACGACCTCTATGTTCAGCAATTCAGGCTGAACAAAGGAAAAGAGCACACCCCGTTCGAGCTGGGCCTGCTCTGCAAACGACTGGCCAAGAACGGCCATTCCGACGCAGTTATCGCCAAGCGCATGGGCATCAAACCGCAGTACGTCGATGGCCTGATGCGTCTGGTGAATGCTCCCAAGCCGCTGGTTGACGCGGTTCTGAGCAACGAAATGTCTGCCTCGGAAGCAATCAAGGTGATCCGCGCTCACGGGAACGGTGGCGCAGTACAAGAGCTGGAAGCTCGCCGTGCTCGCGCTCTGGCAGAAATGCAGAGCAAGGCTCCGGCTACTACTCAGGAAAGCACTCAGGAACCCGGCTCGGAACAGCAAGAGCAAACCCCGGCTGCCACCGCCCCTGTTCGGCCCCGCCTGACTGCCCGTCACGCTTCCGACGCGCACGTCAAGAAGGTGGTCCGCAAGCACGGCCTGGAGCTGTTCAAGACTACCCGCGCCCTCAAGGAAGACCCGGCCTATTCGAGCCTTGCCGAGGAAACCCGCCAGAAGCTGGACGCTCTGCTGGCTCAGCTCGAAGAAGCCGAGAAAGCTGACACCCTGCCGGCTCAAACCGAGGAAGAAACCACTGAGGGCGGCGAGCAGGCTGCCGCCTGATTCGCGGCCTGATGGTCCAACTCTCCCCTTGGTAACTGCGGAACCTCGACATGCTGATTGACTTGCGCAAGGTCGCCCCAGGCGACCTTACAAACGAAGTTTTTGATGAACTGACTGCCGGCAACAACTACGGGCCTGAAATGGTCTGCGCCCTTCGCGACCATCTGGTCAATGGGATGGACGTGAAGGAGGCAGTGAAACTGCACGACGTACACGCCCATAAGCTCAAGATGCGACTGGACAAGCTGAAAGACGACATTGAGCGAATCGGTCGAATCAATGCCCTGCTGCACCCGGATCAAGCCCAGGTTGACCTGATTTTCTCTCTCTCCAGCAAACTCGCGGCTGCTGTTGAGGGTCTGCGCTCGAACCGCGCAAACGATACAAGCGCCAGCGACGACTGAGCGCACTGCTGCACTCTCAACCTCGAATCTAGGATTCCACGATGACCACGCAGCCCTCCGATTCCACCACTTCTGAGGTCGCTCCGATCCACCTCGGAGTGAGCGATGCGCTGAACCATGCCGCTCAGCGAATGGTGCTGAACAAGTACATCATGGACAGGGCGGTCAAGGATCATCGGGCCTCAATGCTGGCGCGTGACCTTCACGATGGTGGCTACGGCCCTCATGAACCGCGCCCTTTTCTTCGCCGCGTGCTGCCATTCTTTTTCCTGAGCAGCAAGATTACCGAGGCTCGCGCAGCCCTGGTGCCGACTTCCAACACTCTCGGTTGCAGCTGGCTTCGGAGCATGAAGAACTTCGGTGCCGACGATGTTCCGGCCATGGTTGGACAACTGACCGACACCCAAAAACTGCTCGACGGTTCCCTGGACACCACCAGCTACGCCTGGATCAAGCCACTGGGCCTGATAGCCCCTATCGAGGGCAAAAATCGAGTCGATTTCCTTCGCGGCCAGGGTATCGACTACATCCCGGCGTATGTAGCCGAACACAGCTACCTCAACCCGGAACGCCTCAGCCTGTACAGCATCCAGGTCAATGGCTTCTCGGCGACCTGGGCAGTCCTCGACGGTCGCTGGGTCACGGCAGTAGAGAACCCAAGCTGGACGGTGCCGATGATGGAAGCCTATGGGGTGGGAGCCGGCGCTTCTTGGCCATCTGACTTCCCATCGCCGGAGCTGGTGATTCAGGCCCTGTTCGCCCCCCGAGGGACGACAACGGCCCTTGGACACCCTGACGCACCAGATGAGCCCATCGTTGACCTAGATACGCTGAAAGCGACCGAGGCGTACTTGATGGAGCCAATGTCGGCCCCCATCGTCGGCCTCAGCAACACAAGAATCGATCCTCGGTTTTGGCTGATCACAGCCAGCATCTTGGTTCTTGGCCTCCTAGGGCTCGCCTTTGCCCCCGACACCTGGGATTCGTTCAGGCTGGCGGCTGCAATGGCGTTCTCCGGCGCCCTTACCGCCGCACTCATTCCTGTTTTACCCGGCATTGCTCTCACGCGGCGCCGGTACGTCACGAAGCACCCATTCTTGCCGCTTGAGCGTTCACCCAAGCACACAGCAACTCGCAGCCGGCGACTCGGTTAGCCAGCCCAACTTCACTGGATAGTGCGTTGCTACCCATTCAATCCTGTTGTGTCGGATCAAGGAGAACACAAGTGACGATCAAACAGAGCCGGAAGACGGCCCGTGATTTCGTTGAGAAGCACGTCGCCGCCCTGTCAGCTGACGTGCTCATCTGGCGCAAGAGCGCGTCGCTTCCATCCGAAAGCCCAGTCCATGAACTGGCGAGCCTGTGTGTGCCCTTCGCTGCCGATGGTGATCAGTACATCGAAGCTGAACGCCTGATTGTTCAGCAGGCACTCGAAACTACCGCAGCATTGGGCGCAGCAGCATCCGATACCGAGCCTAATCAGCAGGGAAGTGCGGCGCGTAATGAAGCGGCATACCGGCGCCTGCTGCCCAAACTGGTGGAGCTGGCCGAGCAGATCGACAACATGTCGGAGGATGAGTACGGAAACTGGGTGGACGCGCTACCCAAGGAAGAATTCTTCGAGTACATAGGCGTCGCGCATAATGAGCAGACTTTTAAATCCGCCCTTGCTGCTGCGAGAATGCTGACCAGCATGCCCAGCGCAGTCGTCAGCGCGGGACAATGAGAGGATCAGCAATGCCAACTCCTGACTGGCGGTATGAGAAGTCATCGAACACGGTCAAAGCCCTGTGCCGACTATTGCGGACGGAGCTGACTGACGATCAGCGGGGCGAGGTCGGCCTTGCTTTGCACGATTCGCTCAAGCTGATGTGTGACGCGATCACGGCGGACGCACCAGAACGCGGTGACTTGTGGACGCCCAGCATGGTGAGGATATTCTTCGACCAGCCAGAGCATTGCGAGCGCTGGCTTGAGCTGATCGACGAGCCGGACTTCAAGCCGGACTACTACATGACCTAACCGCACTGGGCATTGCAGAAAGCCCTGCCCAGAGCCGATTGCTCACCCCCGAAGTTGATTCCCCGTGATCCGCCAGCCAGTTATCTCCCAGGACGAACCTGTCACTCTTGCTCGATGCCCAGCATGCCAAGGCGTAGGGCTGTACTGCATCCAGCGATTCCTCAAGCCAGCAGACCGCAAAGAGTTGGAACGCCTTCTCAGACTCGGCTACGAGGCGGAATCGAAGCCCCTGCGCTTGGTGGGGGACGTGGACGACTGCAACTGCTCTCCCACCACTATCGCTCGCTTCAAGGCCATAGCCGCAGCGCAAACCAAGGCGCCAGCGACACCCAGAGTACGCACTCTCCCGGTGCTCTCATTGAAGGCTCGCCGCGCTCCCCAGGAGTGACCTCTCCCCGTATTCCTGAATTCCCGTTCTGCTGAGCGGGAACTTTTTGTTCATGGCTTTCCGGGGCGGTGACACAGCGCTTCCCCCCGTATTGTTTACCCAGTCAAATTGAACTGGAGACAGAGCCATGACCACCTCGATGCCCCACATCCTGCAACACCAAGTGCATGCGTTCGTTTGCCCGTGCTGCGGGTACGAGGAAGAAACCCTAACCGAAGGCCCGCAGGCGTTTGGAGCCGAGGTATTCGAGACAGTCACCTGTCCGCGCTGCAAGGAATCCTGGCGCAATGAGTACCGGCTATTCGCCACTCGACACAAGGAGTCCGATGAGGTGGCCATCGTCCAGACCCAGCCCCTGGCTGCGCTGATGGCGCTCGATGCAATGTCCTGGCTCGATGAAGACCCTTGCGACACTCCCGAGCTGGCTGCCGCCAAGAAGCAGGCTCGCGAAGCCCTTGCCGGAGCACAAAAACCGAACTGAAGTGGCTTTCAAGGCTTGACGCCCCGGCCCGGCTGGGGCTGCTTCCCAAACCCAAACTATGGGTCTGAGGATGTTCGGCCCCTTCCTCACTGCGCCGATGACACAGCCGCCGAGGCCATATCTTTACTCCATCCCCACCAGTTCAGAAGGAGAACACCATGGCCGACGCCTACATTTTCGAGGTTCACAGTGATGCCGATGTGAAGGAGGTGGATGGGCGCCGGGTTGTGACGGCGAAGTACGTGTTCGACCACCAGAAGCTGGAGGCCGTGCCGAACACCGACCCCAGTCGCACGATCCCTGTTATCTCTCGCCACAAGGACGGTCGCGTCTTCGCCCACCTGTTGCGCATGAACCGGGTTGAGTTCGAGCAATCCTCGATTCCGAGCGACTGCTACATCGAGTCGGCATTTCAGTGCAGGCTCCGGCCTGTCGCCTGCTGAACCCCTCCCCCAAGGCCCTACTCGATAGGGCCTTTTGCTTTCTGCCTCACCCGCAGGGCAACTGCTTGTGGTTCGATTGTTTGTGGTGAGAGCTGTTCTTACCATCCAATGCACATCACCACTGGAGGCACTTTAATGACTTGCTCTACGCCGCTCGATAACACTGAACGCACCCACAAGCTTGAAGACCTTTGGGATTTTCCGGCTTATATGAAGGCTGTTCCTGACTATCTGGCGATCCTCGAAGCCACGAATCAGTATCGTGAAGCCGATGCCAAGCGCGACCCCTGGATTCGAGGACTCCCAACTACTCAGGGGAGGTTCATCGTGCAAGGTTTATCCAGCGATGGAATTGACACGCTCCCCCCCTTGCTCGTCGAAGTGATGGAATACCCAAACAGCTCCATTATGTCGATGGTTGATTCGCGCTATGACGAGAACTTCCCTCCCATTTCTACTGATTACCAAGACGTTATCCATTTTGGGCCGCTTGATCCTGACTTTATGCCAGAACGCATATAGCCCCGGCGATGACACATCGAACCAGGGCTGACTATTCGCTAACTTGAATTGTGATCTGGAAGCCCTGCCATGCCACTCCTGTTCCAAGACCTGCCCGAAGGACTGAGCGAGCAGTACGTCTGCGGTAAGTGCATGCATCTCGCTGCCGCCCTGCATCGACGCTTCGGGTTCCCTATTGAGGTTTGCGTAGAAGTGCCCGGAACACCTCACCAGAACCGCGAGAAGCCTCGGGGTTTAGCCCGAGGTCGAGAGCGAGCAAGGCGCAGCCTTGCCAGGTTTGGGTTCTCGGATACCCGTGAAACACTGGCTCCATGACCTACACCAAGACCCTAAAACTGCGCATCAAGGACAAGCACGCGAAAACGCTGCTTGCGATGGCGCGTGAGGTCAACTTGGTATGGAACTACTGCAACGAAATTAGCCACCGAGCGATTCGTGAACGCCGCCAGTGGCTTTCAGGGTTCGACTTGCAGAAATACACCAACGGCTTGAGCAAATGCGACGGCATCCTCATCGGCTCCCCAACCGTGCAGCAGGTGTGTGAGGACTACGCCAAAGCGCGCAAGCAGTTCAAGCGCTCGCGGCTGAACTGGCGGGTGTCCAACCCGCAGTCCAGCAAGTACAGCCTGAGCTGGGTGCCGTTCAAGGCTCGCGCCATCCAGTACAGAAACGGCCAGATTCAGTTTGCGGGCTTCAAGTTCGGGCTTTGGGACAGCTATGGCTTGAGCCAGTACGCATTACGCGCTGGCAGCTTCAGCGAGGATTCGCGTGGGCGCTGGTATCTCAATATCTGCGTCCAGGTTGACTCTCAGCCGTCAGGTGGCACAGCCGCCGTGGGCATTGATCTGGGCCTTAAAACGGCAGCGACCACCTCTGATGGCCAGGTACTGGTAGGTCGCCAGTACCGAGCCCTGGAACAGAAGCTGGGCATTGCTCAGCGGGCTGGCAAGACGGCGCGTGTTCGTGCCATCCACGCCAAGATCAAGAATCAGCGCAAGGATGCCCAGCACAAATTCTCAACCGCCCTGGTTGAGCGCTGCGCCGCCATATTTGTGGGCGACGTGGCGAGCAGTAATCTCGTCAAGACCAAGATGGCAAAATCCACGCTCGATGCGGGGTGGAGCCAGTTCAAAACCATGCTGGAGCAAAAGTGCCAACGGGCAGGCGTGGTTTTTGAGGTTGTAGACGAGCGCTATACCACCCAAACCTGCTCGTGCTGCGGAAGCATTTCCGCCAGCAGTCCGAAAGGTAGAGCCGGTTTGCGAATAAGAGAATGGACCTGCGTGGACTGCGGTACAGCCCACGACCGCGATATTAACGCGGCCCGGAACATTCTCGCGGCGGGGCATCGCCGTCTAGTTGTAGGAATCCCCGCTCTTGGGGCGGGGAGGATGTCAAGCCTACGTGGGGCACGCTTGGGTTGTTGATCCGGCCACCGGAGACGTTATCGACATTGATGGCCAGTACCCTGCCTCGGCCAATGGGTGGCTGCACCCAGCAGGCGAACATCGTCAGGGGCTGGACGAGAAAGAACTCTTTGCGCTGATCACCAGCACGACCTACCAGCCACTTGAACACGGCAAATGGGAGCAGGCTATTGCGGATGCTCAGGCCGTCATCGACCATTATCTGTTTCCCAGGAGTGATCCCTTTGAAAGTCGCATCCACCCAGGTCACGAAGCTGGTTTTTAGCGAGCTGCATGCCTACCCGCTGGACCCCGTAACGGTCTATCTCGAAGACTCTGGCCCTAGCAATCTTGCGGGCGGCTCGAACCAGGGTTCGGTGGTGATTGAATGCTACGGAAAATCTTGGTCAGCCCGATGGGGGAGCATCGGCAATCGGACGGTCAGCAAATTCATCCAGTCCAGCGAGCCGAGCTATCTCGCCGGCTGCTTAGCGCCCACGCTGCCTACGAGCCTGTTTTCCGGGCGAGTGCTCTGCCGAATGGCCAGAGCCAAGGTTATCGGGCGCCGCCGCCTAAGCCCCGCCGCTGCTGGTCACTTGAGCCAGGAAACTGCGCGATCCCTCTACGACGCCGCTTCTGACCTTGGGTTCTCGGACAACATCGACCAAGCGATGGCGCACCACGGCGATCTTCTGGCCCTGAGTGGTGGCATGAAACCTCCACGGCCACGGAGCCTAATCCTGACTACGAATATCTGTGCCGCGTCATTCGCGCCGTGCGGGACGGTCTGGCGATCCATGACGGCGCTGACAATACAGGCGCCGCCGCTCTATCGTGATTCTATCCAGAAAGGTATAAACTATGCCCGAGCAGATAATTCAGGATACTCCCATGAGCCCTACCCGCCCAATTTTCCACCGCAAGGCTTTGGCCGAGGCCCTGGTACGGGACTTGGCAGGCGAATCCTTCGCAGACTACAGCTCAGGAATGTTCTTGGCAGCCCCGCGCCGCACTGGCAAAAGTACCTTTTTGCGCTCCGACCTTGCGCCGGAGTGCGAGGCCCGTGGCTGGCTGCCAGTGTACGTTGACCTCTGGGAAAACCGTGAGGTTGACCCTGCCGAGCTGATTGCCGGCGCCATCGGGCAAGCGCTCTCCGAATTCGACAGCGTAGCTCGGAAGACAGCAAAGAAGGCCGGCGTCGAGAAGATCAACTTGCTGCGAACCCTAAGCTGGGATTTCAGCAAGCCTCAATTGCCGGCAGGCACCACACTGGCCAAAGCCCTGGACGTTCTGCATCAAGTCTGCGGCAAGCTGGTTGTTCTGATCGTGGACGAAGCTCAGCACGCGCTGAACAGCGAGAGCGGGGTCAACACTATGTTCGCCCTCAAGGCGGCGCGGGACCACCTCAACAGAGGCGACTCCAGCCCTGACGCCCTGCGACTGGTCTTCACAGGGTCGAGTCGGGACAAACTGGCAAACCTTGTGCTCAAGTCCAAGCAGCCCTTCTATGGTGCCCATATCACGCCATTCCCCCTCCTGGGCCGCGATTTCGTGGAGTTCTTGACTGGGGTCTGGAACGCTCGCCTCGCGGACACCAACCAGTTCAGCGCCGACGATATGGAGTATGCGTTCGGCTTGGTAGGCCGGCGCCCGGAAATGCTCAACGCCTTGCTTACCGAGGTCAGTGTCGGCCTTGGTGAAGCCAGCAATCTAGGCGACCTGCTGCGCACGGGAGCCCTGAACCACCAAGCTGGGGTTTGGAGCGACTACGAGAGCGCCTACAACGACCTTTCGCCGTTGCAGCAAGCCGTGTTGGAGGTGATGGGAGAGCGTGTCATGCGCAAACAGCCCTTCACCCCGTTCGCCGAACAGACGTTCAAGGACGTAAACCGCAAGCTGGAGCTTGCCGGCGCCGAGGCGAATGCAAGCACACCCAACGTGCAAAAGGCACTCGACGTGCTGAGAGAGAAGGAACTGGTCTGGAAGGCCTCTCGCGGCGAATACGCACTTGAAGACTCGGGAATTGCTGAATGGCTGACCCGACAGGAGAAACGCGAACAATGACCACGGCACAACCCCTGATAGAACTAGCCCTGCATCGTGCGCTCAAGGCCTACGGCGGCAAGGTGGACAAGGCTGGCAAGCCCTACATCCTGCACCCTCTGCGCCTAGCTGCACGCCTGGATGACCAGATTAGCCAGTCGGTGGCATTGCTCCATGATGTGATCGAGGACAGCGACACCACAGAAGACGATCTGCGGGAAGATGGCTTCCCGGAATCGGTAATCAGCGCTGTTGTGGCCCTCACACGCCGAAAGGGCGAAAGCTATGAGGCGTTCATCGACCGCGTTCGCGTCCACCCGCTGGCCCGGAAGATCAAGCTCCTGGACATTGAGGACAACATGAACCTGTTGCGCCTCAATGCTGTGACTGAGAAAGACCTGCAACGCATCGCGAAGTACCACCGCGCCTGGAAGCGACTGGACTCCCCAGAGTGACGTTCAGCCGGTAAACGCTATCGGTTGAGTTGCACGCATGGTCAATGCGCAGTGAGCATGGTTCCCATCATCACAACCATGAAGGCAATGGCCATGCGACGCTTCAACTTCACCATCAAAGGATTTCTTCGAGTAGCGTTCCGAGTTGAGTCGGCTATCCATGCCGGTGCTCTTGTAGCAATAAGCTTCGCAAAGTCTGCGCTAGTTGCAGCCGTATTGCTGATCGCCCTGTTCTTGTTCAACGCCAACCCAGCGGTAGTCCAGTTCAGCGACTTCCTCCGATTTATTCAGGCCCCGGCATTTGGGCTGTACACATTCTTCATCGTGCTTTTCCTCCGCATGCCCTGGCATCCCGTCTCATCCTTGGTTGCAAACTCGAAACCAATCCATGCTTCCGGCAATTCCAGTGCAAATAACTCCAAAGTCGCCGATGACACAGACTCCAAGGGCTGAGAATGGCTTCACTGAGTAAGCCATATCTGGAGCCGACATGAACAACACACCGCAGTACATCACAGGCAATTGGGGCCACATCTTTGAGGGCGAGCGCAGCGAACGCATTACGCGTGTTGTGCTGGATGCAACTACCCGGAAGGTTCTGGTGCTGCAAGTACAGCGCAACCGCGCAGTGGCAGACAGCTATGGGCTTTCCTCGCGCACTGAGCTGCTGGATGTTGAAGACTCGATGGTCAATGCCAACCCGGAGCTGTTCGATGACCCGAGCGCATTCGGCTTGGAGGCGACTGGCTCCCTGCCGGATTGGGCTACATCCCAGATCGAAGAATCGGCGCTGCGTGTGAAGCTGGCAGAGCTTCAAGGGGAGTTTGCGGTGGCAGGTGGCCGGGGTGTTGAGTTGGCCGAACAGATTGACACCATCCAGCGCCAGCTTGGCGAATACGAAGGTGACGAATGATGATGCTCGACGTTCTTGAGTGGACAGGAACCATCTGCGGCATTGCCGGCGCCACGCTGATTGCCAGCAATGTGCGGCTCTCTCCATGGGGCTGGTGGTTGTTCTTGGCCAGCAGCTTGGTTCTGTCGCTGTACGGCCTGCTGATCGGCGCCTACGGGATCATGCTGCTGAATCTCTGCTTTGTGATGACGAACCTGCTTGGCTTGGTACGCGTGTGGATACCTTACATGCGGTCGAGAGCGATCAAACCTGAGTGCCCACAGCCCTCCAACCATTTCAACAAGGGAACAGCAGCGCTATGAGCACGAACGCATCCTCCATCGAACAGAACGGCAATACGCCCTGCAAGCATTGCGGCAGCCAGGATCAATCCTGGGCGACAAATATCGTTTCGCGGGGTGAAGCGCAGAATGGTCGGCTGAGGCTGAGCGACGTTGCATGTCAGTTCGTACTGGGCTGCAACCGCTGCTCAGAAACGCTGATGGTGCTGAGCGCCGACCGCGTGGCCGGCTTGATGAATGGCGCCCTGGACGAACAAGGAAAGCACACTACCGCTTAGGGAGCCTTGCGCCCCGCTGGCGAATCATTCAGAGAATGCTTCTGCTGACCGCGCCACACGGAAATCCTCTGCGGCGATCCTTTCACGAAAGCCTCTCGCTTTGTCTTCATCCCAATCGAGAGGCACATCGTGATTCACCCCCTCCCCCCGCACTATCGCCATATCCGCGATTGCCCATCCTGCGGCATAGCTGTCTGAGCAGGCTTCTGGCAATGGCATAGCCAGCGGCTGAATGTGATCAGCCACCTGCCGGGCCACATACCCTTGATTGGCCTGTGCAACTGTCATCACAAGCCCCTGCGATGGTTGGAGCACGAACCTGCCGGGATGATGCAGGTCTGTTGACCACCCTGGTTTTCCGCGCATGCGCGGAAAACCAGGGTGGTCAAC
>Ga0194138_10000695_pt1 | contig 15957 bp, 14 predicted proteins | sample TARM_MetaG_T2_14_FD_134022 | JGI IMG/M metagenome (GOLD analysis project Ga0194138, IMG submission 134022) | Freshwater microbial communities from Pennsylvania, USA, analyzing microbe dynamics in response to fracking - TARM_MetaG_T2_14 (version 2) | ecosystem: Environmental > Aquatic >...
ACAGAAAACGGAACGTATACCTTTATCGTTTATGACAATGCGGGTAATAGTCGGACGATTATTGCTGAAGTCACTAAGATAGACAAAGTTAAACCTGTTGTCACAGTTACTCAGGATGTAACAAGTTGGACGAACCAAGATGTCGAATTAACCCTTAATGTTTCTGATAACTTAAGTGGTTTCGATTACATCCAAGGATCTGACGCTTCACAAGGGAAATACGTCTCTATTGATAAAACAAACAATACGGGCAACTTCTCTAAAACGCTTGATTACTCTGAAGGGAATCTTTCAGGCACGTTAGATCAAGAAGGGTCAGACAAGGTAATTTCTGGTGTTTACACGTCTTATGATGAGAAATATGTAGATAACCAAACAACCTCTAACTATGACTCAGGTGGCTACAAAGGTGTCCTAAGCAGTTATCAAAAAACGGGGACCTCTTATACCTACAAAACAATTAGTGGCTATGGTGGTGGTTCATATACTTGGGGAGATCATGCCACTTCTAATGGCGTAGAATACAAAAGTAAGCCAAGTAAACCATCATCTATATATTATAATTCAGGTGGATATTCTGGTTATTTAAGCATAAGTACTTGGGCAGGAACCCATCCTAATTCACCAGCTTATCATTCCTCATCAGGAACATGGATGTATCGAAGTTTGGAACACTACGCCTATTCTGGTACCGTTTCAAAAGGGACAAGCTACAGTTACACCCGTTATCGCGGAACAGTTGTCCGACCTGAATCAGACACGCGTGTTTGGGAACAAACATACAGCGGTATGATTTATAAGAATGGAACACCTCCTGCAAAAACGTATTCTAAAGTATTCAATGCTGAATATAATCAAGATTTCACATTTGAGGTCTATGATAAAGCAGGGAATAAGACAATTGTGACACATTCGGTTAATAACATTGACAAGGAACCACCAAGTCAATCAAGCATAAAAGTGAACCAATAAAAAGAAGGACATGGAACTCTTCATTGAGTAACATGTCCTTTTTATTGTTTATTTGTGTATATGTATCCTTTCGTATTAGTATATAAATACACAAGTAAATAAATGTCCGAGTGTACAAGTATACTATTAACATTTACTCGATAAAAAAACAACAGTAATGTATAATAAAAGATAAAAGGAGTCGATTATAAATGGAGATTCTTAGTGTTGATCATCAAAACAGATATGAGCGGTATATAGCAAAGGATAAGACGAGCGAAAAAGATATTGAGCGTTTAACACTTTTTTTCATTATTTCTGGGAATGAGCGACTGAGTAGTCACGTTGAAGAAATATATGATTTCAATGATCACTTTATCAAACTGAACATTTTTGACAGTGTTGGATTCTCGTCTTCTGAAAAAGGACTTTTGGAGTTGGCATTAAATCTTTATAATAATTATTCGAATAATGATAGTATGTATTCTGTATTCGAATTATTTAGTCATTTAGATGATAAAAATTTCAAATTAGCGCTGGATGCAATTCGCCTAAGATTTTCTGATTAATAGAGAAGGCGACTCTGGATCAGTTTTTCTCAACTATTCGGAAAAGATAACTTTTGGGAATAGTTAAAGGTTGTATAAACGCTTTTGTAGCAGTGTTCTTGAAAAACGAGTGCATAAAAAGAACCCCTTTATGTATAAAAGGAGTTCTTTCTTTTTATTAATAGTAATAAGCAACTGATCCAGTAATGTAAAATGAAGATTCTTTTCGCATGTCTAAGCTGCGAATGAAATCATCAAGTGTCATCAATTCAGAATTGATATAAATATAGTAATCAAACTGATCTGTTACAAGTTTCGTGATATTTTCAGCCTTAATAATACTTGAACTAAAATCTCTAAGTGTCAGTTTTTCAACAGATTCTTTGAGTTTTTTTAACTTTGATTCGAAATATACCTTTTGGAATCCTTCTTTGTCTTTAAACGTCATCTTGTTCTGATAATCAATAAAGTTAGGCGGAACCCCTTCATCCTCAAGATATTCCATGAAATCCATCACTTCATCATCTACTTCAGCTTCTTCTAAATGGCTGGCAATCGACCCAACGAAATATTCTGGAACATCATAGGGGTCAAACATCCCAACTTCTTCAATATCTTGACTTAACTTAAAAATTACTCCACGCATAATACATTTCCTCCTTAAATATTGGTTTATAACCAATTCCTGTTTTTTTGTTTCGTATTATTATATGTTGTAAATACAAAAGATATAATAAAATTAGATGCACGAGAGGACGATTCTAAGGAGATTTCAGGTCTATTCATGGATGAATACCCACGAAACAATCAAGAATAAGACCTGAGCGAAATGCGCCCATTTAAAGCTGGTGTGATAGTCTTGATGAGTAGCCAAAACCCTAATATTCTGTGATGAATCTGTATTACCTTGCATAATATAGGATATACCATGAAAGGAGTTGGTTTTCTTGCTTACCGTTGAAAAAAAAGCCCCATCAGTCGTAAAAATTAACAAAGAAGCCGTAAAAAAATATGAAGACTACTTTAATTACTTACTCAACCACACAACTATTGAGTTAACTTTATTGAATGAAAAGAAATATTATACATTTTCAGATATGCCTTTTTCTGAGTGGAAGACAACATTCACAAACTTATCAGGAGTCATTCAAGCAACAGAATTTTTAGATAAGATTAAAACTGAAGACTTAAGCGTCCTATCTATCAAATCCGTTAAAGACGTTTCGAGAGAAGTTAAAGATCAATACATCAAACAAAGAGAAATCATTTTTAGTTCATATGAAATAGTGAAAAAAATTATATTGATGCATTCTGAAAAGAAAATTGTAAAAGACGCCATTCGTATTGTATTACGAAGTAGAGAAAATACGGAATCTAAACGAAGATATTGGCGCGTGTTAAACGAGAGCTATTACGGTTTAGATATCCATCCACTAATGGAGTACGAACTTGATGAATTAGTTAAAATTCTTTATGCCTGCGAACATTATAATGAAAACCCAAATTTCCATGTTTTATCATGGGTCCTTGCCTCAACAGCCATTGTTTCTGGCGGTGTTGTCATAGGATATTATTTAGCTCAGTCATTATAAAAATGTATAACTATTCTGAATATAGTTATTTTCGGAATAATTATACATAGTTGAACAAATAAAAAAGACCCTCAAAGGAGAGTCTTTTTTTTATTACTTTATTTTACTTCTAATTGGATAATGAAATATCCTGGACCGGTTGATGTCTCATAATCATAACCTTGACCTTCGATAAACTGAACGATATTTTCGAATGATTCAATGTAAACATCTAAATCAATTGCACTGATACCATCCTTACCCTCTTGTTTACCAGAGATTTCAACATTATAATTTTTAAATCCCATCTCGTTGTCATATACCGCATCTAAATAAATTGGTACATCGTTTTTGATTGTAGCAATAAAATCATTTGCTTTTTCTTCCACACGGTCTGTTTCATCTTTAGTAGGTTCTTCCACCACAGGCTCACCTTCAGTAGGCTCTTCTACCACAGGTTCGTCTTCAGTAGGTTCTTCTACAGCAGGTGTTTCCTCAGTAGGTTCTTCTGTTTCATCTTCAGTAGGTGTATTTACGTCTGTTTCATCTTCAACAGGTTTGTCGCTTGTAGGTTCATCGACATCAGGGTCATCCTCAACAGGTTCTTTTGATTCAGAGTCATCTGAAGTGTTATCTTCTTCCTTATTGCTCTCTGGTTCAGGTGTAGGTTCAGGTTTTGGTTCAACTTCAACATGTTCATCTGTTTCTGTTGCATTGTCACCGTTCACTTCGTAAGAGGTTTTATCCCCATTTTCTTCAGTAACCGTTACCTTTTGACCATCGATAGCTAAAGTATTACCAGCAAAAATAAGGTCGCGATTAGCAATATTGTTGATTTGAACAAGCGCTTCAACAGAAACACCACTCGCTTCAGAAATAGCCCATAACGTATCGCCCCATTCAATTAAATAGTTCGTACGATCTTTAATGACAATTTCTTCTGGTGAACGTGCTTCCCAAGTTTCAGCCGTATATTCAGCCGCACTTACACTTGTTCCTCCAACTGCAAATGCACCTAACCCAACAAGTGCCGTTGCTACAAACATAATGTTCTTACCTTTTTTCACCAACTTTTTCTTTACTACAGTATTCATTTTTTCTTCTTTACTTCTCATCATGTAAATCTCTCCTTTTTTTTAATTTAGCTCTTTTTTGAGCTAATCCTAATATTGTTTACTTGTTATAATACGTAAATAATACAGTTGATATTCATTTATGTATACATTATATCATTAATTTTTAAAAATGTCAACTATTGTTTACGTTTAAACGCATAAAAAAAACACTCTCCGCCAAGAGTGTTCAATAGAAAGATTCAATATCGAGCGTTACATCTCGATATCAAATTGCTTTCTTAACATTTCGAGAACTTCTTCAGGCGATTTTTCTACACCTAAAGTAAATAGTTCCTCCGAAATGGTAATTGCCGCGTCTCTTTTTGTTCTTGCGGCTTTGTAACGCTTAACTGCACCACTATCAGGTTTCCCTGATTTTAAATCCTTGAGTGCGGCATCCTTGATTGACTTGCTAATTAAATTGTTCATTATAATTTCCCCTTTTTTATTGATCGCATCCAGATGATACGATAACTTTGTTATTTTTGATGTCTTATGTTATGTAGGAAATCTTATTAATATAACCCTGTTTTTAGACAATAGTCAAGCTTTTTAATTTCTTTCTTAAAAAAAACGCTTTGTTTATACTTTTCGGAATAGTTAATAATGTCCCCTCCCCCGCTTCTTCTATGCAGGGGAAGAGGTCTTTCTATTTTGCTTTAAACAATATCACTAATTATTGTGTCACCCTCTGCGGTTATTGATACGGCAGACACTTCATTGTCGTCAATACGCAAACCATGGAGAACCCCTTTAAAAACAGCTCCCCCATCAATGCCAATTTTTGTTTTATCACTTGAGACCCAAACATTGTTTGATTTATCTTCATTTAAAAATGGCGTTGGTGTATGTCCAAACACAACCCGCTTTCCCGTCTTGTTCTCTTTAGATAAAAAAGGTTCTCTTATCCATTTAAAATCAACGGGATAGGTATCTTTCCAATCGTCAAGACTTAGATCAACGCCCGCGTGTACAAAGATGTAGTTATCTGCTTCTACGTAATCAGGCAATCCTTTTAAAAAAGAAATGGATTTTGGATTATTTTCGATAGTAAGACGTGCTAATTTTTCTGGTAGTAACCGGTGAATAGAAACCTCTGATTCATTAAATGCTCTTAGTGTAGCTATATGTTCGCCATAACAACTATGAGGCTCTCTCAACCAAGATAAAAACATATCTTCATGATTCCCCATTAAGATAATAGCACCATAATTATCTTTGAGCGTCATTGCTTTTTTAACAACTTTTAAACTGTCCTCTCCTCTATCAATTAAATCTCCTAATATAATCAACTGTTCGGTGTCTTTATTCCAGTGTCCTAACATTTTCTCAAACATGTCATATTTTCCATGGATGTCTGAGATAATAAAGAATTTTTTATTTTTTACAAACACAGCAATCATCCTTTCCTTGTTTTTTAAGTAGGTTATTATTATAATACTATTATAGACAATTGTCAATTATAATAAGCATAGTCATCATTAGGAATGTCTATAATATTGTATATGTAAATAAAAAGGCGATGATCATTGATCATCAAACAAAAAAGGAGAGAATTATATGAGTACAGTGGTAGGAAAATTAAATGGTCGTGTATTTACAGACATGAGAGAATGTGGACAAAAAGGTTTTTTACGTTCCGTTGGATTGAATGAAGATAAATCGGTTAGATACTTTGAATCTATCTTGTTAAAAGAAATGTTACCTTTATTCAGAAAATATCAAACGGTAGAAAGTATTAAAGAGTTCGTTACTTCTCATGAGATGAATTATTCAAGTAAATTTTCATCTACAAAGGTTTCAAAAATGTCATTAGATAAGTTTGCGGATGAAACATCACGTTACTTCAAACATTTAATGGCTAATGAAAAAGACATGGACAAATTATCATTTGGTTATTACCGAGAAATTGAAATCGATGACCAGATGATTGGTGTATCTGCGGATTACAGCTATATGGACGGAGAAGTCTTGAACTTAGTTAAAGTTAAAAGAGGGAAAACGTATCTATCTCAAAGCGGTAGAAAGATTGAAACGTCTCCTAATTACGACTTTGAATTATTTCTTCTTTACCATGCTGCTTCTTTAGAAGAAAAAAAGACTGTTCGCGTTAGATATCACTATATTCAGGAAAAAGGAAAGAAATATCCTGAAATGTCCGACTCTTTCGATGAATATAAGAAGTCATCTGGAGAGCGTGTTGGAAACTTTAAAGATACAGGCGATGACGTCTTGAAAGAAATTAAGACGTATTTAGATGTATTAAAGAATGGCGTTCTTGACTATTCATGTGACATGAATAAATGTAAGGAGTGCCCATTTAAACAAGTGTGCTATGCATCTAAGTCTGAACCTTTAAAAGAGTCCCCTTCAGGAGAAAAGACACGAGGTTCTGTTCGTTTAACACCTGAGCAAGAAAGTGTCATTGAATTTGACAAGGGATTTGCCAGAGTAAATGCAGGTGCAGGAAGTGGTAAAACAACGGTTTTAGCCTTAAGACTTGTGGAACTTATCCTAAACGGTGTCGATCCTAAAGAAATTCTCTTGATTACCTTTACAAACAAAGGTGCTGAAGAGATGAAGGAAAAGATTGCTTATTGGTTAGAGAAAGAGGATTTACCTGTTTCTTATAAAGACCAAATGACAATCACGACATTCAATGGTTTTGGTCAAAAAATTCTTGAAGATAAGTATAATCACTTTGGTTTTTCACAAAAACCAGTAATTATTCAAAAGTCAGATAAATTCGAGATTATTGAAAGTCTATTAGATGATCACCATGATTATCTAAAAGGGTTTAATTATGAAAACCCCTATATGGACTTCTTCAATGCAAAAGGTGTTATTGTGAAGTTATCTGAAATCTTTGACGAATATAAATCCCAAAACTTGAAAATGGATGATATGGAAGATGATCAAAGTCGTGATATTTTCAGTATGTATCAGCGTTATAACTGGAAGCTAAAAGTTTTAAATATGATTGACTATCAAGATCAAATTAACTTTTTGGTTAACACCATCGATAAAGGTGATGATATCCTGAAAACTTACGGATTCCGTCACATCATGATTGATGAATTCCAAGACAGCGATCAACTTCAAATGAAGTTGATAAAACATTTGATCACAATTGATAAAAATTTCAAATCACTTGTTGTGGTTGGTGATGACGTTCAATCTATCTTCAGTTTTAGAAATGCTGACCCGAAAATCATTACAGACTTTCACAAAGAATTTGAAGATGTTAAAGACATCAAGCTAAATCGAAACTTTAGATCGTCAAAAGGTATCATTAGAGTAGCTAATACGCTTTTAATGGATAAATTGAAGTCCGATAAACGTTTAGTTTCTGATATTCAGTCACCAAATGAAGAGATTGTAATATTAGAACCTTCTTACAACGAATCGATTCCTCGATGTGTCCCTTCTCAAATCAGTAAATGTATTGATGATGGTAAAAAACTTAAGGATATTGCGATAATCACGCGGACAAAATCAGAGCTGTCTGAAATCGAGAATGTCTTAAAGGAAAAAGAAATTCCTACGAATATGGTTGTTAATGAGCCATTAGTTGACCACCCTATGTTCAAAGTTGTTTCTGGTTTAGCATCATTTTTCGACAAAGCAGATATTGATTTGGAAGAACAAGAAGATCCTTCATTAGCTGTATTGAATTACGCTTTTGGCTTGGGTATCAATATCGTCAAAAATATGTCACCTTTTGAATTAAAACAATATGTTGTACGTTTACAAGGTCAAATGATTGAATCGTACAGAAAAAATTTGTCAGAAGGAACAGAAAAAGACTTTTTCATTGAACTTGTCTCACCTTTGATTGAAGATGAGCGATTGGAACCCTTGCGAGATATTCTATTGGATCCATCTTTCGAAGATACGCAGTCGCTATTTGACAAACTCATTCGAATGGATATCACTCAAGATGACACACCAATGAAATTACTTGAAGGAACTTACGATGCTGTAACTTTAACAACAGCTCACTCATCTAAAGGTAAAGAATATTCTATCGTTATTATCGTTGACGAAAAATTCAAAACAACTTTGAAAAAAAATACAGATATTGATAGAGTAATGGAAGAATATCGATTACTATTCGTATCTGTCACTCGGGCGATTGATGAACTTTACATCTTCACAACAGGCAAAACAAATTCAAACTGGAAATAGAAACGAGAAAGAAGATGACAATAATGTTGTCTTCTTTTTTTGTGCATAAAAAAAACACCCGTAATGGGTGCTTCTTCTATACGCCAATTGCTAAAAGTTCATCTTCTGACAGGTAATTAGGATCAAAATCTGATGAGAAAATCATATACTCATCTTCATCATCAAAAAACATGTCGTCAATTGATGAAGATAAATTAAGATCGTCTTCTCCATCTGTCACGAAATCAACTAACACCTCTGCAATATCAAAAGCTTTTGGATTTTCAACTTGAGAAGCCAAGCGTTCACTTCTATCTCTGTCACCTTCTACTTTCAACAATAAAGACGTTGTTGCAATAGAAATATCGGACGCATCTGCATCCACTAATCCCGCTGCGAAGCTGCTTAACATTTCAATTTTTTCAAAATTCATTATATATTCCTCCTAAAGTATGTTGTTGGACATTTAACCAACACCTGTTTTTTATTCCTGCTATAGTATATGCCTTACTTTACATATTCATTCCTAACAATAAAAAAAGAAGGAGAATATCCCCCTCTTTTTTAAATAATTATAACCCGCATTTCAATTGAGTATTGCAGTTGGAACAAGTATGACAACCACCTATGTCCTCCACTGTACCTTTTCTACATACAGGGCATGTATCACCTAATTCTACACCAACAGAGTTATCTTTATCTAAATCAGCTTTCGTTTCTTCTGATGGGGACTCTTTGTCTTTCGAATCTTCATCAAAACTGTTTTCTTCAGCCTTTAAGGTCAGAACTTGTGAATCTCTTGATCCATCAACATAAACAGTTCCACCTTTATTTCCACCTTTATACAAACGTTCGTAAATAATAGATACGTCTTTTGGTGTCGTTCCTTTCGGTGCATTGACTGTTTTAGAAATCGAACTATCTACCCAACGCTGGATTGTTGATTGAACGTCAACATGCTCTTCAGGCGTTAAGTCCATTGCAGATACGAACCACTCTGGGAGATTTTCAGGGTCTGCTTCAGGATGCTTATCCAAATATTCTTGGACTATGTCGGCTCTTACTTTTATAAACTTACCTAATCGACCACTGCGGTAATATTCAAAGGCAAAATATGGTTCTAATCCAGTTGCGACACCTATCATCGTGCCTGTGCTTCCTGTTGGGGCAACGGTGAGCAAGTGAGAGTTCCGAATACCATACTTCAAAACACCTTCTCTAATATGTTCAGGCATTGTTTTCATGTAACCTGTATTGATAAACGCTTCACGTAACCTCATGGTTTCAGCGTTGTTTTCTCCAATAAGGAATCCAAAGCTTCCTTTTTCTTTTGCAATTTCAATACTTTCTTCATAAGCAGTACACGCAATGGTTTCAAATACTTTATTTATTAAGGCATTACCTTCAGAGGAACCATAACGCTTTTCAGCATAGATGAGCATATCAGCAAGTCCCATGACACCTAATCCAATTCGTCTCTCACCTAAAGCTTGCTTCTTGTTTTCCTCCAGGAAATAAACGGTTGCATCAATGACGTTGTCTTGCATTCTAACGCCTTCTCTTACTGAGTTAGATAATTTATCAAAATCAACTTCCTTCGTTTCCTTGTTGACCATTTTTGCTAAATTAATAGCAGATAAATTACAAACAGAAAACCCAGAAAGAGGTTGTTCACCGCAGTTATGTGTTATAACTCCTTCTACAACTCCCCAATGTGTTTCTGGTTCGTTAAAGTCATAAACTTCCTCAACAAGTCCTGTTTTCTTAACACTGGTAACATATGGCGCCTTATTAATCAATCTTTCTTTCAGACGACTCATTTTATATTTATGAATGAAACCAATTGAATTAAAGAATTTGTTCATCTCAGTGTGTCTACCAATATTTAAATCATAATTTTCCTTGCACAAGTAAGTGCCATTAGAAAACTCAACTTCCTTAGGTTTGTTTGTTGTAATATAAGAATCGATATTAAAATCTGTCATCAATGATTCTTTGAGTTCAAGTACGAGTTCTTTACATGTCGTTTTAAAAGATATTCGAGTAGTTAACATAGATCCATTCGCAGAAAATAATCCTTTTAAAAACGATTTTTTCTCCATTTCACTCCATGAATGATAAGTTTCAGGAAGACTCCTGTTCTCAAGTGTCTCTTTTTTAAATTTAAGTCTTAATAGGTCACTATTATACTCAGTAACATATTCTTTTCTTTCACTTCCACTTAAACCGAAATACTTTCTGACATCTTCGTCTTTTTTGCCGAAATTAATTTCTAAGCCAAGATGTCTTTCGGATTTCAATCGAGTTAAATTTCCATCTCCTTGAATAAATCCAAACTTAACAAATTTTTTATCAAAATCATTAGTATTATTAAGATAAGGCATTAATTGTTCACCCGTTAAGTCCTTTGCTTCTTTTTCTTCACCGTTTATCGTCATAAATCGATGATCTTCGGTTGAACGGATTACTTTTTTGTTAGAAAGCTTGATGCTAACTGTTTCTTTATTGCCCGTTTTCCAAACTTTACCTTTAGTTATTTTCCCTAAATGGTTAACAATATCAACTTCTTGACCAGATAATTCTTCAAAAGTTTTGTATCCATCTTTCGTTAATAGTTTCATATCACCAGTAAGACAAGGGTTTGTACCTACGACTTTTTGTCCATAAGCTTTTGCGTTTGTTTTATCATTTGCATTATCGATAAAAAATATACCCGGCTCTGCCGCATACGTTGCACATGACGTGATAAGGTTCCACAACTCTCGTGCTTTTATTTTCTTGAATGTTTTAACTGGGAAACCTAATGATTCCCATTCCTTTACATCACCAATGTCTGACCACTTTTCGTTATAGATACGCATTTGGTCTTCATCATATCTTTCTAAGTCTGGATAGCGTAGATGCCACCATGAGTCTTTCTCAACGGCTTCCATAAAGTCATTAGTTAGCGTGACGGATATATTTGCCCCTGATAAGAAATCTGGATTATGGACCGTATATGTGCCGCCATCATTCAACTTTTGTTTTGCTTCCCGCACGACATCAGACTCAAAAGATTCAGAGTGATTAACAATCGATTGATACATACTCTTTTCTTTTGGTGATAAGAGTGTAAACTTTAACTTTTCTTTCGATAGCTCTTTGATTAAAGGATCATTTGTTTGTTCAATAATGTAGCGTAAAAGTCGAGGGTTCTGCATCTTTGAAATGATGAACTCAATAACGTCAGGATGCCAGTCTGCAATCATGCCCATCTGAGCACCTCTTCTATTGCCTCCCTGAGAGACTAAATGCGTTAAGGATGCAATATCATTCAACCATGAAACAGATCCACTGGACTTACCACTAACGCCTCTGGCGATCATATTGCGTGGACGTAGAGTAGATGCATTCGTTCCAACGCCCCCACCCATTGACATAATTTTCATGACGGTTTCTCGATGATTGGCGATACCTTCTCTTGAGTCGTGAATAAACGGAAGAACATAACAATTGAAAAATGTTGCATTATTCCCACTTCCTGCACCATAAAGAATACGTCCTGCTGGCACCAGGTTTTGATTCTTTAACTCATCATAGAAGGTTTTATTGAGCTGTCGTCTTTTTACTTGGTTTGTTTCAACATCGGACAATCCTTTTGCATTTCGCTTTGCAATTTGCTCATAGAATAATTCTAAAGGTTTATCCACTTGATTCAGGTTTACAGTTAGGAGGCCTGTTTCTTTCCCCTTACCTTCATCCATACTCCCCCGATAAGCTTCTTCAACGTAGATTGTGGCTTTTTGATCATCATCAATATGTTGAATGACACCAATACCTCTTGCTGGGTAAACGGGGTCTTCTTTAACAGTTAAAACAACTAAATCACCAACCCCTGTTGTTTTGTGTTCTGTATCTTTAAAGGCATATCTGTCTAACATAACCAAGCGCTGAATCCCATCGTAAGATTGGATCATATCATCCGTTATTGGAAAGACTTGCGGGAATACCTCGATGTCTCGATTTAGTTTTTGTTTCAAATGCTTCTCTCTTATTTCTATCGCGTTTTTTGTCAATCACATACACTCCTCTTATTATTTTATTTCAAAAAGACGAAAAAAAAGAAATACGTTTTATCCAAAAACGTAAATCACTGACTCATCTCCTTCTTTGTTTTAGTTTATGCAGGAATTTTACGCTTTAATCGTTATTTTCGTCTTGTTCCTACACTTTGTTAAAGATGATTCATTAGTCACATTTTTAAGCGACAACATAATAGATTCTACCACGTTTATTGACAATTGTCAATAATTAAGCTATAATTCATTTATAGTTACACAGACAAACGCATAAGATAATCTATAAAGAATAAAAAAGGAGTCGATATTAGATCGACAAATATTAAAGGAGGAATATATTATGGGATTTGAAATTAGAAAGAACCCAGATTTTAGCTGGAGTAGTTCACGGAGCCGATTATTTGAGGAGTGTGAGTTGTGTTATGGGTTGTATTATTACACGGCACACAACGGTTGGTTAGACTCTTCAACACCTTTGTCACAAGCGGCTTACCGCTATAAGGCAACACGGTCTGTTGAGCAAAGACTCTACCAATCAATCACCTCTGCTATTTACGATCACTTTTACAAGGATTCTTTTTCAAAAGAAGCATTTAAATCTGAGGTGCGTGGCGATTTAAATCGGGCATTTAAAGCGAGCAAGGATTTCAAAAAAAAATGGTATGAATCACCTAAGCATGTACCTATGTTGACAGAGATGATTGAGGGTGGTGAATTGCCGAAGGAATTGATTCAAGATATTTCTGACAAAATGTCTTTATCAATTGACAGCTTTTTCGATTCAAAGACCGTTAAAGAAGCTAAATCGTGTAAGATTTTGAATCTAAGTCGATTTAATAAGTTTAAATTGAAAGATTTTCAAAAACCTGGTTCTTTGATTGATGGGTTGACTGTTTTTGTTGGTATCCACCTGCTTTACACCCGTAAAGATGGTAAGATTGTTGCAGTTAATTTCCATACAAACGATAATGAAAGCCATATTGATCAATTAGGTAGTATTGCCTTGTATCTTTTGAATGAGTACGATGTTTCATTATCAGACATCATTATTCGAGACGAATTATTAGAGTCAGGTACCTTCGTAGAGCATACAGTGACAAAAGAAGACATTAATGAAATGTTTGAAGTTATCGCTGATTCTGTTGGTATGATGGCGGAATATGTTGTTGATGGTGATATTAAAAAGAATGAAGGCTTGCCAATCAAAGAGTTTATTCGCAATCCAGATCATGATGACGATACCGCTCATGTTAATTGTCCTTACTGTCAATTAGTAAAAAACGACTTGAAAAAGTATCCGAACGGTGTCAAAAGTTATCAGGTTTAACCCATCCCCTTCAAGAAGAAAGAGAGGGCGTTGAAATGGTATGTGAACACAAAGTAATTGTTATGGTTAATAAATCAGGAAAAAAACTTGAAAATGGCGCTTATGAAGTAGACTTTATTATACGATGCAACGTGTGTAATAAAGAGCTATTTAAGATAAGTGAACATGAAAGAGAAATTTTTAATATTTCTAAACATTAAACATGAGAAAACCACAAGTTATGTAACTTGTGGTTTTTTGTATCGTTATTTATCGAGATAAGTAATCTGAATGACACGCTCTAATAATTTATTTAAGTTTACTGGTTTCCATAATCCATCTTCATCTATTTCAAATCCACCAAGGGTTCGATAATAAGATTCATCTCTGTATCCAGATATTTCTAACGCACTGACAAGTGACTCTTTATAATAATTGCCCAGCTCGTTAAAATCTTCATCTGACAATTCATTCATTTTGGTCGTAGGTACATCAACAAACTCGTTAGCTTTTTCTTTTACTGACGCTAATGATTCAGGTAATGTGAGTGGATAAGTAATCGCACCTACCACAACTCTATTATTGAAATCTTCATCAATAACTGGATTCAAATACACACGATTAAAGTGTTTGATAACCTCATCCACATGTTCTTTAGCTACGTGAGAATAACCAAGTTCTGTTCTCTCTCCAATGATATCAACAAGTGTGCCATACCCATCACTGTCTTCCGATAGTAACGCTTCTTTAATTCGTTCTTTTTCAGCGGAAACATATTCCTTACCGTAAAGAGTGTTAGCTGCGACATGGTATTCATCCCTAAGAATACCGTTAAGATAGATTCCGATTTGCTCCATTTTATCTAATGATTGTAATTGTTCTTTATTAAGAACAGCTAACCGAACTTCTTCTTTCTGCCCTTTCGTTGAAGATCCTAAAAACTCTCCTGTCCCTTTTCCTTCTACATCTGTGACTTCCGTCCCTCTTGATTCTTCAATCATATTAAGGACGTCTTCTGTTCTTTCTGGTGCCTCACTCACGTTTTTTTGATACTGAAGTTCAAGTTCATTCGGTTCTTCTTCTCCGCCACATCCTGTAATCAGAAAAGCCGTTGTCATTAAAGCACTTAAAATGAGCAATTTCGATTGTTTATGTTTCATTCTTTTCTTTCTCCTCTCCTACATCAGTTAGTTTTTCGTAACGAAGGACGCCTTTACTATCAATAATTCGTTCAACCTGGTCATTATCCAGTTCGATTACCCACGTTCCTTCTTCATCTTCTAATTTATACAATTCAGTCGAATGATATTCCAAATAGAGCGACACTTCCGGACGGACATCATCTGGTAAGAGTTTCATCGTTTCATAGGCGTTTTTACGCCCCCTAAGAGACTCTCCTGATAATTCGATTAATTCAAACCCGCTTGTTTCCTCTGGCATGAATGTTATCTGGTAAAGACCATCCCCTGAGTTTACCTCGAATACATTTCCCCTATCTTTTGTCTCTTCACTAACTAAATCTATCCATGAACTGCTGACATAATATCGATCAGACAACTCTTGTCTAATAATTTCTTTTTGATCATCAATCAAGTCTGATTCATTCACATATTCAATATAAAGAAATGAACCAATAATTAATGCGACAGGTAAAACGCTCCATTTATAATTTTTGTTGTCCTTAACAATCCATATCAGTATCGTTAATCCCATGATGATTGCCGTGGATACAATCCAAATATTCAGTATGTGTTGTGGCATCAAACGTCACCTCCTAAGTAAAAAGACTCCTCTATGCAGGGGAGCCTTCTTGGTTTATTTTTAACTCTCGAAGGTTATTCACCTTGTAAAATCCTTCTTTTTCTTTCAAGTCGATACTCATCGTGATATAAATACGATCTAAAATAAACAACCTAAAACAAATAGTCTCATCGGCATCTTCGTGTTGTCCAGTTGCATCTTCGATATTTAATGATAAGAACCGTTCTTTTTCGATATCTTCTTTACTATAAGTAAGTAGTGTGTGCTCAATCTTATCTTGGATTTTTTCCATTGTTGATTCTGTGTAAGGTTCTTTAATAAAATCCGCCTTCAATGATTGTAAGCATCGACTGACGACTTCTTTTGATTCATTAATTTTCATTATTTACCTCGCCTCCTATCCTTATTTTACAATAACAATTGACTATTGTCAATAAGGTTGATGTCTTACCTTTGTTGATCATTCTTTAGGAATAGACT
>Ga0194138_10000696_pt1 | contig 15955 bp, 14 predicted proteins | sample TARM_MetaG_T2_14_FD_134022 | JGI IMG/M metagenome (GOLD analysis project Ga0194138, IMG submission 134022) | Freshwater microbial communities from Pennsylvania, USA, analyzing microbe dynamics in response to fracking - TARM_MetaG_T2_14 (version 2) | ecosystem: Environmental > Aquatic >...
AATACGAGGGGGATGCCTATTTTCCAGAGATCGACATGAGCCTCTTTGAAAAAATTAAAGAGGACAAGGACGGTCCGCTTGAATTTGCGGTTTACGAAAGGAAGAGCAAGTCATGACATTCATATTTCTACTCATCTGGGCTGGCTATACAGGGCTTTTTAGCTGGCTGCTTGCAGGGTTTGACCTTACACTCCTAAACGCACTCATCTGGCTTGGCAGCGTTATTTTCAGTTTTGTGCTTTCCATTCTCACAATGCTTGTGCCCTATACGGTTTACGGACGCTTCGGTGAAAAAGACCGCACCATGGATCCAAAGGCGCACCGCATGATTGACAGGCTCCTGCCTCTCATCATCAGGCTTTTAAGGCTCAAAGTCCATGTCAGTGGCATGGAAAAGATTCCCGAGGGAAACTTCATTCTCATGGGAAACCATCAAAGCTACTATGAAATCATCGTACTCAAGCATCTGATCAAGCACCCCATGCTTTTCATCGCGAAACGACCGGTTTTTGACTGGCCCGTCATCGGACACTGGGCGAAGCTTATTGGCAATGTCCCGATGGACAAGCTTGCTGATAGAAGTGCGGCCGAAGCCATCATCAAAGGCATCAAACAATACAAAAAGGGTGCTATCGTTACCATTTTCCCTGAAGGCAAACGCAGTTTTTCAAATACCATGAATCCGATGAAACCGGGTGCTTTCAAACTCGCAACCAAACCAAAAGCCCCGATCGTAGTGTGCACCATCCACGATTTTCACAAGACATGGAAGGGCTGGCCCTTTAAAAGAAACCATGTCCACATTCACTTTCACGACCCGATTACGTTTGAGGATTACAAGGATATGAACACGGTCGAACTGTCAAAAAAAGTGCAGCGCATGATTGAAAAACAGCTTTCAAGTTATGAAACCGCTTAAATTTAGAGTTTTTCAAGACAGACTTTTATGGTAGAATATTGTAGGTAAAGGAGAGATTCAAATGAGAATGGTAGACATCATAGAGAAAAAAAGAGACAACCATCCATTAACCAGAGAAGAAATTAACTTCTTCGTAACAGGCTATGTAAACGGGGATATTCCCGATTATCAGATCAGCAGTCTGATGATGGCCATCTATTTCAATTCCATGAATGAAGAAGAAACGGTTCACCTCACAGAAGCCGTATTAAACAGCGGTGAGACCATTGACCTGTCCGAAATCGACGGTGTCAAGGTGGACAAGCATTCAACTGGCGGTGTTGGAGACAAGACCACGCTCGTACTTGGACCACTCGTCGCTTCAACCGGTGCCAAGTTCGCAAAACTGAGCGGTCGCGGTCTCGGCCACACCGGCGGGACACTTGACAAGCTTGAAAGCATCAGCGGATTCAACATCTCGCTTACGAGCAATGATTTCGTCAAGCAGGTCAACGACATCAACATTGCCGTTGCGGGCCAGACAAAGTCGCTCGCACCAGCCGACAAGCTTCTTTATGCCCTTCGTGACGTTACGGGAACGGTCCCAAGCATTCCCCTCATCGCATCATCAATCATGAGCAAGAAACTCGCGAGTGGCGCAGATGTCATCGTCCTTGACGTGAAGATAGGCGAAGGCGCCTTCATGAAGACACTTGACGATGCACGCGAACTTTCACGCACCATGGTCAAAATCGGAAAAGCATTCGGCAAGAAGGTTGTTGCGTTCATCACCGACATGAGCGAACCGCTCGGCTATTCAGTCGGCAACAAGCTCGAAGTCGTTGAAGCCATCCAGACCCTTCAGGGCAACGGACCTTCCGATCTGCATACGCTCAGTCTTAAAATTGGAAGCCACCTAGTGCACCAGGCCCAGATTACAAAAACCCTTGAAGAAGCCGAAAAACTTCTCAAAAAGAAGATTTCTTCACTTGAAGCAAGTGACAAGTTCAAAGAACTTATCAAGGCTCAAAACGGCGAATACCCTGATCTGAATGACTACATTCACGCGGGCGACATCGTCGCAGTCAAGAGTGAAAAACCAGGCTATGTCAAGTCGCTTAATGCGCTTGAAATCGGGCTCAGCGCCATGCGTCTTGGCGCGGGACGCGCAACCAAGGACGATGAAATCGATACCGATGTAGGCATCGTTCTCAACAAGAAAGTAGGCGACAAGGTCGAAGAAGACGAAGTGCTCGCTTACCTTTATACCAATGACAAGGACATCTCAGATGAAGTCAATACGGTGCTTAAAGCTTACGAGATAAGTGATACCGAAGTCCCTAAGAAAGAACTTATTCTAGACATCATCGACTAAATAAGAGGCATCCACCCGGATGCCTTTTCAATGGAGGAGACACTATGAAAGACGTCATTCATTTTTATCCGACCAGCAACCTCGACAAAATAAGACACACCTATGGTACCGGCCTTGGATTCGAGCTTTACAAGGACCAGGGCAAATGCCTCATTTTCGATGCCCAGGGTCATGGAAAGATAGGCTTTTGCCTGCACCACCCAAAAAACAGACCCGCATCCACCTGCATCACACTCGTTGTCGAGGATGAACACACGGTGGACAAGGCGTTCGAACAGTTCAGAAGCGTGCTCACCGTTACCACCAAGCCAGGGCGAAATGAAGATTTCAACATCTATCATTGTTTTTTTGAAGATTTTGAAGGCCGTCAAATTGAAGTGCAAACATTTTTGTAAGCCTGCTTTGCTTGCATAAACAAGCCTTTGTGATACAATATAATTGTCGATAAAACAGGGAGCTTAGAGAACTAGGCTGAGACATTCTTGATACTAGAATGGACCTTACCTGATCTGGGTAATGCCAGCGTAGGATAAATTTTCTAACGAAAGTTTTGTTCTGCGGAACAGAACTTTTTTATATTTTAAGGGGGAATCAACTTGGCAACAAACAAATGGCTAAACACACAAGTTATCGCAGAAATTTCAATCATGCTCGCACTGGCTGTTGTTTTTCAGCTCATTGCGATGGTCATACCAAGGCAGCCACAAGGAGGAAGCATCAGCATCACCATGCTTCCATTGATCATTCTTGCCTATAGACACGGCCTCAAAGTGGGCATTCTATCAGGCATGATCTATGGTATCCTTGATGCCATGATTACGGGATTTTCATTCGTCGGTGTGCACTGGGGCGTACTGCCTCTGGATTACCTGCTTGCCTTTGGATCCATCGGACTCGGAGCGCTCATTTTCAAAATCGATAAAAGAAGCTTGAAGCTTTTCATTCTCGGAACCATTCTCGGAACCACCATGAGGTTTTTCTTCCATTTCCTCTCAGGCATCATCCTTTGGGGTGAATACGCACCTGAAGATCAGCCTGTCGTACTCTATTCGCTACTATACAATGGGTCATACATGGTGCCTTCCATTATCCTCACTACCATCATCGGCGCAGCGCTTTATGTGCGCCTCAAAGAAACAATGCTAAACGCGTAACATCCATTCCCCTGTTTTATTGGCGAAGGGTCCTTTTGGGCCCTTTTTTTAATGATTCACTTTTTGTCTATCATTAAGGGGCGTGATTCATGTATAATGAAAGCGGAGGGATACCTATGAATATATGTTTTGTTGGCAGTGAAGCAACCCCTTTTAGCAAAACCGGTGGTCTTGCGGATGTGCTTGGAAGTCTTCCAGGTGCAATGAAAGCACTCGGCCACGACGTTTCACTTATCATACCAAAGCATCTCAGCACTAAAGAACGCTTTGACGGTGATTTGAAGACACTAGATACCGCAAGAATCCCCGTTGGGCAAAAAAGAGAATATGCAGGCTTTCAGCACATGGATTTCAACGGTATTGACGTATACGCCATTGACAACGAATATTACTATGGCTACCGTGAAAATCTCTACGGAGATTTTGATGACGGTGAACGCTATGCCTATTTCAACCATGCCGTGTTAAGCCTTATCAAGACCCTTGAACTCAAGGTGGATGTACTTCATCTAAACGACTGGCAGACAGGGCTCATCCCCTACATCCTTGAAAAGGACAATCCTCTGCCCTACAGGCCTGCCACAGTCTTTACAATACACAACATAGCCTACCAGGGACAATTCGACAAAGGCCTCATTCCCTACCTTAATGTCGCGTATGACGACCGCCTCGAATTCGATCACGGCATCAATTTCTTGAAAACCGCGATTGTGACCGCAGACCTCGTTACGACGGTTTCCAAAACCTACAAGGAAGAACTGAAATACGCCTATTTCGGCTATGGCATGGAAGATTTGCTCGCGGATAGAGGCGACCGGTTCAAAGGCGTCATGAATGGACTTGGCTATGAAACATTCTCGCCTTCAAAGGATCCACATATCGCCAAAACGTTTGATTTGCACAACTATATAAAAGGCAAAACTTTCAACAAGACAATGCTTCTAAGACAGTTCAACTTGGAACCAAGTGAAAAACCGCTCTTCGCAGTCGTTTCAAGACTCGCCGAACAAAAAGGCATGCCCCTTATTCTAGAGGCGATCGAACCCTTCCTGGAAGCCAATCAGCTAAGATTCGTCGTACTTGGTAGCGGGGATACTGATATCGAAGACGGATTCAAAGCTCTTAGAGAAAAACACCCTGAGAAAGTCGGAATCTATCTGGGCTACAACGATTCCCTTGCAAGACAAGTCTACGCAGGCAGCGATTATTTCCTCATGCCTTCACGCTTCGAACCGTGTGGGCTTTCACAGCTTATCGCCATGCGCTATGGTAGTCTTCCCATTGTAAGAAAGACAGGCGGACTCAAAGACAGTGTCATTCCTTACAACAAGTTCACAAACGAAGGCACAGGCCTTGGATTCGTGAATTACGACGCCTCTGATTTATACAGATCCATACAGGAGGCATTGGTCCTTTACGAAGATCAAAAAGCATTCAAGTCCATTAGACGCAAAGCCATGAAACAACGCTTCAGCTGGGAAAAAAGCGCCAATGAATATGAAACGCTATACAAAACGATTCTGAGGAGGCCATAACATGGAAACACTCGCACTTATTCTAGCCGGAGGACGGGGTTCAAGACTCGATCTTCTGAGCGAAAAGAGAGTCAAGCCGGCCGTACCGTTTGCGGGCAAGTACCGAATCATTGATTTTTCTCTTTCCAACTGCAGCAACTCAGGCATCTATCACATTGGAATACTCACTCAGTACCATCCCCTGTCTCTCAATGAGCACATCGGAGTAGGAAAACCCTGGGACCTCGATAGAAGAGACACCCGCATTTCTCTGCTTCAGCCGTTCAAGAACTGGTATTCAGGGACCGCAGACAGCGTCAAGCAAAACGTCGAGTACATTCGCCGTTCAGGTGCCAAGTACGTCATCATTCTTTCTGGTGACCATGTCTACAAGATGGACTACAGAAAAATGATCAACGCCCACAAGGAAAAAAATGCGGACCTCACCATCGCCGTACAGAAAGTCCCTTGGGAAGATACGCACCGCTTTGGTATCATGCGCACCAACAAGGATGAAAAAATCATCGATTTTCAGGAAAAACCGTCCAAAACCGATTCCAACCTTGCGTCCATGGGCATCTATGTCTTCAACACCGATGTGCTTTTAAAAGCGCTTGGTGAAGTAGAGGACGACCATCTTGATTTTGGCAAGCACATCATTCCCCATCTCATTGGCGGGGAAGTCTATTCCTATCTTTACAAGGGGTACTGGAAAGACGTCGGAACCTACGATGCCTACCTGGATGCGAACCTTGAGCTCACCAACACCGTCGACAAGCTCCCCCTTGACATGTACGATAGAAGTTGGCGCATCCATACGAAAAGTGAAGAACTGCCAAGTGTCAAAATCGGCTCTAAAGCCGAACTTTCGCAGACACTCATATCAAACGGCTCGATTGTTGCGGGAACGGTGAAACGAAGCGTGCTTTCCCCAGGCGTCATCGTGCATCCGGGTGCGACTGTTACAAACAGCGTGCTTCTCAATGACGTCGAAGTCCTTCCCGGTGCGGTGATAGACCACGCCATCATAGACAAAAACGTAGTGGTCGATCACAATGTCCTAATCGGTCACGGGGATGATTACCAGGCCAACAAGGACCGCCCGGATCTCCTCTCAAGTGGCATCAACGTCATCGCCAAAGGGGTAAGAATTCCTGAAAACACGGTCATTACGAGAAACTGCCGTATCTTCTCGGGTGCCACATTCAGTGAAAAGACCCTCAAAAGTGGCACCACGTTAAAATAAAAAAGACCTTTTCAGGTCTTTTCGAGCCACAGGTCAATGGCTTTTAAATAATCAAGTCTTGGTCTCAAGCCTTCCCTGATGGGGAGGCTTTCTTTTTTGAGTTCTTCGTGGGTCATGCTTTTGCGTCCCTTGATGGCACGCTTGACGTAATAAGCAAGCGCATTGTAAGGAAGGAGCCAGTAGGTATCGTCCGTTTTCAGATGGATGATCAAAAACGCAAGCCCACCGTGTTCGTGCACGCTTTTCAGATGTTCTATCTGATGGGCGTGGATATTTTTAAGAGGAAACGAGGTCTTGTTTCTTGATTCCTTTACATCAAAATCAATGTAATGGCCTTTGTATATACCGTTGTAGTCGGTCGTCGAAGGCGTTTGGTAATAGGCTTCGGTTATTTTAGCCTTGTTTCTGGAAGGATAATGCACACTGACAATCTGGACAGGGGTCGGTTTCTTGTGAATGATCGCCATGTCCCGTTCAAGATAATAAAGATTGGACGCATTGACGATTTTCTCAAGAGTCATACCCCGGTTTTTGACACTGGTATTGGTCTTTGGTTTATAGGTTTTTCCTACTTTTCCATTTGGATACTTTATCATGCTATCACCCACATTCAGTTTAACACAGCCGATGTAAAGCTTACATGAAAAAATAGAAAAACCTATTGCCTGAGGCAGGCATTTTTGCTATGGTGTGTTATAATGTGTTAGACAAACAAACTAAGAAAAGGAGGTGCCTCCATGAGTCAAATAGATTTTTTCGCCCTCGGCGGGCTCGGTGAAGACGGAAAGAATATGTATTGCCTGGAAATCGATCAGGCCATCTACATTCTCGATGCGGGACTCAAATACCCAATCGAAGAACTGTATGGCGTAGACGCGATTTTGCCGGATTATTCCTACCTTGTCAAGAACCGTTCACGCATCCGAGGTCTTTTTCTAAGTCATGGTCATGAGGACCATATCGGCGCAGCGCCGAAGCTTTTAAAAGAACTGAATATCCCTATTTACGGAACCCATTTCACACTCGCTATGCTCAAGGACGCACTTAAGAACCAGTCGATGAACATCGACGATTACAAATTGAATACCATTACGAAGGACACCGAACTCAAATTCAAAAATACGACGGTGACTTTCTACCAAACCACGCATTCCATTCCCGAATCGGTCGGTATGGCCTTTGAAACTGAAGATGGCGTGATCATCTACAGTCCGGACTATACCTTTGATCAAAACGTGAATGCCCCTTACAAGACATCGTTTGAGGGACTTGCACGCATTGCGAACAAGAAAGTGCTTGCGGTGCTTACAGAAAGTCTCGGTGCAGAGTCTGCCGGACACGCCTCAACCGGTGTTCAACTTGATGAGACCATCAAGAACACCTTTGAAAAGTCACCTGCTCGCATCATCGTGTCACTTTTTTCAACGGATATCTACCGTATTCAAAAAGTCGTGGACATTGCGCTCGAACTCGGCAAAACCATCGCCGTCATCGGTCGAAAAGCACAGAGAATGGTGGACATCGCGCTCAATCTTGGTGTCCTCAAGATTCCAAAAGAAAAACTGCTCAGTCTCAAATTCATTGATGAAAACAATCAAAACACACTTGAAAACACTGTCGTACTGGTTACAGGAGACAGACACGAACCGTTTTTCATGCTTCAGCGCATGGTGCGCAAAATCGACCGTCTGATTCACTTGAATCAAACGGATAATGTCGTCATGATGACCCCACCGGTCCCAGGCACTGAAAAGATAGCGGCGCGCACGCTTGACATTCTTTCACGCAATGACATCAACGTCAAAAAGATATCAAGAGACATCATGCCTTCGGCACATGCTTCAAGCGAAGACATCAAACTGCTTCTCAATTTCATGAATCCGAAGTATATCGTACCTGTGATTGGCGAATTCCGTCATTTCTACGCCGTCAAGCAGATCTCGCTTCAACAAGGCTACAAAGAAGACCAGATCAAGCTTCTTGAAAACGGAGAAATTCTTCGTTTCAAAAACGGCAAGGCACTACCGGTCACATCCTCAAGAAAAAGCGGAGATGTCATGGTGGATGGGATCATGGAAAGCGATCTTAGCGATATCGTCTTAAAAGACAGAGAAATTCTATCACAGGACGGGTTGCTGCTTATCATCGCCCACATCAACGCCAAACAGAAGAAAATGGTTGGTGAAGTGGAAATCGTATCCCGTGGATTCGTCTATATGAAGGAAAATGAAGATCTCATTCGCGAAGCGAGTGACATCTACAAGGATGTCGCCACCAAAATGCTTGGTGAAAAGCGTCTTGACTGGAAAAAATTCAAGGAGAAAGTCCGTGAACAGGTATCTAAATTTCTATTTAGAAAAACCGACCGTCGTCCGATTGTCATTCCTGTCATCATCGACGTGAACAAATAGCATGGCTACTCCCACACTTAGTATCTATGCGGATAACCTTGATGATTCAACAATTCCTGATGGTCCCGTGCGCAAAGGCGCACGGGCCGTCATTGTTTTAAATGGCAACATAGTCATGCTTCACCTGAAATCCATCAATCTGTTCACCTTGCCAGGTGGTGGTATAGAGCCGGGTGAAACCCCAAAAGAAGCGCTTATACGTGAAGTCATGGAAGAAACCGGCTACGCAGTCATTGAGGCTTCTGAAACCGTCATTTTAAAAGAATATTTCCCAGATTCCATCTGGCACCATCATTTTTTTAACGTGAAGGTCGACGAAACCAGGCATGCCGATTTGAAACTTACCGAAGAAGAAAAAAAACTGGACCATAGAGTCATCATGCCCACGATCGATGAAGCATTCAAGCTTCTCGATACTAGCAAAAGTACCCACGAACATGGCGCAACGATTCAGAAGCGTGAATTCATAGGACTCTTGAATTCCCTTTAAATAAGGATTTGTCTCAATTTAACATCAACATTAGTATTACAGTTTACAAAAGATTACCATGTGTTATAATTAACAAGGATTAAATTTAGGAGGTATCATCAAAATTATGGCAAAACTAGAAGAACTGGAAAACTCACGCGTGAAACTCACGATTGAAGTCACAGCTGATCAGCTTGACCACGGTCTTGAGCACGCATACGAACAAATCAAGAAAGACGTAGAAGAAAAAGGCTTCAGAAAAGGCGAAGTCCCTCAAAAAATCTACGAACAAAAACACGGCATTCAACCACTTTTGGAAGAAGCGCTTAATCACGTCCTTCAAGAAACCTACACAAACGCAGTCATGGAACACAACCTTGAAGTCGTGAGCCAGCCTAAAGTCGACCTCAAGATTGAAGAAGTCGAAAAAGGCAAACCATTTACCTATACAGCGACCGTTGCGGTAAAACCGGATGTTGAACTCGGCGAATACAAAGGCCTTGAATATGAAGCGCCAAGTGACGAAGTGACTGAAGAAGAAGTCAATGCAGACATCAAGAAACTTCAGGAACAAAACGCTGAACTCGTCGTGAAAGAAGACGGAGAAGTTGAAGAGGGCGATACCGCCGTCATCGATTTCGAAGGATTCGTCGACGGTGAAGCCTTTGAAGGCGGAAAAGCAGAAAATCACGAACTTGAAATTGGAAGCAACTCATTCATCCCAGGCTTCGAAGATCAGCTTGTCGGTATGAAACCAGGCGAAGAGAAAGATGTTGAAGTCACTTTCCCTGAAAACTACCAGGCTGAAAACCTAAAAGGCAAGGATGCCACGTTCAAGGTGAAACTTCACGAAGTCAAGGTAAAAGAAGTCCCTGAACTCAATGACGAATTCGTCAAGGATCTTGACAAAGAAGGCATTGAAACCGTTGACCAGCTCAAAGAAGACACACAGAAGCGTCTTGAAGAGCAGAAAAAAGAAGCCAACAAAAACAAAGCGGTTGATCACGCGGTCGATACTGCAAGCAAGAACGCATCCATGGAGATTGCTGAAGAAATGATCGTCGAAGAGAAAAACCGTCTTATGGACAACACGAAAAAACAAGCCCAGCAATATGGACTTGACCTTGATACGTACCTTCAACTAACTGGTATGGACAAAGAGCAGTTCGAAGCCCGTCTCATGGAAGACGCAGAACGCTCTATCAAATACAACCTCACCATCGACGCGATTGCCAAGGAAGAAGGCATTACCGCGACCGATGAAGAGATTGACGCGAAATACCAGGAACTTGCCGACCAGCACAACATGGGTCTTGAGCAAGTCAAAAGCCAGGTTAACAACCAAGCCGTTGCACAGGAAGTCGTTTTCAAGAAAACCATCGATTTCCTAGTAGACAACCTACAAACCAAATAAGCATCAAATAAAAAAACACTTCCGCGGAAGTGTTTTTTAAAGAAAGTGATAAAATGATTAAACTAGCCGTATTCGATTTGGACAACACATTATTGTCTACAGATAAAACCATTAGCGAAAAAAACAAAGAAGCTGTAAAAACCCTTCGCATGAATGGGATTCAAGTCGCCGTTGCGACAGGTAGAGGCTACGAAATGGCCGAACCTTTCGCAAACGAAGTGGGTCTTTATGAAGGACCGATTGTCACCAACAACGGGGCCATCATTCACGACCTTTCAGACAAAAGGGTCCTAAAAGAGCACATAATCGGTAAAACCGCTCAGGCCACGATGATTGATTTCGCCTACACCAACGATTATCCGTTTATTGTTTACAACACAGAAGGCATCCATTCACTTGAGAATGAACGCCTGAAAGTATACGAATCCTGGAACATCAAGTATCCCGATTCCGAGATGCCCGTCACCATCACCGAGGACATCGACACGCTTAAAACCATCGACGCCCACAAGATTCTCATTATCATCAAGGATATTGACGCCTTCAACAAGGCTCTTGATGACTATAAGGACCTTGAAGACGGCGCGGTTACCAAAAGCCACGATACTTTCCTCGATGTCATCCCCAAACACGGAAACAAAGGTGAAGGCATGCGATTCCTCATGGATTACTACAATGCAAAGAAAGATGAAATCATCGTTTTTGGCGATAATGACAACGATGCGCAGATGCTTGAGCAAATTCCCTTATCATTTGCGATGAAAAATGCTACAATAAAGGCAAAGCAAGCAGCAACGCATACTACAGACCTTGATAACAACGACTCGGGCGTTGCGGATTCGCTTGAAAAAGCATTAAAAAATCAGATAAAGGTGTGAAGACAGTGGAAAAGAAAATCACAATCAAAGACGAAGCGGGCATGCACGCACGTCCCGCGAGCAAGTTAGCACAGGAAGCTGCCAAATACGACGAAGACATCAAACTCACTTACAATGGTAAAACAGTCGATCTCAAAAGCATCATGGGGATTATGTCCCTGGGCGTACCACAGGATGCGGAGATTACCATCACCGTTTCTGGTGATGATGAAGAAGCGACACTTGATGCACTCATCAAGGCGCTTAAAGACTTAGAACTGGCCTAAAGTAAAAGGTGTGTTGATTTCAACACACTTTTTTATTGAGAAAGCCTAAAGTTTCTTTGCCGGAACACCGTTATTTACCGTATTTCACCGTGAGTGTTACCTTTGCAAGGAATGCTAAAATACGGTATATTATACATAGGCTCCAACTTGAAAAACGAGAGGTGAATACCATATGTTCGACCAAAATGAAAAAAAACAGGCGAGCTTGCCAGCCATCGCCATCAGAGGCCTAGCGCCCTTCCCTAATACAGACGTACGCACCGAAGTCGGCAGAAGCATTTCAAAAACCGCCCTTCTTGAAAGTGAAAGAAACCATGATTCCTATGTGTTCTTGCTTGTACAGAAGAACCCAACCGTGGAAGACCCTGAAGACAAGGATATGCTTTCTTACGGAATCGTTGCGAAAATCGGTATCAAAATCAAACTTCCAAACGGAAACTTCAAAGTGAAATTCGATCCGATCGTCCGAGGTGAAATCAACGGCTTTGATCAGAAGGATCCTTTCTTCATGGTCAATTTCGAAACCCGTCCGCCTTACAGCGAAGACGCGGATGAAGAAATCGCACTCGTGCGCATGGTCATCAAACAGGTTATGGAGAATGCACAGTCCATCCTGAACAATCCGAAGAAATCCATCGAAGACGCACAAAGCGGTCTTTCAAGCGACAAGCTTGCGGACCGTCTTGCAAGCAACCTCAAGATTCCTGAAAACAAGAAATTCAAGTATCTTGAAACCGCATCGATTGAAAAACGTCTCAACTATTTGCTCGAAGACATCGAAAAAGAGCGTCACATGAGCGAAATCGAAGACAAAATCAACCGTACGGTCAAGAAAAACATCGATGAAAACCAGCGCGAGTACTACTTGCGTGAAAAGCTTCGCGCCATCCAGGAAGAGCTTGGAGACAAAGCGAAGAAGGAAAGCGAAATCGAAAGCCTTCGCGACCAGATCAAGGAAAAGGATATGCCCAAGCATATCGAGGAAAAAGCGCTCTATGAGCTCTCAAGATACGAGACCCTTCCCGCATCAAGCGGAGAATCCGGTGTCATCCGTACATACCTCGACTTCCTGATTGACCTTCCCTGGAGTGAAGAAAGCGAAGACACCACAGACATCAAAAAAGCTGAAGATACACTTGAAAAAAGCCACTACGGTCTTGAAAAGGTCAAGGAAAGAATCATTGAATACCTTTCAGTGAAGCTTCTTACCGGTAAAAACCCACAAACGATTCTTTGTCTTGCGGGCCCACCGGGTGTTGGTAAGACGAGTCTCGCTCAATCCATTGCGGACGCACTCAACCGCAAATTCGTCAAACAGTCGCTTGGCGGCGTAAAAGACGAAAGTGAAATCCGCGGACACAGACGTACCTATCTTGGCGCCCTTCCTGGTCGCATCCTCCAAGGCATGCGCAAAGCGAAAGTCGTGAACCCGCTCTTCTTGCTCGATGAAATCGACAAGCTCGGAAGCGACTACAAAGGCGACCCGAGTGCCGCGATGCTTGAGGTCCTGGATCCTGCTGAAAACAAACGATTCTCAGATCACTACCTTGAAGATCAGTACGATCTTTCAAAAGTGCTCTTCATCACGACTGCGAACTATCTATACAACATTCCCGCTCCACTCAGAGACAGAATGGAAATCATCGAACTCTCAAGCTACACCGAGATCGAAAAATTCCATATCGCCCGCAAGCACCTTATCGATAAACAAATCGAGTCACACGGTCTTGAAAAAGGCAAACTCGAAATCGATGACGATGCGGTCATGGCCATGATCCGCTCTTACACAAAAGAAGCGGGCGTCCGTCAACTTGACAGACTTTTTGGAACCATCACGCGTAAAGCCATCAAGAAAATCCTAAGAGACAAGGACAAATCCGTCCACGTCACCAAGGATACGCTCAAAGAGTACCTCGGGAAACCTAAATTCACAAACCACGAAGCCGAAAAAGAACCACAAATCGGAACCGCCACAGGCCTCGCCTACACGCAATTCGGCGGAGACACGCTCAGTGTCGAAGTGGCTTACTACAAGGGCTCTGGAAAACTCTCCTTAACAGGACAGCTTGGCGACGTCATGAAGGAAAGCGCCCAGGCGGCCTTGTCCTACGTACGTGCCAACAACGACCAGTTCGACATCAAGAAACAGCTTTTCGATGATTCGAACGTTCACATCCACGTGCCTGAAGGCGCCGTTCCAAAAGACGGACCAAGTGCCGGTGTGACCATCGCGGTCGCGCTCGTAAGTGCTCTTACCAAGCGTAAAATCGACAATACCGTCGGTATGACGGGTGAGATTACGCTTCGTGGACGCGTGCTTCCAATCGGTGGCCTCAAGGAAAAAGCCATCGCCGCGCACAGAAGCGGACTCAAGACCATCCTCATTCCAAAAGAGAACGAAAGAGATATCGAAGATATCCCTGAAGAGGTCAGAAAGTCCCTTAAAATCATCAGCGTCGAAACCATTGAAGACGTACTCAAACACACACTGCTTGATTAATCAAAGGGCGCCCAGGCGCCCTTTTTAAGTCTGTCAATTAACAATTGTCTTTAAAAGTCATCTCATGTACAATGATTGTGAGACCAAATTTACGAGGTGTTTTCATGATAATAAAATCCATCAAAGGCCCGATCACCGTCACAGAGCCCAAAGACTATCCCAAAGCCGATATGAGCGAGTTTCTCTTTGCGGGTAGAAGCAACGTCGGCAAAAGCTCCCTCATCAACAAACTCATGAACCGCAAGAACCTGGCTTATACATCCCAAAATCCAGGAAAGACCCAAACCATCAACTTCTATACCATCAATGATGATTTTCGCCTCGTCGACGTGCCGGGGTATGGCTACGCGCGTGTTTCCAAGAAAAAACGCGAGGAGTTCGGACAAATCATCGAATCCTATCTCACGACGCGTGCAACCTTGAAACGCATTTTCCTGCTTGTCGATGCGCGCCACGCACCAAGTGAAGACGACATCTTAATGAGCAACTTCCTTAGACACTACGACATCCCCTTCACCATCATCGCGACCAAGGCTGACAAGGTTAAAAGAAATCAGCGTATGAAAGCCGACAAGCTTATCAGGCAGACACTCGGTCTTGATGCGATCAGCGATCTGCGCTTCGTCTCCGCAGTAAAGGGCGAAGGCATCGAATCGATCAAAACGACCATGGAAAAAGAAAAATAAGCTTAGCTTGAATAGCCTTCAGGACTGTGGTAGAATATATGCAACTACAGCGAAAAAGAAGAGTAGGGTATCTATCCTTAAAGAGAGTCAGTGGTGCTGGAAACTGACAGGAGACGTATCTGAACGTAGCTTTGGAGTAGGCATGGCGAACAGAAGTAACCGTGTCCGTTGGCGGCGTTAACGCATCGAGCGCCGGCTTTTGCCGGAATTAAGGTGGTACCGCGACTATTCGTCCTTGACTTTCGAGTCAGGGATTTTTTTATTATTTAGGAGGAATGCCAAATGGAAATGGAAAAGAAATACGCACACAAACGCGTTGAAGAAGGCAAATATGCCTTTTGGCGTGATTCAGGGTTTTTCAGAAGCGGCGACTTAAGCAAAGAGCCCTATACAATCGTCATCCCCCCACCGAATGTGACGGGGAAACTGCATCTTGGCCATGCATGGGACAACACCATGCAGGACATTCTCATTCGCAAAAAGCGCATGGAAGGCTACGACGCACTTTACCTGCCCGGCATGGACCACGCCGGCATCGCCACCCAGGCGAAAATTGACGCAAGACTTAGAGAACGTGGCATCGACAGATTTGAAATCGGGCGTGAAGCGTTCATGAAAGAAGCCTGGGCCTGGAAAGAGGAATATGCGGAGTTTATTCGCAAGCAGTGGGCTGCACTCGGCATCAGCGTGGATTACGACAAGGAACGTTTCACCCTTGATGAAGGCCTCAACAAGGCTGTAAACCACGTATTCATAAAACTGTATGAAAAAGGCCTTGTCTACCGCAAGGAACGCATCATCAACTGGGATGTTCAGGCGAAAACCGCGCTTTCCAACATCGAAGTTGAACACGAAGAAGTTGAAGGTGCGCTTTATTACTTCAAATATTTGGTAGAAGGCGATGAAGACGATTATATATTGATCGCGACCACGCGTCCTGAGACGATTTTCGCAGATACCGCCCTCATCGTTCACCCTGAAGATGAAGACAGAAAGAAATATTTGGACAAGAAAGTCCTTATTCCTGGTACGAACCGTGCCATTCCTGTCATCGCGGACGATTACGTTGACCGTGAATTTGGAACAGGGGCGCTCAAAGTTACTCCAGCCCACGATCCAAACGACTTCGAAATCGGAGAAAGAC
>Ga0194138_10000699_pt1 | contig 15920 bp, 12 predicted proteins | sample TARM_MetaG_T2_14_FD_134022 | JGI IMG/M metagenome (GOLD analysis project Ga0194138, IMG submission 134022) | Freshwater microbial communities from Pennsylvania, USA, analyzing microbe dynamics in response to fracking - TARM_MetaG_T2_14 (version 2) | ecosystem: Environmental > Aquatic >...
GTGTTTTAGCCATCCAAAGCTTGAATCAGTACCGCATCACAAAGTACAGTGAGAACGTGTCTCAATAAGGAATTTGACACTTTTTCTAATTACACCCAGCCAGCGCTTCCAAAGCTAAAATCGCTCGCTCAAAGGATAAGCTTTAAATACAACGCGATGTCATCAAAAACAAAACGCTCCTCACCATGAACATTTCTAGCTGCAAAATAAGAAACTTTCGGAAACTGATGTGCTGTGACATCGACTTTTCCTCCGAAAACACAATTTTCGTCGGTGCCAATAACAGCGGGAAAACCTCAGCAATGGATGCCCTCATCAAATTTCTGAGCAAAGAGGGCGCTAAGAAGATTAACACAACCGACGTGACCTTGTGTAACTGGCAGCCGATCAATGAATTGGGTAGCCAATGGGCCGAGAATGGTGAGTGCGAACTCGACATAAAGGTTTGGCATGAATGGCTACCGTCTCTCGATGTTTGGATAAATGTTAATACTTCTGAAATTCACCACGTCAGCCACCTGATTCCAAACCTTGATTGGGGTGGTGGCGAACTTGGGGTTCGCATGCAACTCGAACCGACTGATCAAAAAAACCTTGAGGAACTCTACTCCGATTTCCGAAAAGCCCAAAATGCGGCAAAAGTTGCTACAGACGTCGTGCACAAAAAAGAAAAAGGCAGCAAATTTTCGCTTTGGCCAAAATCGATGCGGGAGTTCTTAGATGTAAAGCTCAACGAATATTTTAGCATAAAATATTACTTGTTAGATCCATCCAATCCGGCAGAAATTCCTGAAAACTCTTATCCTTTGGAGCGTCGACCATTTGACGAGCTGTTCCGAATCCATGTAATTAACGCCCAACGAGGCTTCTCGGACAATAGCTCCGAAGAACCTAATAAACATAAACATAAACTAGCAGAACAACTTCGCGCGTATTATGACAAGCATCTGGATCCCAGTGATATGCCAGATGCCGACGATGTGGCGGCACTTAAAGCAATTCACGACGCCCAAACAACCTTTGACGGAAAGCTAAAGCAGAGTTTCACTCCTGCACTGTCGGATCTTAATGAAATGAATTACCCTGGGTTTCTCAATCCAGAGATAATACTCACGAGCCAGCTCAAACCTGTAGATGCCCTGACACATAAGTCCGGCATACAGTTCAGCATTCCTAATGAAACGGGTAGCGGGCTGGATCCTGACCTCATGAGGTTACCGGAAAACTACAATGGGTTAGGCTATCAGAACCTTATCTCTATGCTTTTTCAGCTCGTAAGGTTTCGCGACGATTGGATGCGGGCGGGCAAAGCAAGTAAATCGGACTCTCCCATCGAACCGCTACAGCTGGTTCTTATTGAAGAACCGGAAGCACACCTGCACGCGCAGGCTCAACAAGTATTCATTAAAAAAGCATACGCGATTCTCCGAAAAAAAATCCCGGACAACTTATCAACCCAGTTGGTGGTCAGCACTCACTCTAGCCATATCGCATACGAAACCGATTTTACAAGTTTACGGTATTTCAAACGTATGACTCCTTCAAAAAAACTTTCCGTTCCCTGCGCCGAGGTCGTTAACCTCTCCACGGTTTTCGGGAAGAATGAAACTCTTGAATTTGCGAAAAGATATATCAAAACGACTCACTGCGACCTTTTCTTTGCAGACGCCGCAATATTAGTTGAAGGACAAGCCGAGCGAATGCTCGTTCCACATTTCATCCAAAACAACTACCCGAATCTCAACAAAAGCTACGCTACGATACTTGAAATTGGCGGAAGCCACGCACATCGACTGAAGCCCCTGATTGATGCGCTTGGGATATTTACGCTAATCATCTCCGACCTCGACTCGATAGAAAAAGATGCTCCCACAAAAGTTCGTCCTGAGAGAGAAAAGAAATATCGGAGCGGAAATGACACACTCAATAAGTGGCATCCATTAAAGTCAGACCAAGATGAGCTTTTGGATCTTCCATCGGTCGACAAGATAACTGAAAACGGCCTGGTTCGGGTCGCATATCAGTGCCCGTTCCACGTCGAATTCAACGGCAAAAAGGAGGCAGCGATCCCCTACACATTTGAGGACGCCTTGGCCCTTTCAAACCTCAAACTCTTCAAAGAGCATGCTAATGAAGCAACAGGTATGCTCAAAAATATGTGCGAAGCGGCTGCTAATACAGATTTCACCGCTGCTTGCGCACAGATGTTTGATGCACTCAAAGGCGTGAAGGCAAAGATGGCGTTAGATGTACTCTTCAACATTGATCCGGAAGATCTCACAGTTCCGCAATATGTCGATGAGGGCTTACAATGGCTCGAAAAGCAATTTTCTCGCAATATCGAACCAGTAACCACTCATAAACAGAGAGGCAAAAAATGAGTACAAAAGAGGAAACAGCAGACCAGATAATGCTCAAATGCCTAAATCTGGATACACCTCAGAGTTTCTTTCTTTTTGCTGGAGCAGGTTCTGGAAAGACACGTTCGCTGGTTGAAGTTCTCAAGCAGTTCAAAGAAACATATGCTAAACGACTTCGCATAGATGGGCAACAAGTCGCAATCGTTACATACACGAATGCAGCCTGCAATGAAATCCAGCGTAGGCTCGATTACGATCCGACTTTCGCAGTATCGACGATTCACAGCTTCGCGTGGCGCTTGATCGAGCCCTACACCGATGACATTCGCAAGTGTATCCGTCAAAATTTGACAATAGAGATATCCGAATTGCACGAAGCCCAAGCAAAAGGAAGATCGGGATCTCAGGCAGCAATTGATCGGAACCGCAAGATCGAATCGAAATCAAAGCGCCTCGAGAATCTCGCTACGGTGAAAAGGTTCGCCTATGATCCGAACGGACAGAATATCGGACGTGATTCTCTCAATCACTCTGAAGTCATCTCCCTCACTGCGGAGTTTCTCACGCAGAAAGCCATGATGCGGCAGATTCTCATACAATCATACCCGATACTGCTTATCGATGAGTGTCAGGACACTAATAAAGCTCTGATCAACACATTCTTCGACGTGCAACACCAGCATCCTAAAGAATTTTCACTCGGTCTTTTCGGTGACACCATGCAACGCATATACACCGACGGCGAAGAAAGCCTCGGTCGCAACATTCCAAAAGATTGGGCTCGTCCAGGGAAAACAACGAATTATCGCTGCCCAAAGCGAGTCATTCGCCTAATCAATCAAATCCGCTCACAGGTGCCGGGAGACGAGCAACAGCAAACCTGCTGGGAAGAAAGTGGCGAGGGATACGTTCGCCTATTTATTGCTCAGAACCACGAGCAACTCGATAAGAACAAGCTTGAGCAACATGTTAAAGCAAAGATGGCTGAGGCGACAGGGGACTCGGGATGGGATGATAACGTTTCCCCCGTTAAAACACTATGCCTAGAGCACAAAATGGCCGCACGTCGCGGCGGATTTTTTCAATTTTTCAGCGCATTGGCCAACATCAAATCGTCATACACCAGACTTCTGGATGGGAAAATGCGAGGCATTCCCTTCTTCACAGACCAAATAATCCCTCTAATAAACGCTTATCAGGCCAATGACAGGTTTGGAGTAACACGCATTCTTCGAAACAACTCTCTTCTACTTAAAAAGGAAGCTCTTGAGTCACACCCTGTCGAGTCACTGGCTCAAGCGCAAGAAGCCGTCAACGCGCTTACTCAACTATGGGAAAATGGGAACCCGACCCTTTTGGAGATAATTAAGGAAATTCACCAAAGCGAACTCCTCCCACTGCCCAGCGAGCTGGATATTATTGCATCTCGATCAAACCAGTCCCCAGGGGCGGAGAAGATAGAGGAGGACCCGCAAGAAGAAAAGATCCTGGCTTGGGAAGCCGCACTGCAAAGCGACTATTCGGAAGTCCTTGCCTACGCAGATTACATCTCAGACAAGTCCAACTTTGGAACTCATCAAGGCATTAAAGGGCTTGAATTTCCCAGAGTGGTTGTCGTTTTAGACGACGAAGAAGCGGGAGGTTACCAATGGAGCTACGAGAAGCTCTTTGGCGTAAAGCCGCTCACAAAAAACGACCAGAAGAATATTGAGGAGGGCAAGGAAACCGGCATCGACCGGACGCGTCGTCTCTTCTACGTCACCTGCTCACGCGCAGAAAGAAGCCTCGCCGTAGTTGCCTACACCGCCGCACCAGCCGTGGTAAAAGAAAATGCTGTGAAATACGGCTGGTTTGATGAAAATGAAGTGCTCATCATAGATGAAAGCGTTTCTCACAATTAGTCCTTCAAGGGAGTAACCTGCATCAGGTTCGAACTGCCGTCCCCGTCGGGCATCAAGCGGAAATTACAAGGGATTTACCCGCGAGAGAACGGAGACAAACGGAGATTTTTCACAGAAAGCCCGCTCCTCTCGCGGAATTTTCCGTCTTGAAACGCCCGATCTGCATGCCTTTTCTCGTGCCGTTGCCGCTCTTCGGATGCGCAAAGCCTTTGCTGTAAAGGACTTTAGCACCACCCCTTCTTTGGGCAGAAAAAAGCGGCGAACCTTGGAAAAGTTCGCCGCAAATCTTTTTGGTCGGGGCGACAGGATTCGAACCTGCGACCCTCTGCTCCCAAAGCAGATGCGCTAGCCAGGCTGCGCTACGCCCCGATACCAAAAGAAGCGCGAAGTGCATCAGATTTCGTCCCTCTGTCAACCTGCATTTGCCGCAAATTTAGGTTCGCGCTCGAGCCTTTCCGCCGCAGCCTGTTGGCTCAGCTATGCCCGCATCGAGCACGAGGAAACCAGCCGCACGGACAACCCGTTGGGTTGCGCTTTGGCTTTTGCCTTTCACGGCACTCACCGGGCAAACGCTGCAGGAGCAGGTCGATTTCGCGGTGGCGGCTTTCGGGGAGGGCGACTACGCCCAAGCCTATTGGGCTTTCGAGAACATCGAGCTGGACTACGGGCAGGAGCCGGAGTTCCTCGACGCGAACTTCCAAAGCACCGTCCTGCCGGTGCGCGCCTATGCCGCGCTCATGGCCGAGCGGCCGACGGACGCCTTGGTCTTTTTCAACCAACTGCTCCGCGCACACGCCCCGCGCGCCGGGGTGCGCGGATTCGCCCTCTTCAACTACGCCATCGCCCTCGCGCAGACCGATGCGCTGGCCGCGGCGGCGGAGGCCTTCCACAAATTCCAAGCGGCCTTCCCGGGCTCGAACGAGGCGGCCCTCGCCGCACTGCAAGAGGCGGACCTGCTCTTCGAAATAGGCGAAACCGCCCGCGCCAACGAGAAGCTGGACGCTTTCTACACCTCCGACGCCCCGGCCACGCTCCGCATGCAGGGCCGGCTCCGCGCCCTGCAGATCGCCGGCGAGTCGGGCGATGCCGACCGAGCCCGGACGATCCTCTTCGGGACGGATTGGAACGTGGCCGCCATGCCCGACATCGCGGTGCTCAGTTTCGCCGCGCTGGACGCGGGCGACGTCCTCTTGGCCGACGGCCTCTATCAGGAGGCGATCCGCGCCTACCGGCTGACGCTCCCGCGCGGCGTGTTGATCGAGAAACAGCGCGAACGCCTCGCCGCCACGCGGCAAGCCTTCCGCCGGCAGGCGGCCTTCGCCTCCAGCATCTGGAAGAGCCACTCCGCCCAGCTCGTCGCCCGCCTGGAGCGCCAACTCGATCGGCTGGAGAACATGGAGGACTACACGCCGGGGCTCCACTTGCGCTCCGGGCAGGCCTACCTTTTGGCCGGCCGCCACCGGGAGGCGGCCATCCTCTTCCGCACGATCGCGCTGGACGGGGACTACGACGACGAACTGCGCGCCGAGGCCCACTACCGCTGGATCCTCGCCCTGAGCGAAGCCGAACGCTGGGAGGCCGCCCGCGCCACCGCGCGGCAGTTCCTGGAGATCCACCCCGAGCACAGCTTGGCCAACAGCGCGCTCTTCCTGATCGCCCGCGCCTACCAGGGCGAAGGCGCTTTCTACGACGCGATCGAAGTGCTCGACAGCCTGATCGCCAACTTCCCGCAGGACAAACAGGCTCCGCGCTGGTATTTCACCCGCGGCTACAACTACAGCGTGCTGGAGCAACAAGCCGCCGCCCGGGACAACTTCCAGGCCGCGCTGGACAACTACCCGAAGAGCGAACTGGCCACCCAGCTCGAACTCTGGCGCGGGCTGACCTACTTTTTCGAGCGCGACTACGAGGAGAGCCTCCGCCTGCTCCTCGACCTTAGGTCGCGCAGCGAGAAACATCCGTTGTATCCGGAAATCAACTACCGGATCGCCAACCTCTACTACGCGCAACGCGATTACGATTCGGCGCTCGAAACGGTCGATTTCCTGATCCGGGAATACCCCGGCCACGCCCGCTACGGCGAGGCGCTCGCCCTGAAGGGCGACATCAACATGGGGCTCGGCGAACTCGTCACCGCCGCCGCCGCCTTCCGCCAGGTGCCGCCCGACGAGCCGCGCATCTACGACTACGCCGTCTTCCAAGCCTCGAAGATCTACAAAGCCCTGGAGCGTTACGACCTGATGCGCGAGCACCTGCGGGGCTACGTCGAGCGCCCGGACGCGAACGAGCGCCCCCGCGTGAGCGAGGCGCTCTACTGGATCGGCTGGTCGCTGCAGCAGGAAGCGCGCGCCGGGGAGGCCTTCCCCATTTACGAGGCCGCGCTGGAACGCTTCGGCGACGACCCGAAAGCCCGCGCCGTGGAATCCATCCTCTCCGCCTACGCCGACCTCTTCCGGCGTTCGAAAGCCGCCGACGTGAGTTTCGAGACCTGGCTGCAGGAGACCCGCGAGCAGAGTCTGGCCGACGGAAAGCCGACTTGGTTCGCCCGCCTCACCCAATTCACCGCCCGGCGCCAGCGGCGCCTGATCGACGACGCCACGGCCGACGCCACCCTGCTCTCCATCCACCGCCTCGTGCCGATCGAGGCGCAGGATCCCGGCACGCTGGCCGAAGTGGGCACCGTGCTCGTCGAGCGCGGCTACGAATCGGCGGACGATTATTTCGAGCAGCTGCTCAACGAATACCCCAAGCGCTTCGAGCGCGCCGCCGCGTATTACGGCAAGGCCAAACTGGCCGCCCGGCACCAACGCCTCGACGAGGCCCGCCGCTGGCTGATCCGCTTCCTCGAAGAGACGCCCACCCATCCGCTGGCCGCCGACGCGCGCCTGCTCGCCGCCGACATTCTGACCCGCCAGGGCGTCTATACCGCCGCCCGCGACGCGCTCAACGAGATCCTCCAGATCAAGGAAATGCGCGGCCGCCCCCACGCCCGGGCGCTGGCCGGGCTCGCCCGCATCGAGATGGAGCAGGACAAGGCCAAGCGCGCCATCCCCTACTGGCAGCGCATCTACACCCTCTACCGCGCCTACCCCGAGCTCGTGGCCGAAGCCTACTGGGAGAGCGCGCAACTGTTCGAGCAGATCGACGACCCCATCGCCGCGCGCAACACCGTGGCCGAACTGCTCCGCGACGAGCGCCTGCAAAGCTTCCCGCAGTATGCGCAGGCCGAGGCGGAGCTGCCCCGCCTCGAAGCCGCAGCGCAGGCGCGCAGCGCAATGGCCGAGCAAAAGGCCGCAGAAGCAAAGGAGGCGGAGCTGTGAGCGGTACAAAGCTTCAATCCATTCGTGGCGTGCTCGCTTGCGAGCGCCTGCGTCGCCCTCAGCCCGATTCTGGCGCTCGCAAGCGAGCACGCCACGAGCTAAGCCTCTACGGGGCAATCACACATTCTCTACTCACACTGGCGTTCGCCATTGTCCTGCCCCATTCGCTGCGCGCCATCGCCCCCGAAGAGCGCGCGGCGATCCGCACGGAGCTCTCGCAGCCGATCACAGTCGAGTTGGACAACGGACAGCGCATCGCGGGCAACCCAATTAACGTATCCGAAAAACAGATACAACTGGCCTCCGCCGAAGGCGCGGGTGAGATCGTCTTCACCTTCGAGACCGGACAGATCGAAAGAATCGCCGTTCCGGGCGAGAGTTACAAGAGCCTCGCCGCCGAGTGGATGCAGGCGGGGCGGAGCGAGGACGCCCTCGAACTGATGTCGCTGCTCTACGAGCAACGTAAAACTTTGCTGCCCCTGCTCCCGCCCGGCGAATCGCACTTCTTCATCTACTACGTGGAGCTCGTCCTGGCCTCGCCGCAGCCGGCGCGCGCGATCGCGATCATTGAAACGCTCCGCCCGCAGATCGAGAACCCCGCCGCCCTGCGCGCCTTCGAGGACGTGACCTTGGAAAGCTACCAAACCCTCGGACTCCTGGAAGAAGCCCTGCCCCTGGCCGAAGCCTGGGTCGGGTCGCGTAAGCCCTACGGCGCTAGCGCGCTCGGCTACTACGTGCTCGGCGCGGCGCGGCTGCGCGAGGAAGCTTACGAGGCGTCGCTCGACCTCGCCCTGCGCCCCATCGTCTTCGCATCGCCCATCCCGACCGAGCATTTGGCGGAGTGCTACGCCGTGGCGGTGAGCGCGGCTCTGGGATTGCGCGAGCGCGACTACGCCGCCACCCTCTTCCGCGAAATGCAGAGCCGCGGCTTCGCGTGGCCGGCCGGCGACCGCACGCTTGCACCTTTCCTCAAAGACATTACCGAATACTTGGACGACCATGAAGACGAACCCACCCAAGCAACGAACTGAAAATACGGATGCCGCAGCGGGGCTGGCTCCGCCGCCCCGCCGGATGGCGAGTGTCCGACACCCCCTCCGATGCTTTTCGGGCGTCCCGCTCGGCGGGACAACCCGACGACTTGCCTTCCTGGCGGCGACGTTATTGCCCGCGCTCGCCCACGCGCAGGAGGCCGCCGGGGCCGCCGGCGACGACAGCTTGAGCCTCTGGGGGCTGATCCAGCAGGGCGGCTGGGCGATGTATCCGCTCGGCGCCTGCTCGCTGGCCATGTTCTTCCTCATTTTCTATTCGTGGAAGGAGACCAGCCGGAAGAAATTCTACACGGCCGGGCAGGTGCAGGCCGCGAGCCAAGCCGTGGCCGCGAAAGATTTCGACCAAAGCCAAAGCGCGATGACGGAAAGCAACACCCTGCTCGGCCGCGCGCTGGCGCCCGCCCTGGCCAAGCTCGGCGTCAGCCGCGAGAAGGCGGAAAACCTCTTCGTCGAAAACCTGGAAGCGGAGGAGAACTCCGTCAGCCAATGGGTGACCTACCTCAACGTGGTGGCCTCGGTCGCGCCGATGATCGGTCTGCTCGGCACGGTCAGCGGCATGATCAGCGCCTTCCAGACGATCGGGCGCGGCGGCATGGGGCGCCCCGAGCTGCTGGCCGGCGACATCGGCGAGGCCTTGATCACCACCGCGACCGGACTCGTGATCGGCATCCCGGCGATGATCGCCTACTTCGTGTTGAAGAACCGCCTCAACACCGCGATGATCGCGACGGCGCAGGCCGGCACGGAAGTGCTGGAAGCGGAAGAGGAAGCGAGTTGAGCCATAGAAATCCCCGATTTCGTAGGGGCTTCACTTGTGAAGACCGCCGAGCCCGAGCCATAGAAATCCCCGATTTCGTAGGGGCTTCACTTGTGAAGACCGTCGAACCCGAGCCACTGCCAGTGCCACTGCGGTCTTCACGAGTGAAGCCCCTACGCCGTCGCCCACTCCAGATACTTCCGGCAGACGCTTTCGGGGCGGAGGACGATCCACTCGGGGATCTCGTAGGGGTGGTTGGCCTTGATGAAGGACTCGATCGCTTCGGCCTTGCGCGCCGCGAATTTGACCATGAGCCGGATCTCGGACTGGTCGTGCACCTCCCCCTTGTAGCGATAGACGGAGCGCACGTTGGGATCGATCTTGACGCAGGCGGCGAGGCCGCGCTCGACGAGCTCGAGGGCGATGCGGTCGGCCACATCTTCGTTGTCACAGGTGGTCAGGCCAATTCGTAATTCATCAGACATAATTCGAGCATGGGCGAGCGCCCCCGCAGGTCAATCCGAACCGCCCAAATGCAAGACAGCACGAGTGCTAATAATGAAAGGCACTTCGGGGTATCAGTTGGGCTGATGCGCGTGCTGTTTGAAGGATAAGGTATTTGCAGAATGCCGGCGAGAGCCAGTGTCAGCCGCTTGCACGATGTTCACACTGGCTGTCGCCAGCGTGCTACGGGGCAGATGGGAGACCGTAGCGCGAAGCTTCAGCGAGCGAATCACCCGCGGCGCGAAGCTTCAGCGAGCGAATCACCCGTGGCGCGAAGCTTCAGCGAGCGAATCAGCGTGATCGAGGAAAGAACGCTCGCTGAAGCTTCGCGCCACGAACTCAACGGTGGTCCCAGGGCAGCTCGACATCGACCGGGGCATGATCCCAGACCTCGAAGGGCTCGAAAATCTTGCCGGGGTTGAGGATGCCCTTGGGGTCGAGCGCGTCCTTGACGGAACGCATCGCGGCGATCTCGGCCGGGCTGTGCTGCATCGACATGAAGGGGGCTTTCGCCAGGCCGATGCCGTGCTCGCCGGTGATGACCCCGCCGAGGTCGACGACCTTCCGCATGAGCTTCTTGATGCCGGCTTTGGCCTTCTTCGCATCCGACCGACTGGCGCGGTTATACATGATGTGGACGTGCAGGTTGCCGTCGCCGGCGTGGCCGAAGGTCGGGGTGGCCAGGCCGATCTCTTTCTTGAGCGCGATGGTGTGGCGGATCAGCTCGGCCTGTTTTTCGAGCGGAACGACGACGTCTTCGTTCAGCTTCGTGTCGGCGATGGAAAACATCGACTGCGAGCAAGTGCGGCGCACCTGCCAGAGCGCCTCGGCCTGCGCCTCCGTGCGGGCTTCGCGCTGCGCGGCGGCTTTGCCGGCCATGAAGTCGAGCAGGCGCTTGCGCTGCGCGCGCACCTCGCCCGCGCTGCCGTCGAGCTCGATCAACAGAATCGCGCTGCGCGGCTGGCCGTCGAAGACCGCCCGGCCGGTGTAGCGCTCGGCGCAGCCGACCGACTGGCGGTCGAGGAACTCGAGGATGGACGGGCCGACCCCGGCCTTGAACAGGCCGACGACCGCTTTGAGCGCGGCCGCCTCGTTCCGGAAGGCGAACATGCACGTCCAGCGCTTGGCCGGCTTCGGAACGAGCTTGAGATGGATGGCGGTGATCACCCCGAGCGTGCCCTCGGAGCCGATGAGCAGGTCGCGCAAATTGAGCCCGGAGACGTATTTCTTGAGCGGCAGGCCGAGCTTGAAGGGTTCGCCGTCGGCGAAAAAGCCTTCGAGGCCGAGCACGTAGTCGCGCGTGACCCCGTATTTCACGCAGCGCATGCCGCCCGCGTTGCAGGCCACGTTGCCGCCGATGGTGGCATATTTTTTGGACGAGGGATCCGGCGGAAAAAAGAGTCCCTGCGCTTCGACCGCCGCCTGCAGCTCGGCGGTGACGACGCCCGCGCCGACCGAAGCGATGCGCGCGACCGGATCGATGTCCATCGCCGTCAAGTCGGCCAGATCGAGCACCCAGCCCCCCCGCACCGGCACGGCGGATCCGGTGGCCGAGCTGCCCGCGCCGCGCGTGGTCACGGGGACGCCGTGCTGGTGCGCGAGCTTCAGAACGACGCCGGCCTCGGAGGCTTCTTGAATGCGGACGACCCGCTCCGGGAGGAAGGAAAGCCGCAAGTTGTCGAGCGAGGCGCGGAATCGGTTGGCCTCGTCCGACCGGACGCGCCCGGGGAGCTTGCGCTCGAGCGCGCGGGCGGCCTTCTTCTCTTGATCGGGTGAAAGGCTTGCGGCGGTCTTTTTCATTTTCGTCCATCTTTCTGCATCATACAGTAATCTCTTTCAAAAACCGCCCCGGTTTGGCCGCTCGGATCGGCGACCTCTCGAAGTCTTTGGCATTTCGAGTCACGATCAACTTGGCGTCGGCTTCGGCCGCGGCAGCGACTTGTAAGGCGTCTTCGAAGTCCGCCATTCCCAAGCTTCTGGCAAAACGGGCCGAACTTGAACCGCAGGGGGCGATTTCAAAAGCCAACAGTATCGCGTCCAGATATTTCATCGCATCGGTGCGTCCGACGGTTTTGGCACCAATGTAAAATAGATTAGACAGGGTGTGCCACGCGATCCACGCCTCGCCGGGATGCGCCCCACACCAGTCCAGCACTTCCTGGCTTGCCTGTGCCAAGCCCTCTCGATCCATCAAGGTATCGAGAAAAATATTGGTATCCACAAGGATTCGCATCAGCGGCCGTGTTTCTCCAATAAATAGTCCAGACGCGGGTCATCGGAATCGGTGTTTTTCCACTTTCCCCGCAAACGCTCTCCCAGTGGCGGACGCCGCTCGGAATCGGCAACACGTGACGACCATTGTTCAAACAAGGATGAAACCGAAACGCCACGGCGCTTGGCAAAACGCTTCACTTCCGAAACGGCCTCTTCTTCTACGGTCAGGGTGAGCTTGGTTTTCATGACACGTATTGTGTCTGGATTACACGTGCAGTCAAACCGAAAGACTACCGTCCAATTAACTCACGCAATTGTGCATTCACTCCCGCAGCGGCTTCGCGGTCGATCCAGTAGATCATGTCGCGGCATTTCTTCTCGTTGGCGATAATGCCCGCCTGGCGGAGGATGCGGAGATGGTGCGAAGCGGCCGGCTGGGAGAGCCCGATGCGCTCGGCGATCTTCGAGACGTTGCAGGCGTTGTCGCAGCTCGGCTCGGTCGGCAGCAGATGGAGGATCTGCAAACGCACGGGGTCCCCCAGCGCCCAAAGCTGCTTGGCGAGGGTGTCGACGTCCGGCGGATTTGTTTTCATTGCGACCATTGACATATTTATGTATGTGAATACATCATCACGTCAACCACCTAAAATTTCTTTCCAAAGATCCACGCTATGTATCCGAACGACTCTCTCGACAAATGGCACCAAGGCCAAGGCCTCTGGGCGGACGTGCCCGCCGAGGACTGGAACAGCTGGAAGTGGCAGCTCAAGAACCGCATCACCAAACTGGAACAGTTGGAAAAGCAGATGACGCTGACCGCCGACGAGCGGACGGGCTGTCTGTTCGCCCGTGAAAAGCTGGCCATGGCGATCACGCCTTATTTTTTCAATTTGATCGACCGGGGCGACCCGGACTGCCCGATCCGGCGGCAGGTCATCCCGCGCGGCGGCGAGATGCGCACCGCGCCGGAGGAGATGCTCGACCCGGTGGGCGAGGAGAAGACGAAACCGGTGGACGGCATCGTGCACCGCTACCCGGACCGCGTGCTCTTCCTCGTGACCGACCGCTGCGCGGCCTACTGCCGCTATTGCACGCGCAGCCGGCTCGTCTCGAACGCGCAGGACTACAACTTCCACCCGGAGTTCGAGAGCGGCCTGGAATACATCCGCAACCACCCCGAGATACGCGACGTGCTGCTGAGCGGCGGCGACCCGCTGTTGCTCTCCGACCGAAAGCTCGACCACTTGCTCGGCGAGCTGCGCAGAATCCCGCACGTCGAGTTCATCCGCATCGGCTCGCGCATCCCGGTCTTCCTGCCGCAGCGCGTCACGCCGGAGCTCTGCGGGATTTTCAAGACGCACGGCCCGATCTGGATGAGCATCCACGTCAACCACCCGAAAGAGTGCACCCACACCCTGCGCGAGGCCTGCGAACGGCTGACTTACGCCGGCGTGCCGATCGGCAACCAGTCCGTGCTGCTCCGCGATGTGAACGACGACGCGGCGACCATGCGGTCGCTCATCCACCGCCTGCTCATGATGCGGGTGCGCCCCTACTACCTCTACCAGTGCGATTTGATCACCGGCAGCGCCCACCTGCGCGCCGACCCGCGCAAGGGCATCGAAATCATCCGCAGCCTGCGCGGGCACACCACCGGGTACGCCATCCCCCAATTCGTCATCGACGCGCCGGGCGGCGGGGGCAAGATCCCGATCAATCCGGACTACGTGAAAGAGGTCACGGACGAGGCCATCGTGATGCGCAACTTCAACGGCGACGAATACCGCTACCCGCTGGTGGCGACCCCGGAGGCGGGGAAAGATCCGAACGCGCCCGAACTGGAAACGATTTTGGCTTAGAAATAGACGACCAGCGCATTGCGCCACTGGGTGTCGTCCTGCGCGTTGCCGTCGCCGACGTCGTTGTCGAAGCTCTTGTTGTAGGAGAACTCGAAGCCGAGCAGATCGGTGAGGCGGACGCGGATGGCCGCGGATATCACGTAGTTGAACTGTTCCGAATTTTCGGGATTCCAGTAGTAGTTGAATTTCTGGACGAAGGAGGTGCGCTGGAGCGGGTGCCAGGTGGCCTCCTGGAAGACATTGCCCAATGGGTTGAGGCCGGAACGGGTGTCTTCGTAGTCGGTCTCCAGATCTTCCACACCGCCGCCGCCGCCGAAGAGGATCTCGAACTTGTCGGAGGGCTTGTAAGTGTAGCCCACCCCGACGGATTCCTGCACTTCGCGATCGATGCCCTTGATTTGGTCGACGCGTGCGCCGAGTGAGTTCTGCGCAAACCAATTCTCGTAAAAGGAGCGGCGGTAAATGAACTGTGCGTCGTATTTATCCGTGGACTTGAACTCGGCGCCGTTGGCCCGCTCGGTCTCGCGGTAGGTGTAGGAACCGCTGAAGCGGTAGAAATGGCGGCTCTGCTTGGGCTTGATCTCCAAGTTCCCCTTGGCGTAGGTCTCCGTCCAGCGCCGGTCGCCCTGGCTGAGGTTGACCCCGAAACGCAGGTTGCCCGACCAGTGGTCGGGGGCTTTGAACTCGCGGAGCGTGTCGAGGATCCTACGCTCTTCGGCGGCGGCTTGCGCGTCGGCCTCCGACTGCGCGGGGGGCTCGGGCTGCGGCTGCGGCTGCGGCTGCGCGAGCGCGAGCGCTTTCGGCTCCGGCTTGGGGCTTTTCGGCTGGATGGAAAGCACGCGGGCGCGGGGCAGCCTGAGTTCGCCGAGCAAAGCGGAGCGCAGGACGACAGTCTCCGCGGTGGACGCCGGGAGCACTTCGCCGATGACTTGCTCGCCACTGTCGAGCGTGAGCAAGGACGGCGCGGCGTGGAGGGGGGCGAAGGTGGCGAGAAGGAGGCAAAGGCAATGCGCAAATGGTGTCTTCTTCATACGGCGGTCTCGGTGTAGCGTTGTTCGCGGATGACGGTGATCTCGACCGTGCCCGGGTAGTTGAGCTGGTCTTCGATGCGTTGGCGGATGGTGCGGGCGAGTTGGCGGGCTTCTTCGTCGTTGAGCGTTTCGGGCTCGACGATGACGCGCACTTCGCGGCCGGCCTGCACGGCGTAGGCCTCGCTCACGCCGGGCAGGGCGGCGGCGATCGCCTCGATGCTGCGGACGCGCTGGATGAAGCCGTCGATGGACGAGGCGCGGGCGCCGGGGCGCACGGCGGAGAGCGCGTCGGCCACCATGACGAGTCCGGCGTAGGCGCTCTCGGCCGGCGCCTCCTGGTGGTGCGCGGCGGCGGCGTTGACGACGCGGGCGTCTTCGCCGTGCTGTTTGATGATTTCCGCGCCGACCGCGGCGTGGCTGCCTTCGTAATCTTCGTCGACGGCCTTGCCGATGTCGTGGAACAGGCCGGCGCGCTTGGCGACGGTCGGGTCGAGTCCGATCTCCGAGGCGATGAGCGCGCAGAGGTTGGCCACCTCGACGGAGTGCGCGAGGGTGTTCTGGTTGTTGGAGAGGCGGTAGTGGAGCTTGCCGAGGAGGGCGACGACTTCGGGGTGCACGTCGTGGAGGCGGAGCTTGCGCAGCGCGCCCTCGCCGAGGTCGATGACATTGGCGTGCATCTCTTCTTCGGCGTTGGCCACCTCGTCCTCGATGCTGGAGGGGTGGATGCGGCCGTCGCGGAGGAGCGCTTCGAGGGCGATGCGGGCGACCTCGCGGCGGACGGGGTCGAAGCAGGAGATGAGCACCGAGTCGGGCGTCTCGTCGATCATCAGCGTGGTGCCGGTGGCGTGCTCGAAAGTGCGGATGTTGCGCCCCTCCCGCCCGATGATGCGCCCTTTCATCTCCTCGCTCGGGAGGTTGACGA
>Ga0194138_10000703_pt1 | contig 15873 bp, 10 predicted proteins | sample TARM_MetaG_T2_14_FD_134022 | JGI IMG/M metagenome (GOLD analysis project Ga0194138, IMG submission 134022) | Freshwater microbial communities from Pennsylvania, USA, analyzing microbe dynamics in response to fracking - TARM_MetaG_T2_14 (version 2) | ecosystem: Environmental > Aquatic >...
GGCATGATGACCCTTCTCCAAATTAATGGATTTGATTCTTCAAGTTCAATTCTTATTATATATGATTTCATTTAACTCTCCTCGTTCATTTCTCTTGGCGTAAATCCGTTATTCTCACATAACCTAGTATTTTCCATCAGATTCTGTATCAGCACTTTAAGTTCTTTCAACTCATTGTTTGATAATTTCAATCTATGTCTATCGAAGAAGTTATCCATTCTATCCTTCGCATCGATGTTCTTGCTTAATATCTGGATCTCCAGGGTAAGTCGATCTGCTTTCTTCTTGTTCCAATACTTGTTCCTGAAAAACTCTCTCAACTCAATGAACTCTTCATCTTCCACGAAATAATCTCGACTCGCATATCGTTTAATTTCCTCTTGGTCCGGGACATAGTAAGGTTTGTCTTCTTTAGATTTCAATAAAGAATCAAAGTTATCATCTATCAATACATCAAGGTTGAAGAAGTAGTCATCATTAATTCCAATGAACTCTGTGACTTCTTTGCTTCTTTTATCATAATCTAAGTATCTTAAATCACCGGCGTCAATTTGTTGATCATGATGAGCGTTATAAATCTCAATGACTTTATCAATGGGTACCACTCCATAGAGATTGGTCAGCGCCTTAAGATAAGTGTAAATCTCATCCCACTGCTCCGGTTTAGTTGGTTGTTCTTTGGTCAGGAGCTGCGTTCTCTCCTCTGCGTAATTTTGAATTAGTCTGTGTATATCTCTTATTGATTGCAAGTTTACCATAGTTTAGGTCACCCCCATTTTATAACAGGGTTAACGGGCGTACAATTCGCTTAGAACTCATCACAATCTCAGAGCTCTTTCTCTAATAACAAAATGGTTGTCCACTAGAGCCTTCTCTTTAATAAAAGCAAATGACTCCTCATCAAGATTTTTAAGTTTTTCTGAATAATTTATTATTTGGCTTTTAATATAGACACTGTCATAGTCCATTATACTTAAAAACTTCTTCATAATCGGTTCCTTGTTATCCGAGGAAAGGAAATGAAGCAGAGCCTTGGTTGCATAATATCTAACATCATGATTAGAATCATTCGTAGATCCTAATGTGAACTGCAGGATTAGCAACAATACTTTGTCATCCACCAACTCACTCTTCCCACTTTCAAATATTGATATTATTGTCTTTAAGGCTTCCAATTTTTCAAATATTTCTAAGTCAGTATATGAGCTTAAAAGGGATAGCACTTCTTCTACATCAATCTTATTAAACACTAATTTCATCATGGAGAAATTAAAATATAAGGTGGCTTTTGAGGTTTTGTCTAAGAACATATTCTCTGCGCCGCTAAATATATATTCCTCATCTTTAATTAATTTATCCATAAGACTTGCGTAGTCAAATATTGAATCATCTGAAACTATACGTAAAAAAGTTATCAAATTAATGGCATTTACTTTTGCGCCAAGAGTTTGATTTTCAGCATATAAAGTAGCTACGCTAGCCTGCATTATTTTGCTAACCATTTCACTTTCTAATTCAACATTATCGGCAATAATAATATTTTCAATTGTTTTGTATGGATTATCCATATAGCCTGAATAACGCCCATTTTTCCCTTGAGTATCATTTCTATCATTAATTTCATCAATAAATTTGTTAACATGAGCTTTACTTTCCGCTTGGGTACCTTTCCGGGTTTCTAATGAATATCGATTTTGAAAGAATTCAGGCATCAATTCTATAACAACATCATCAAGAGCAGAACACAAGTCCGGTGTTTGTTTTCTCAAAGAGATCACTGCGTTGCCTAATTTGTGTAGATTTTCTCTTGCGCTATCATCTTTTATTAACTCAGTTAAAATACTGATTAGTCTTCTAACATTTTCATCACTAATCGTACTAAAATCTAATTTAGATAGAACTTCAAGTGCTTTGTCATTAAACCGCTTTATTTCATTATCAAATACTTTTATTAGAATACTATTTACAACATTGTTAACATCAAGTCGGAGCATGTTCTCAGCAATTGCATCAAATATATAATCGCCCAATGCTACAAGTTTATCTTCCGAGTCGATCCAATGATTGATTATAGAAGATATCTCTTCCCATACCTCTATATAATAGTCGTCATCAAAATAATAACCTAAATGCTGAAAGGCTAACAATTGTGCGATATTACGTTGATATTTTATCGGATTGCCCTTCACAAACTCATAAATCTCTTTAGCATCCTTTCCATTCATCTTTCCATATACATCATTGAATAAATCTGTTATACCCTTTATTTCTTTCTTATTCCCTTTAATTAACGCCATTCTTAATAATAGAACTCTAAATTCCCAATCACTATATTGATGACATAAATGAAAAGCTAGATCTTTTATTCGATCTGTTGTTCTCACTAATTGAGTTAGGGAACCATTAAACACCGACATAATATATATATTTGAAATGTAATCACCATATTTGTTAATGCTATTACCGAAGGTTACTGAATATGGTGATCTCATCGATGACTTTTCAGACTGATTAATAATTTCTTCATATAAAGATCTTTCGTATCTATCTATCAGTGGATAGAAAAGCGCAGACTTCTCAGAATCTAATTCTTTTTGCGCTTCACTGTTTATAAGATACTGGTTTTTTGACTGTGCTTCAAAGGAATACAAATTCCTTAGGTCGATTAATATATCTTGCACTATCCAATTGGGTAGTTGTAATTCACGTGCGACATTTAATGCGTGTTTTTCATATTCAATCGCTTTCTTTAGGTCATCCATGTAATAAAACTGAATGGCATTCCATCTTTCAATAACTACTTTATGAAGATTTTCACTCTGCATTTCTTTTAGTGCAGAAAATAATAAGTTCGTATTGTATTCTTTAATATTCTTTCTGTTGAATAACACTTTTAAAAACTCAGAACTATACATATCTAGATCACAAGTATTTTCAATTTTTCCATCTGATCTGGTGAAAATTTCATTAGAAATTAACTTCTTTGTATTATCAATATTTTTGAAAATCTGTTTATCTAGAGACTCCGATGCAACAGTATCAATTTCCTCAATACTACCAGTTGCAGCGATGAATTCAGGATCTATAAGCCTACCCTTGCAGTAACTAATATAGATTTCTCCAATATCATTAATCAAGCTTTGATATCCAATATCTATAAACTCATCGAAATTTTTAGTTATGTAATATTTTGCTCCTCCTGCTCCAGTAATTTCTTTCTGTATGTGTGTAGGTTCTTCTTTATTCTCATTGCAGAATATAAAAAGTGATTTCTTGGGATGTGCTTTTGCCCGTTGATACTCCTTCAACACCCCTTCAGGAACACCATCAGCATTATCAATCAAAAATAAGCATACATCACTATCATCAAGTCCATAGAGGTAATCTTGCTGGGCTGATAGGGTCGACGCTCGTCTACTTTCAAATAAATACACTTTTGCAAATCCGGTATTCTCTATTAGCGACTTAAGCTTCATCCTGACATTATCGTATCTTTCTTCGCCACATCTAGAGCTAATAAAGACTCTAATTTTCTCGTCAAATTCAATTCTTTTCTCCAAGAAATTCACCTCTCTTTATTTCCTTTTCGCCTATCTACATCGTCAACCATCAACAAAATATTCTGTAAACTCATCTTCTTAAAAAAACGGACATCTCTGCGTCTAAAAATGCCCGTTCTCTTTCACTGCTTATCTGGAAAGTTACTATCACTGCTTATCTGGAAAGTTACTATCACTGCCTATCCTGGTGTCAAACTGATCAACCAGAATCACTACCGATCTGAAAAGTTACCATCACTGCTTATCTGGGATGTTTACCATCACAGCACATCCACCCTCACTACCGATCTTGACACCAGACTATTTGCCTCTGTTTATTCTGTATAACTGCTCATCTCTCCATCACCCTAATCAACTTGTCCACTTGTCCGTGCCCGGCACTTCTCAAATCTCATTTGTCCACTTGTCCGTGCCTGGCACCTCTCAAATCTAAGCTTTAGTTGATGTAACCCTTATTGCTTCTAACGCCTCATATAAGATTCCTAAAATTTACTTATGTGGATGAATAGGTTCTTGGGGAGTTGGGGAGTCACTGAACAGCTTGAGAAACTCTCTATGCAGCTCCTCTTCCTAGCTTCTTCTTAATCGCTCCAACGATTACGTCAACATCTTCAATCTTCATAAAGTATATAATCACAAAGTATGATAATGCTCCAACACCGATCGCTATTAGGAGTGAAAGGTTTTGAGATAAAGATGCTATTAAGTAATTAAAGCTCAGTTTGGCAAATAAGCCCATTATAGATGAAGCGAATAAGATTTTTAGGAACGAAATGCTGATTTGCTTCATGCCGAATGGGCCAATTTTCTTATGGAGACTGATGAATAGGAGAAAAGTAGTAAATATTGCTGATATTGAAGTTGCGAGAGCTAGACCCCCAATTCCTAGATAACGCGACAATAAAATATTTAAAACAACATTTACTGTTAATCCAATGCTTGCATTAATCATGGGCGTTTTTGTATCTTTTAACGAGTAAAATGTTCTAGATAGAACTTCCCTTAGTCCAAATGCTACCATTCCAATCGAATAAAACAATAATGCTGACGCAGTAATACTTATTGCTTCCAAAGTAAATGCGCCTCTACCAAATAGCAGCTTAATTATTGGCGTTGAGAAAATAAGAGCTCCCATGCTTACGGGTAGTAATAAAATGTTCATAATATTAATTGCTTCTTTAATTTTTAACTTTAATCCGTATAAATCTTTATTTGATGCGAGTTTTGAAATAATAGGGTACATTACCGTTGTTAATGATACAACAAACATTCCCTGTACAAAGAAATTCAGTCTATTAGCATAATTTAACGCTGAAATTCCACCTTCAGAAATCCTTGAAGCTAGCGTTCTGTCAACAATAACATTTATTTGATTAACAGATATTCCAGCAACCATTGGAATTGCTAATTTCAACAAATCTCTAATATGCTCATTGAAAAAATCTAACGACCATTTAAATCTATAACCCTGTTTATATGAAGATCTTATCAAAATCAAAAACTGAACTATAATTGCAATCAAACTGCCAATTGCTAAAACTACTGGATGTGTCATTGTGCTTATAACAATGCCTATAATGATTATCAAATTTAGCGGAAAACCCGTAATAACTGAAACCAAATACTTTTCTTTAATCTGTAAATAGCCCTTAAATAAATATCCCATTGTTACAAAGTAAATTGAAAAAAGTGTTATTCTAGTAAATAATACCGCCATTTTTAAAGTTTCGCCTTCAAAACCAGACGCAAAAACATAAACTAATTGCTTAGTAAATATAAAACCAAAGAAAACTAGAACTGTGCTGATGACAATAATAATGCAAATAATATCATTTGTAAACTTTTGACTTCTATCCTTACCATGTTTTTTTTCTATTTCATCATGTAATGGTATATAACCCGTTAATAATCCTAGACCAACAAACTCTAGTATGCTCATTGGTATCAATTGAGATATCAAAAATACATCACTTATACTACTCGCACCATAAAAATAGGAAAGTGCAATGTCTCTTAAAAATCCAAACGTTTTTGAACCTAGTGATAAAACCATAATAAGTATTGCGATTTTTTTCAATTAATCACCTCGTCTTTTTTGACAATACAGTACATACTAACATATTCTTTAGATTTTAGTTTTCTTTCATTAAAATATCTTTTAGCTTAACTATCTTTCTTTCTTCACCCGAAAATTCGCCTATGTTTATAATCGTAGATTTTTCTCTATCCAATTGAGCTAAAAACAATTTGTCATCATTCCCATTGCTTGAGTTTATTATGATTTCTAAATCTTCTACTATATCTTTTGGAACATTAAAATAAGCGAAACTATTTCCTGTTAAATTAAGTGAGTATCTTTCATTGATAAATTCCCATCTATTATCAGTAATTCCCGGAATATATATTTCATTTTCACTAAACTCAAATTCATACAAATTCGAATTATCAGATTTCTGGTATAAAATAAAATTTGTCATGTCACTATTATACAATGATTTTTCAGTCCAATACTCTGAACTGTTATAAAAAGAAGCATTGTGAAATTTTTCACTCAGATATTTCAATGTATCAATAACAATTTTAGTTTTAGGTGAGGATGACCCTTCATTTATTAAATACTCAATAGGCACATAAAAAGTTTCTTCTTTCCATTCCTTTGATCCTGTATTATGAAGAATACCAAGATGTCGATTACCACCATTATATAAATTAACGAAAGTTGTTTCGTCATTAGAGTCAAAGTAGGTTACCTTTGCTTCAATCAAGCTTTTCTCGTTTAAAAATTGTAAATCATCTTCATTGAATTTAAACTGAAGCCATCCTCCATTCCACAAACTACTATCTTTAACTTGATTAAATCTTTGAGATCTTCTTCCATCTATTGTTTCAACATTACTCCATCCGTGATAAAAGGAGTAACTAGAAAAATCATTTGCTCGCGGTAAATAAAACTTTTTCTTTTCTACATTACTCGAGTTTCGCTCTTGCTCATCAAAAAATCCTAGATTAAATCTACCTTGATTATACATATATAGATTTACCGGTGCATTTGTATCCATAATATACTCTATTTCAACATATAAATTATCTGTATCTTTTAAAGACTCATCTAAAACTACTTTAAAATGACCAGTTTCATTAGCACCTTGATATGGATCTTTGCCCGGATAATAACTTCTTACAACAATTCCTTCCTTTACATATGGATCTGACCAATGAACACCATAAAAATAATTGTCAGATGCTTTTGTTACCCCAACAATATTTCCACTGGAATCTTTTAGTTTGATATTCACTATTTCAAAATTTTCGTCAACATATTCACCACCATCTGAACTTAGTAAAAAATTAAATTCCGTATTCTTAATAAAGCTTTCAAATTCATAAGCTTTGCTGCCCCCCGTAGTCCTCATAACTCTTAATTGTTTATAGTCATCATTAAAATCTTTATCAATTAAATTAATAGAAACCTCATAAATAGGTAAACTTTTAATATCCGAGTTAGACTCCGTATTTTCAAAATTAATGAAATGTTTTTTTGATGGCAACATTCTATAATCTAACAATCCATAGCTTGGTTCATTTCCATCAAAATTATATTTAGATAAATAATTTACTAAATAATCTTCTGTCATTTTTACATAATACTCCATATTTTCATCAGTGAAATATTCACTATATTCTAATAAACCTACAGATGCTAGCAATCCTCCATTTAGAACAGATGACTTTTGCTCTAATCCTTTACTTATTAAACCAGGGTATTCTTCAATCCAAAAAAGATTTTCGCCTTTTTTTACTAGATCATTTAAATATTTAGATTCCGTGATTAACGAATTTACAATTGCGTTTAATCCCCTTAATGTTTCAGGACTATTGCTAATATTATACTCTCTCAACAATACTGAAATTGCCATACCTTGAGCCATTCCACTTACCCATGGAGCTTGAATTTTTTCTCCCGCATAATCCCAATCAAAATTATACAAGAGTACTGCAATTTCATCTCCATTAGTATTTTTAGTAAAGTGTAGATTTTCTAAAATTGCTTTACTCGCAGATAAAAATTCTTCTTTAAAAATTTCATTAGTAAATCCTGAGTTTTTCCAGGCGTCGTAGTTATAAAGTGCATAATATGATGCATTAACCGGATGAAAAACCTCTATGTGTTGATCAAAATATCCTTTAGAGATGGTATGAAATATTGGCGATTCAAAAAATACAGGATAAATAAATGTTGAGTCATCACTTCTATCAAAAGAATCAACTTCACCCCTCATATTTTCTTTTGCATTATTAGGTAATAATAACAACCCAATTCCCACAGTAATAACCACTATTAAAATCACTTTGAAAGTTTTCTGCCTCATTATTATTCGTCCCTTATCTCTCACTATTCCATATCAAAAGTTCTCATCCAAGTTTCAACCATAATAAACTTAAATCTTGTTTTTTCATCTGTTTTATTATTAAATATATTTCTAATGTACTTCATGTTGAAATATTTAGAGCTCCTTGGTTTTTCCAATAAACTCTCTTTAAAATGATCATTCAGTTCATCCAGCCATTCTCTCTGAGGCACACTAAACCCTAGTTTGTTTTTTCGATATGTTACCTCTAATGGCATTTTACCAGTCATATATTCTCTTAATGGTGCTTTTGTCCACCCTTCTTTGAGTTTATTTCTTGCTGACAGTGAAAAAGTAGCCTCTACAAAATCTGGATCTAAGAAAGGAACTCTTGCTTCAATAGAATGTGCCATAGAATTTCTATCTTCATATCGCAGTAAGTGATTGATGAAGCCTTTTAGTTCTGCTATTTGAGCTTCTCTCATAGTTTTAAACGATAATAAATGTTCCAGATCATCTAAATTTTTATGCTTATTAAAATACGTTTTATTCATAAACTTTTTTGCTTTTAAAGATAATCTCATTTTTCTGATTGTCTTATTATTAAAGTAAAAAAAGTATGATATTACATGCCAAACTGACAATCGAGAATTTTCTGATGCTAAGTTATACTCCTTCAACATATCTCTAAACTTAAAAGAAAATAATTTTTCCTTCAATAAATATGCGTAAAATCGCTCATATCCCATTAAAGTTTCGTCTCCACCCTGGCCGTCTAGTAGAACTTTAATATCTTCTTTTTGAGCGCTATCCATAACACACCAGCTCGCAAAAATACCCAAACTCCCGAAAGGTTCATCTTGGTGCCATACAAGCTTTTTGAAGTCAGCTTGTAATTTTTCGCTACTCGGTTTTACTTTTGTACTTAAACAACCAGAATTTTCAACTACTAAATCACTATAATACCTCTCGTCCACTTCTTTATTATTATCATAACATGCAGTAAAAGTTTTGAATCTATTTCTATTCTCTTTTAATCTGTTAGTAGCTAAAGTTACTACGCTTGAAGAATCAAGTCCTCCACTTAAGCAACTTCCAATCTGAACATCACTTCTAAGTCTTAACTCAATGCTTTTTTCAAGGTATGTTCCTACTAATTTAGAGCTCTCAGTAAAATCTAATGCTTCATATTTCCTTTCATTTACATTCTCAATATCCCAATATTTATTTTTGTTAAGTTTAATAGGCTGATCTTTATCAGAAATCTCAATCGATATATTATGCCCCGCTGACAAAACAAAAATACCATCAAAGAAAGTTTCTTCACTTACATCGTGTATACTAGATATTAAGTATGAGGCTAAAATATTATCATTTACTTTTGCTTTAACACCATAGGAAATCAACTGTTTTATTTCAGAACCAAAAATAAACTCGTTATCAGATATATGATAGTAAAAAGGTTTCTCACCTAACCTATCTCTAGAACAGAAAACTTTGTGATTTTTTTTATCCCAAATTGCGAACGCCCACATACCATTAAATCGATTAACACAATTTTCGCCCCACTGTTGATATGACTTAATTATTACTTCAGTATCACCTACTGTTGAAAAACTGTGCCCAAGCTTCACTAATTCATTTCGAAGTTCAATGTAATTGTATATTTCTCCATTATAGGTAATAACGATTTCTGAGTCATTCATCGGTTGATGACCACTAGCAGTTACATCAATAATACTAAGCCGCCTATGTCCAAATCCTATATGAAAATTTTCATTTATTAAACTTTCCAAAGGAGTTTTAGTATTCCTTTTTATTTCAGGTATTGTATCCTCGCCATAAGCAAAACGCTCATCGGCTATTCCCCAAAAATAAAAGCCTTCATCATCAGGTCCTCTATGTTTTATGCAATCTGTCATCTTTTTTATCTTATTAACATCCACTTTGTTATTATTCCAAGTTACTACACCTGATATCCCGCACATTTTCACCATCTCCTATATCAAATTTTCTTCATTCATCTTCTCTCATTGTTAATATTTGTATATAAATACAACACAAAAATCAAAAACAATAATCCACCTGTGAGCATTGTTGTCAATAAAGCACTATCATTTAAACTCATAATTGAAAATATCGCCATTCCAATCACTAGTCCTTTTCCAATTTTAATACTTAAGGAATCAATAATTTTGAAAATAATGACAAGCATAATTGTCATAAAGAACATCCCTAAAAGTCCCATATTTGCATATGCATCCGCTATATAACCAGTATTCGCACCCGAGTTAGGGTTGTTAAAATATATTGCACTCATCAGATTCGAGGAATTCATATCATATGGATAGTCTAAATTAAGTAAACTACCAATTAACCCCTCAGAAAAGAATAACTTTGGGTTTGTGGAAAAAAAATCATAATAATGGAACTTAATCAATGCTGGAACAAAAAGAAGTCGTCTAATGAATAAAGAAGGTAGCCATATAGATTTTGTGTAAATATAAATCATTACAAGTGTGAAAGAAGATAACGCTGCTGTTTTTGAAAACACTTCGAATAATTGATATCTCTCATATAGAAACATTGTTGCAATAATTGCTACAGGAATAAATAAGTAAGCTTTATGCGGAACTATGAGAAAAAGTACTATTTGCAAAAAAATAGAAACTGCTAAATATTTCCATTTTCTATTAATATAGGACAATGTTATCATAAAGGGGTTAATAACCTTAGCTTGCCAATTGACCAAATACATTGTCAAAAATGGATACTTGATGTTTGACCTAATATCATACACATTCATAAGATTTAATGCATTTAAACTGGGAATCCCATTATAATATATCATCGAGAAATAAACATATACTGATATAACTCCAAAAACTAGATATAGAATGAATTTTGAATGTTTAATCCGAACAATATTTACCTCTGGCAATCTCTTAACTAATACACACTCCAGAATAAAGAGACTAATGATTGTTATGAAATATTCTGTTGCTTGATTAGTAAATGAATAAATTGTTAACATTGGTATTATCATAATAATAAGATGAAGCTGAATAAAAATATAGGATGGTTTATAAGATGTTTTAGGAACAAATACATATATCAATAAAAACGAACCTATACTAATCAGATACTTAAACCAGTTTACATTCAGTAAAAATCCCATATACTCAAACTTATCATGCACGAAATAAACATAGCCTACGTCTAGAACTATCTTATAAATAAATAATGCTAATAATATTATTATTCTTTTGTTAATTTTTTTCATATTATCTTCAAGCCTCTCATTATGTTGCTGAATTTAAAAATCTTATGAATAAAATATCTCTTAATACACAGTGATAATATTTAAATTTCATCTTTCATATTGACGTAAATATTCACAGACGTTTATATAAATCAAGCAATTCAACTTCAGGACCAACTCTCCAGTTAAATATTTTCTCTACCGCATTTCGTCCATTCATACCCATACTGCATAATTCATCATGATTATCGATTATCGACTCAATTACACCTCTTATTTCATCAGTGCTATTGGGATTTAAGACCACACCACACTCATATTTATCAATAATTTCTTTCCATATTTTATTGTTAGAGCAAATCATAGGTAGTCCAGATTCCATAAATTCGAACAACTTAGTATTTCCAAGTGTTCCTTCATCACCAACCTGAGTATTGTTACTAAGCAAAGCCACTCCCAAAATTGATTCTTCGTAGATTTCATTTACTTTTTCATGGGGGATTCTTCCTAAATACCTGACTTTATTCCAACCCTGAAGACTTTTTAATCTTTCAAGATAATCTTGAGGTCCGCTGCCTGCTAAAATGTATTCAATATCATCAATTTGCTCTATTGCTTTAATAATATTTTCATGATTCCATTGTGGTGTAATCCCTCCAGCAAAGCAAATAGCTCTCTTTTTTTTAGAACGATCATAATTGGAAGTTGTTTTTAATATTGGGTAATTTGTAATCATCACAGTATTAGGATTGATTTGCTTAAGACGTTCTACAAATTTCGGAGTTACAGTTACTAAGCCATCGAATCTTTGCGATAATTTTTTTTCATATTTTTTATATATAGCAGAAATTAATTTTCTTATTTTTCTAGGAATCCATGTCTTAAATAGAATCTGTTGTGCAACATCTTCATGAAAATCAAAAATAATTTTCTTTCCTTTAGATTTCATCCAATTACCTTCTGGTAATAATTCCGGATCATGAAAATGATAAATATCTGCATCAATCTCAATCATTTTTATTCTCAAATATTTCTTTGATTTAACCATACGCTCATATCGATTACTAGGTTTCAACTGAGTGGATACAATCTTAACTCCGTCTATAGCTTCATTTGGGAGATTATCATTAACTAATAATGTCACATCAAATCCATTATTAGCTAATGATTTGCACTCTTTATGAAATATTCGTACATCATACCTAGGATGAGCACTAGTAACATGGCATACTTTTTTCTGATTAGTTGAATTTTCAATCATTGGCAGTTCTCCCATCCATTTTTCTTTTCTATTTCAAATAGTCTTCTATCATTTTTACTACAAAATTTACATCCTCTTCACTCAAATACGGGTGCATTGGTAAAGAAAGAACGGTATCACAAAGCCCATTAGTCACTTCAAAATCACTGTCATCATAGTCATATTCGGCAAAAGCACCTTGTTTATGCATTGGCTTTGTATAATAAACCATACTTGGGATGCTTTCTTCTTTTAACTTAGCTTGCAATGCATCTCGTTCTTCTTTGTTCTTTAACTTTATCGTATACTGAGCAAAGCTCGATACATATCCTTCCGGAATTATTGGTGTATCTACAATCTCTTTAAGCTTCTCAGTATATAGTCTATACACTCTATTTACATCTTCCAGTTCATGTTCAATAAAGGCAGTCAACTTTACATTAAGAATTGCAGCCTGTATGGAGTCAAGTCTTGAATTAACGCCGATTCTAACATTGTCGTACTTATTATCCCCTTTACCATGAACCTTCAATGAATTTAGAAGCTCAGCTAACTCATCATCATTTGTAAAAATGGCACCACCATCACCATAGCATCCTAATGGTTTCGCAGGGAAGAAAGATGTTGTGGCTGCATCACCAAAGCTACAAGCTTTCTTACCATTGATGCTACCACCAAAACCTTGAGCTGCATCTTCCAACACTTTCAGGTTGTACTTCTTAGCAATTTTCTCAATTTCCATATAATCAGCAGGTAAACCAAATAAGTCTACTGGGATAATAACCTTTGGAGTAAGCTTACCTTCTTCCAATACCTTGTTAATAGCTTTTTCAAGTTTAGTAGTGTCAATATTAAAAGTATCTCTATCAACATCTACAAATATTGGTGTAGCCCCTCTAAATGAAACAATCTCTCCTGTTGAAAAGAATGTAAAGTCTGGAACGAAAACAGCGTCCCCTTCTTTTATATCCCATGCCATCATAAGGAGAGTCATGGCTTCAGTTCCATTGGCACAGGTAATGCAATGTTTCACACCTACATATTCAGCTAGTCTTTGTTCTAAGGTATTCACTTCTTTGCCACCGATGAAATTGGTGTTATTTATAACTTCCTGGATTGCTGCATCAATTTCACTTTTATATTTCTCATATTGAGCCTTTAAGTCTCTAAATTCCATAGTCAACACTCCCCTCAATTTACTTTTCTTTCAATTCGTTATTTTCTATTGAATATTCTCTTTCACACTCACTACACTTAAAATTGTCTTTTAGAGGTACTCCACATTTACAAACCCATCCTATTTGTTTTGCTGGAACACCGGCCATAAGTGCGTAGGCTGGAACATCTTTTGTCACTACCGCTCCTGAAGCAATCATAGCCCATTCTCCAATGGTGTTACCGCATACAATCGTTGCATTCGCACCTATAGAGGCTCCGTACTTTACTAAAGTCTTTTTATAACCGGCAGAACCTTTGGGATATTTGCTTCTTGGAGTTAAATCATTTGTGAATACCATAGAAGGGCCACAAAATACATAGTCCTCAAGTTCAACACCTTCATAAACGGATACATTGTTTTGGATCTTAACACCATTACCTATTTTCACGTTGTTTGACACATTTACGTTTTGACCCAAAGAACATTTCTCACCAATCTGAGCACCTTTGTGGACATGACAGAAATGCCATATTTTTGTACCCTCGCCTATTGATACATTATCATCTACATAACTGCTTTCATGTACGAAGTAGCTCATCTGTTGAACCTTCCTTTGAAATCTATTGTACTGCACTTATCAAGTGGGAGTTTTACACTCTTTCCTTCAGCTGCTGACTTGTAGATAGCAAGAACTAGCTCGAGTGCGTTTCTTCCATCAACAGCAGTCACATATGGCTGTCTATCGTTCTTAATTGCATCAATTACATCTGCATAGAGTGGATTGTGACCGAATCCATAAACATTCGGTGGGTTCTCATGGTATTTCTCTTTTACTTCTTCTGGATCATCTAGATTATCTGCAAACTGCCATTCTTCAATTAGATTTACAGACTTTCCGCCTGCTTTAACCGTTCCTTTTTCTCCGAAGATGTATAAAGTTTCTTCAAGATTCCTTGGATAAATATTGGTAGTACCCTCAATAATTCCATAACTTCCATTAGCAAACTTTACTAATGCCATGCCCAAATCTTCAGCATCTATAAAACCATGGATTATATTATCTGTCATACCTACAACTTCAGTGATTTCATCACCCATCATCCATCTCAGTAGATCTATGTTATGAATGCACTGATTCATAAGTGCTCCACCATCTTGCTCCCAAGTACCTCTCCAAGGTGCTTGAGTATAATAATCTTCCCCTCTATTCCATCTTATGTGGGCAGTTCCATGCATCAATCTTCCAAATCTATCATCTTCGACAGCTTCTCTAATCTTTTGTACAGATTTGTTAAATCTATTTTGGTGACATGCACTTACCTTTATGTTCTTTTCGTTGGCTCTCTCTATTATTAGATCTGCTTCTTCTAAAGAAAGGGCTATCGGTTTTTCTATGATTAAATTCGCTCCATATTCGATACAATCTATAGCTATTTGCCCATGCTTTCCACTTTCCGTACAAATTGCTACAAGTTCAGGTTTCTCATTTTGCAGCATTTCTTTATAGTTTAGATATTTCTTTGTTTCATCTGATAGCTTGAAATTCTGAATGGTTGTATCCATTTTTGATTCTTCAACATCACATAAAGCTACAATGGCCAAGTTGTTTTCAATTGCAGCTGCTATATGATTTGGCGAAATTCTTCCACATCCAATAATCGCATATTTTAAACTCAAAATAAGCCCCCCCTTAAAGTAACTCAATATTTTCACGTGCTTCTACATGCTTCAAAGCGTTCTTTGTATCAAAGATTGCCTTAGCATGTATCTGTACGAAATCATAATCAACATTTGTGTGAGCAGTAGTTACAATTACAAGGTCTGCATTTTCTATGAGTTCTACAGTAAGTTCAGGCTCACCTTTCTTAACTACACCATGTTCACGATATTCAAAGACAAATGGGTCATAATATACAACTTCGGCGCCTTCTTTTTCTAGTTCTTCTATTACTCGAATAGCAGGACTTTCTCTGTAATCATCAATGTCTTGCTTATAAGCAACGCCAAGAATTAATATCTTAGAACCGTTCATAGATTTTTTAAATCTATTGAGAATCTTGCTTGATCTCTCAGCGCAATATTCTGGCATTCTATCATTCACCATCATTGAAGACTCAATCATAGATGTATGGAAACCATATTCTCTTGCCTTCCACGATAAGTAATAAGGATCTAATGGAATGCAGTGTCCTCCAAGACCTGGCCCCGGATAGAAAGCTTGAAACCCGTAAGGTTTTGATTTAGCTGCATCTACTACTTCCCAGAAATTAATGCCCATTTTATTGCTCAAAATAGCCAACTCA
>Ga0194138_10000704_pt1 | contig 15870 bp, 12 predicted proteins | sample TARM_MetaG_T2_14_FD_134022 | JGI IMG/M metagenome (GOLD analysis project Ga0194138, IMG submission 134022) | Freshwater microbial communities from Pennsylvania, USA, analyzing microbe dynamics in response to fracking - TARM_MetaG_T2_14 (version 2) | ecosystem: Environmental > Aquatic >...
TCCCTCTTGCAAATTAATTGGAGATTGATTAATATAGAAATGTAACTTAGCACTCTGAGTTGATGAGTGCTAAAATGAACTTATTTTTGGAGGGATCATCTTGTTAAAACCATTAGGAAACCGAGTTATTGTTGAAGTTGCCAAAGAAGAAGAAAAATCTATAGGCGGCATCGTATTACCGTCATCCGCTAAAGAAAAATCCCAAACAGGCACCGTTATTGCTGTGGGCGCAGGCCGCGTGACAGACAACGGCGTTACAATCGAAATGACCGTCAAGGCTGGAGATACTGTCCTTTTCGAAAAATATGCAGGCACAGAAGTGAAGTATCAGGGTACAGAATACTTAGTGATCAAAGAAAGCGACATCGTAGCAATCCTGGACTAAAAATATAATTCATGAGGTGAATCGACAAATGGCAAAAGACATTAAATTTTCAGAAGACGCAAGAGCAGCAATGCTTCGTGGTGTGGATATCTTAGCAGATACCGTAAAGGTGACTTTAGGACCGAAAGGACGCAACGTCGTTCTGGAAAAAGCGTATGGTTCTCCGTTGATCACGAATGATGGCGTGACGATCGCCAAAGAAATCGAATTGGAAGACCGTTTCGAAAATATGGGAGCGAAACTTGTTTCCGAAGTTGCTTCCAAAACAAACGACATTGCCGGTGACGGAACGACGACTGCCACTGTTTTGACACAAGCCATCGTTCGCGAAGGGCTGAAGAACGTTACCGCAGGCGCAAATCCTGTCGGCATCCGTCGCGGTATCGAGTTGGCGACGCAAGCGGCTGTTAAAGGTTTGGCTGAAATTTCCCAAACCGTAAATTCGAAAGAATCGATCGCGCAGGTTGCTGCCGTATCATCCGGATCGAAAGAAATCGGCGAATTGATTGCTGAAGCGATGGAAAAAGTCGGCAACGACGGAGTCATCACGATCGAAGAATCAAAAGGGATCGAAACCGAGTTGGATGTTGTTGAAGGCATGCAATTCGACCGCGGTTACCTGTCGCAATACATGGTCACCAACAACGACAAGATGGAAGCTGAATTGGAAGCACCTTATATCCTGATCACGGATCGTAAATTATCCAATATCCAGGACATCCTGCCTTTATTGGAACAAATTCTGCAACAAGGACGCCCGTTGTTGATCGTTGCGGATGATGTCGACGGGGAAGCACTTCCTACATTAGTATTGAACAAATTGCGCGGAACCTTTAACGTAGCGGCAGTCAAAGCACCTGGTTTCGGTGACCGTCGCAAGGAAATGCTGCAGGACATCGCGATCCTGACAGGCGGTACAGTCATCGCTGAAGACTTAGGTTTGGAATTGAAGGATGCTTCCGTAGAACATCTGGGTCGTGCGGGCAAAGTTGTCGTTACCAAAGATTCCACAACAATCGTTGAAGGAGCCGGCGAAAAAGAAGCCATCGAACAACGTGTTGCCGTCATCCGTGCCCAATCAGCAGAAACGACTTCCGAGTTTGACCGTGAGAAACTGCAGGAACGCCTTGCGAAATTATCCGGTGGCGTCGGCGTCATCAAAGTCGGTGCAGCTACCGAAACGGAATTGAAAGAGCGCAAATTGCGTATCGAAGATGCTTTGAACGCAACGCGTGCCGCTGTCGAAGAAGGCATCGTATCCGGTGGGGGTACAGCCTTGATCAACGTTCAAAAGCGCGTCGAAGCATTGGAACTGACCGGCGACGAAGCAACAGGAGCCCGCATCGTGGCACGTTCATTGGAAGAGCCAGTGAGACAGATCGCCGAAAATGCAGGCAAAGAAGGCTCCGTTGTAGCAGATAAGATCAAAGGCCTTGAAGTCGGCATGGGTTACAATGCCGCAACCGATGAATGGGTAAACATGATCGAAGCCGGAATCGTCGATCCTACCAAAGTGACACGCTCCGCTTTGCAAAATGCAGCCAGCGTGGCTGCCCTGATCTTGTCAACAGAAGCGGTCGTAGCCGACCGCCCAGCACCACCAACAGCCCCAGCCATGGACCCAGGAATGGGCATGATGTAAAAATCAGGATGTGATGATTCGCGTTTAGATACCCGGACGTTGGATCATTACCGTCAAAAAAGGACCGATCAGCCAAACCCAGGCTGATTGGTCCTTTTTGTGCTTTACGGAAATTTTCCCTGCTCCGGAGAACCGGGCTTTGCCGGAGTTGGGCTTGCATTTTGCTTGTCTGGTCCGATGAGGCAGGCTTCATCGGACCAGAGGCCGGTAATTACCGCTTTTCTCCGGAGAGGCATCCACTTTCCGGAGCTGAGGTCCTGCACCGAGCGTTTCGGCAGGTTCCTCCTGCTAACAGCAACAGACCGCCTTATCCGGTCAAAAACGCCGACAATTGTTATGAAAATAAAAAATAATGACATCCGAAAAAGCCCTTCCATCAAGGTTTATGGATGCTTTTGAATGAAAGTTAATGTTTTTGAAGGAAAATGATTGCTTTATTCACGTGTTGGTGGTATATTTTTGTTCGAGAGGTGATGGAAAGTGCTTACAGAAGAGCGGCATAAAATCATTCTAGACACTTTAGCCAAAGACAATATCGTAAAACTTCAGGACCTTGTCGATCAGACGGGCAGCTCTGAATCAACAATCAGACGCGATTTGTGCACTCTTGAAGAAGCAGGTTTCCTGATCCGTGTCCATGGTGGAGCAAAGAGGAACTACAGTGTTTCAGCAGAAGACAGGATGGAAGATAAAACATCCAAAAACGTTCAGGACAAACAACGGATTGCTGAAAAAGCAGCGCAATTAGTGAGCGATCAAGACATCATTTTTTTGGATGCCGGATCCACTACCTATGAGGTGATTCCTTTCCTGAAAGGCAAGAGCATCCTGGTCGTCACAAACGGTGTTCCGCATGCCAGTTTGTTGTCGGATATGCAACTCGAGACGATCCTTATCGGCGGCAAAATCAAGATGGAGACAAAAGCAGTCATCGGGCCGGTCAGTCAAATGCAAATGAGAAACTACCGCTTCAGCAAAGCTTTCCTTGGAATCAACGGAATCGACAAGCAGTACGGTTTCACGACGCCGGACACCGAAGAAGCTGCCATCAAAAGGATTGCCATCGAAAATGCAGCGCAAAGTTATGTTGTTGCGGATGCTTCGAAATTCAAACAAGTCAGTTTCGTGAAAGTCTGCGATATCGAAGATTGCGGCATCATCAGCTACAATGTCCCTTCAGAGATCAAACGTAACCTGAAAGACAGTACAACTATTTGGGAGGCTGAATAATGATATACACAGTAACATTAAATCCATCCATCGATTACATCGTCCATTTGCCGAGTGTCAATTTGGGTGAGGTAAATCGCATCCAAGAAGATTTCAAATTGCCTGGAGGCAAAGGGATCAACGTTTCCCGCATCCTGAACCAATTGGATGTTGAGAATACCGCATTAGGATTCTTGGGCGGATTCACTGGGAAATACATCGAGGACTGGTTGGTAGCGGAAAAAAGCAATATCCACTTTACCCATGTCGAAGAAGCGACCCGCATTAATGTCAAAATCAAATCAGGAGTCGAAACGGAATTGAACGGTCAAGGCCCTCATATTGAAGCGGCCGTTGCAGAAGAATTCCTGAAGCAATTCGATGAACTGATACCGGGTGAAGACATCGTAGTCCTGGCCGGGAGCAAACCAGCCAGTTTGCCGGAAGATTACTACCAAACAATCATCCGCAGATTGACGGATAAAGGCATAACCTTCCTGATCGATACGACCGGGGAAGAACTGAAAAATGCCTTGCCTTACCATCCGTTGTTGGTAAAACCGAACCATCACGAATTAGCGGAATTGTTCGATACGACTTTCGAAACGGATGAGGAAATTTTGCCGTACGGGAAAAAATTGCTTGAATCAGGAGCGCAATTTGCGATCATCTCCATGGCTGCAAAGGGGGCTATCCTGTTCACTCCGGAAGGTGTCTATCATGGAACGGTGCCTAAGGGAGTCCTTAAGAATTCAGTCGGTTCCGGGGATTCGATGATTGCCGGTTTTGTTGGCACGTACACGAAAACACAGGATCCATTGGAAGCATTCAAAGTCAGTATCGCTTGCGGAAGCGCAACCGCTTTTGCAGATGATTTAGCCAACCGTGAAGAAATCGACGCTCTGGTCAAACAAGTCACTATCAGTCAGCTTTAGGAAGGAGAACTTATTAATATGAAAATCAATGATATCTTACTAAAAGAATTGATGATTATGGATCTGCAAGGAACAACCAAAGAGGGCGTCATCGATGAAATGATCGCAAGTCTTTCCGCTAATGGCATCATCAATGATGCTGCAGTTTACAAAGAAGGCATCATGAAACGTGAATCGCAAACTTCCACTGGTTTGGGTGACGGCATTGCAATGCCGCATGCAAAAAACAAAGCAGTCATCAAACCGGCTGTTGTTTTTGCAAAAAGTGCAGCAGGTGTGGACTATGCTTCGTTGGACGGCCAACCAGCAAATCTGTTCTTCATGATCGCGGCTCCGGAAGGCGCAAACAATGTCCATCTGGAAGTTTTGGCGTCATTATCCCGTTTACTCATCAATCCTGATTTCACTGCATCATTGAAGAAAGCTCAGACTCCGGAAGAAGTACAGGCTTTAATCGCAGCAGCAGAAGCTGCACGCGAAGCCAAAGAGCAAGCCGAGGCAGCAGCAAAAGCAGCGCCAGTAGCCCCAGTAGCAGCAACCGAAACGAAGAGACCTTTCGTAATTGCGGTAACAGCTTGCCCGACAGGGATCGCACACACGTATATGGCTGAAGATTCATTGAAACAAATGGCAGAAAAAATGGGCGTTGATATCCGTGTAGAAACGAACGGCTCTGACGGCGTCAAGAATGGCTTGACGGCCGAAGAAATCCGCCGTGCCGATGGCGTCATCGTGGCAGCCGACAAAAAAGTTGAAATGGCGCGCTTCAACGGTAAGCATGTATTGCAAAGACCGGTAAGCGATGGCATCAACAAGGCGGAAGAACTGATCACAAAAGCAATGCGTCAAGAAGCACCGATCCTGAATGTCGAAGGCGATGCAGTCACTGCTAGCGCAAGTGATGAAAATCCATCAATCATCAGCAGAGTCTACAAAGACTTGATGAACGGTATTTCACACATGTTGCCATTTGTTGTCGGCGGCGGTATCCTGATTGCGATTTCCTTCCTATTTGAAACGTCGTTGGGTGCGGACAGTCCATTGTTCATTTCCTTCATGGCAATCGGTGGAGCGGCGTTCAGCTTCCTGATTCCGATTTTGGCCGGTTACATCGCAATGAGTATTGCCGATCGTCCAGGGTTGCTTCCAGGTATGGCGGGTGGTTACTTGGCTGTCCAAGCAAATGCCGGTTTCTTGGGTGGTTTGATTGCCGGTTTCATGGCTGGTTACATCATGGTATATCTGAAGAAAGCCTTCAAAGGCCTGCCACGGACGTTGGATGGGTTGAAAACAATCCTCTTATACCCTGTTTTCGGTCTGTTGATTACTGGTTTGTTGATGTATTTCTTGGTCGGACCTGTCTTCTCTACAATCAACGAGGCGATGATCACCTTCCTGGAAAACTTGGGAACGGGTAATGCAGTTGTGCTGGGTGCTGTTCTTGGCGGTATGATGGCAATCGACATGGGTGGTCCATTCAATAAAGCAGCTTACGCATTCTCAATCGGTATCTTTACTGACACAGGCGACGGCAGTTTGATGGCTGCGGTAATGGCCGGTGGGATGATTCCTCCATTGGCTATCGGTATCGCAACATTGATCTTCAAGAACAAATTTACGGATATCGAACAAAAATCAGGACTCTCCAATATCTTGCTTGGTCTTTCCTTCATCACTGAAGGTGCGATTCCATTCGCTGCAGCAGATCCAATGCGCGTCATCGGTTCTTCCATCCTTGGTTCAGCGATTGCGGGCGGGTTGACGCAATTATGGGCAGTTTCTATCCCTGCACCGCATGGTGGCCTGTTCGTAATCACATTGGCTAACCGTCCGTTGATGTTCTTGTTGGCTTTGGCGATCGGTACAGTGGTATCAGCATTGACGTTGGGTCTTTGGAAAAAAACTTTGTCTCAAGAAACCGCAAAATAAACAGGATCATTCATCGAGAGAACAGACTGGGGAATCCCTTTCTGTTCTCTCTTTTTCGCTGTTCCGAAACAAAGTCGCATAAATGAAAACGGTATGACAGCTAAATGAGAATAATGTAAAAAAATGGGATGATTTTCATGGCAGATATGCTATAATGCATATTGTTAAATAAACGAAATGTAGATATCAGTTCATGCATAAAAGCAACGGATATTGAAATCTGTATAAGGAGGTAAAAGCATGGCAGCAAAGGAATCAATCAAAAAAGTAGTTTTAGCTTACTCAGGTGGATTGGATACGTCCGTCATCATCCCTTGGTTAAAAGAAAACTATAACAACTGTGAAGTAATCGCCGTAGTAGGAGACGTAGGACAAGGTGATGACTACAGCCGATTGGAAGAAAAAGCGATCAACTGTGGCGCATCGAAGTTGTATGTTGCAGACTTGAAGAAAGAATTCGTCGAAGAATTCATTTGGCCGACATTGCAAGCAGGCGCTAAGTACGAAGGACAATATTTATTGGGGACTTCTTTCGCCCGTCCGATCATCGCAAAAAGAATGGTAGAGATCGCCCACTTGGAAAATGCTGATGCAATCGTTCACGGTGCAACAGGGAAAGGGAATGACCAAGTCCGTTTTGAAGTCGGCATCAGAGAATTCGATCCGAACATCACGATCATCGCCCCTTGGAGAGAATGGGAACTGACTTCCAGAGAAGATGAATTTGCGTATGCTGCTGCACATAACGTGCCGCTTCCGATTACATTGGAAACAAACTACTCAAAAGACAAAAACTTGTGGCATCTGTCGCATGAAGGCCTTGACCTGGAAATGACCGCCAACGAGCCTGATTACGATAAAATCCTGGAGATGTGCGTGACGCCTGAGAAAGCCCCTGACGAAGCAACTTATGTCACGTTGGAATTCAAACAAGGCATCCCGGTCAGCCTGAACGGGGAAGCCATGGACGGAATCGCCCTTATCGAAAAATTGAACGTGATCGCTGGCGCTAACGGCGTGGGCATCATCGATATTGTGGAGAACCGCTTGGTCGGCATGAAGTCAAGAGGCGTTTATGAAACGCCAGCCGGAACTGTTCTGTACCATGCCCACGACAAATTGGAACAACTTTGCTTGGACAAAGACACTTTCCAATACAAACAATTGCTGGCGAACAAATACGCGGAGCTTGTATACAACGGCTTGTGGTATACACCATTACGCAAAGCTTTGGCTGCCTTTGTCGATGAAACCCAAAAGAATGTCGAAGGTTTCGTGAAGATGAAGCTTTATAAAGGCAACATCACCGATGCTGGTGTGGTCAGCGCGAAATCGTTGTACAGCGAAAGCTTTGCGACTTTCGAAAGCGACGATGTCTACAACCACACAGATGCAGCCGGCTTCATCCGACTATTCGGATTGCCTACATCCATCCGTGTCATGAAAGAGCAAGCTGAAGGCCAAGCGACACATGAAGAATTGAAGGATCTATTGAAATAATCAACCGGTAACGGTGTTTGCCGATAGCTGATCCGCTCCGGAACGCCCTCATCAGGCCATAAACCTGATGAGGGCGTTCTTTTTCAGTTTTCGGAAGCTGTCCCTCGCTGAAGCACAAAAGCATGCTCCGGCCTGAAATGGAGCACGATTGCCTGGCCAAACTTTCATATCGCAAAAGAATAAACTATGATAAAATGAAGGCATTCATAATTAAGCTAGTTTAAGGAGGAGGAGATTAGGCGTGAATCAAACAGGTGAATGGAATAAAGCCCGTAAAATTATCATCGGCATCATTGATATGCTGTTGTTCATCGGATCATTGCTGCTATCTTTTTATTTAAAATTCGGAAGAAATATACCATGGATAAACTTTGATGCCTTTCAGGGAAGTATTGTCTACGTCTCGGTGATCTTCATCATCGTCAACATCCTGTTCGGTACGTATATCTTTTACAACAAATCGATCAGTGACTTCCTGTTCATCACGGTCATCGGGCAATTCGTCCTTTCATTGATCATCATGGCGCTGACTTTTGCCGGCCGGTGGTTGGCATTCCCGCGGTCTGTCATTCTGATCAACTTTTTTGTGGGAACGATCCTTCTGTTCCTGTTCCGTGTGATGGTGTTCAAAATGTACCAACGCATGAGCGGCAGCAAACGGGTCATGATCGTCGGGATGGAAAAGGAAGTATTTGCGGCGGTGGACAATTTCACGAACACAAAAAGCATCCGCCATGTCGTGACGCATGTCGTGCTGTCGGATTACTACGAAAACATCCTGCGGCACCTGGAAGAAATCGATATCGTCTACTTGGCGAGCCAAATCGAAGAATCCGAGAAGCTGAAGATATACGATCTGCTGACGAGCAAAGAGAAAAAAATGTTCTTGAACACCAGTTTCGAAAACCTGATCATGGTCAATCCGAACATGATGAACATCGAGGATGAAAGCATCATCGAAGTTTCCCCGTTCCGCATCTCTGCGGAAGACGGGCTGATGAAACGGATCATCGATGTTGCGGTTGCGCTCATCGGTATCGTCATCACGTCGCCGATCATGGCTGTTACGGCCATTCTGGTCAAGAAAAGTTCCGAAGGCCCGGTATTCTACAAACAGACGCGCATCACCAAAGACGGCAGGGAATTCGAAATCCTGAAGTTCCGCAGCATGGGCGTGACCGCAGAGAAAGAGTCAGGCCCGGTTCTGGCCACAAGCAATGATGTGCGCGTAACGAAAGTCGGCAAATATCTGCGCTCGCTGCGCATCGATGAGCTGCCGCAGCTGTTCAACGTATTGCTGGGCGATATGTCCTTGGTCGGACCACGGCCGGAACGTCCTTTCTTCGTTGATCAGTTCAAGGAATTGAACCCGCATTATTACCTGCGCCACAACGTCCGTGCCGGCATCACCGGCTATGCCCAAGTTTACGGAAAATACGCTTCCGACTTCAACAGCAAGCTGAACTTCGATCTGATCTACATCAAGAAATATTCCTTGATACTGGATCTGAAAATCATGCTGCAGACCGTCAAGATCCTGTTCGATAAAGTGTCATCCCGCGGAGTGGATGAAAGCGAACGGCCGATCCTGTCCGAGCAAGAGATCGAAGCACGCGGCATCAGAGTCATCTACTAAAAAGAAAAGCAAAACCATCCCACCGGGCAGAAATTCGCCCGGTGGGATGGTTTTTTGTTTACACGGAAATGCCGGTTGTGTTTGCGGGAACGCGGGCCGCTCAATATAATCAAACTGATGGATTTTGGACAAAAAAGCGGAAATGTAGAGGGAATTGCGTTACAATAGGTGAATAGAGCACTTCCTTCTGCTGCACCGTGACAGAATGCGGAGGCGTACGATCAAAGATGAAATGAGTGAGTTGGATGAGTTTTGATTATAACGATGATAGTTTAGCTTTGCATACTGATTTGTACCAAATTAACATGATGAAGACTTATTGGGATGAAGGCATTACCGAAAAACATGCAATTTTTGAATTGTACTTCCGGAAGTATCCTTTCAACAATGGTTACGCGGTCTATGCAGGGCTTGAGCGCTTTGTGTCCTACCTTCAGAATTTGCGCTTTACGGATACGGACATCGCCTATTTGCGTGAGCATGTCGGTTACGAGGAAGGTTTTTTGGAATACCTGAAAAATTTCCGTTTCACTGGCACGGTCCGTTCCGCTCAGGAGGGGGATCTCGTCTTTGCGAATGAACCGATTGTCCAAGTGGAAGGCCCATTGGCGGAATGCCAATTGATCGAAACGGCCTTGTTGAATATCGTAAATTTCCAGACGCTGATAGCGACAAAAGCCGCACGGCTGCGGTATGTCTGTGATGATGAGCCGCTGATGGAATTCGGCTCCAGAAGAGCGCAGGAGATGGATGCCGCCATCTGGGGCACACGCGCAGCCTATATCGCAGGGTTCAATGCCACCAGCAATGTCCGGGCAGCCAAAATGTTCGGCATCCCCTCTTCGGGTACCCATGCCCATTCGATGGTTCAGGTCTACCGCAACGACTATGATGCCTTCATGGCTTACGCGCGTTCCCACAAGGGCTGCGTATTCCTGGTGGATACTTATGACACGTTGAAATCGGGCGTGCCGAATGCCATCAAAGTGGCGAAGGAAATGGGCGACAAGATCAACTTCCTCGGCGTGCGCTTGGACAGCGGGGACATGGCCTACATTTCCAAAAAAGTCCGCCAACAATTGGACGATGCGGGCTTTACCGATGCAAAAATCTATGCATCGAACGATCTGGACGAATTGACTATCCTGAATCTGAAGATGCAGGGGGCAAAAATAGATGTCTGGGGGGTCGGCACGAAACTGATCACCGCCTATGACCAACCGGCGCTTGGAGCGGTCTACAAATTGGTTTCGATTGCAGATGAGAACGGCAAGATGGTCGACACGATGAAGATCTCCAGCAACGCTGAAAAAGTCTCCACACCAGGCAAAAAACAAGTATGGCGGATCACACGCAAACGCGACGGCAAGTCGGAAGGGGATTACATTGCGCTTTGGGAAGAGAAGCCCGATCAGGAAACGGAACTGTACATGTTCCATCCGGTCTTCACCTACATCAACAAGACCGTCACTGACTTTGAGGCGCGTCCCGTTCTGCAGGACATCATCGTGGACGGCGAGCTGGTTTATGCATTGCCGTCGCTCCAGGATATTAAAGCCTTCTCTGAAGCGCAAATGAGCGGTTTATGGGATGAATACAAACGTATCCTCAATCCGGAAGACTATCCGGTCGATTTGTCGCAGAAGACCTACGACCACAAGATGAGCACGATCAAAGCCATCAAGAAACAGATCAAGGAAGAAGCCGCATTATTGGAAAGCACGAAATAACCAAATAGATCAATCCAGGGGGAATAGGCATGCGTCCATTACAAAAAGAAATTATTGCTGCATTAAGAGTGAAACCGGAAATCGATCCAAAAGAGGAAATCCGCACCAGCATCGATTTCATGAAAGATTATTTGGCGGCACACCCATTTTTGAAGACATTCATTTTGGGGATCAGCGGCGGCCAGGATTCCACTTTGACTGGTCGGTTGGCCCAGTTGGCGATCCAGGAAATGCGCGATGAAACAGGCGATGACAGCTATCAGTTCATTGCTGTCCGCCTTCCGTACGGCATCCAATTCGATGAGCACGATGCCCAGGCTGCACTGGCCTTCATCGCCCCGGACCAAAGAGTGGTCGTCAACATCAAGGAAATGGCTGACGCCGCACTTGATGCACTGGAAGAAGCAGGCCTAACCATCACCGACTTCAACAAAGGCAACATCAAAGCACGTCAACGCATGATCGTCCAGTTTGCGATAGCGGGAGACAGCAGCGGAGCCGTGTTGGGTACGGACCATGCGGCAGAATCCGTGACCGGCTTCTTCACGAAATTCGGGGATGGCGCAGCCGACCTGTTGCCGATTTGGCGTTTGAACAAACGGCAAGGACGCCAATTGCTGAAGGAATTGGGCGCACCGACTCAGCTCTATGAAAAAGTTCCGACAGCCGACTTGGAAGAAAAACGTCCTGCCTTGCCTGATGAAGTGGCGCTCGGCGTTACGTACGAACTGATCGACGCTTATCTGGAAGGCAAGGATATACCGGATAAGGACGCTGAAGTCATCGAAGGCTGGTACACGAAGACAGAGCATAAACGTCACTTGCCGATAACGGTCTATGACAGCTTTTGGAAAGAAGGCTAATCTGTTCAGATAGTGGGGTTGTGCAGTGAAAATCAGCAAAAAATTTAAAATGATGCAAGAAAATCAAGAGCTGCAGTGCAAGAGCAGGGGGCGTCTCCTGCTCTTGCACTTCTTCAGCTTATTGACGACCGTCTTTGTGGTCCACCTCTATCTTCAGTGGACCCAAAATGATCTGGATGCCGGACTGGTCGTGAATTTTGCGTTTGCGTGGCATACCGAAAAGTTCCTGATCAGCACGGGTGTCTTGTTGACGCTGGGTCTGTGGCTCTGGGCACTGCTGGGGAACATCCGCTGGGCGAACGCAGTGCTGTTGCTGGCGGGAGGAATGCTTGGGATGGCGACCTATGAAAAGATGCTGCAGCGCAACGAACCCGTCTATCCGAGCGACTTGAAGATGCTGACGGAGGCCGCCTTCCTTTTGGAGATGCTGAACGGACGGACGTTGGCGGCGTTAAGCCTTGTATTCATCCTGTTTCTGGCATTCGTGCTCTTTTCCCTGCGTCATGCCAGGGCCAAAAAAACCATCAAATTGGGCTGGAAATCACGCGGGCTACTGTTCGTTGCGACAAGCTTCGCGCTCGCTTATGCCGGCCAGTTCCAACAGCAAGGCAATCTGCTGAAGAAAGCCTATGACCGGACGGCCTATTGGATTCCGTACAGCCAACAGATGAATTACTACAACACCGGTTTTGTGGCTGGCTTCCTTTACAATCTTTCGGCAGCACCGATGGAGCTGCCGGCGGATTACTCGGAGCAGAAAATCGCTGAGCTGAAAGCAACCTATCAGCAACTTGCTGACGAAATCAATGCAGAAAGAACGGCCGCTTTGCCTGAAACGAATGTCATCTACATCATGAACGAAAGTTTCGCCGATCCGCTTGAGCTGGAAGGGCTGGATCTGCAAAGCGATCCGATCCCGTTCACGCGGGCCTTGATGGAAACAAGCTACAGCGGCGAGCTGCTGTCCCAAGGCTATGGCGGCGGAACCGCCAATATCGAGTTCGAGGCGTTGACGGGTTTTTCGATGGAACCGTTCGCCGCGAACATCACAACGCCGTATACGCAATTCCTGTCATCGCAGGACGGTTTCCCATCCGTCGTGTCACGGTTGGAAGAAGCCGGCTTCCGAACCACAGCGATCCATCCCTACAATACGACCATGTATAAGCGGCTGGAAAACTATAAGACTCTGGGGTTCGATACCTTCCTCTATGAGGACACGATGACTAATACAGACAGGATGGACACCAATCCGTACATTTCGGATGCAGCGGCCTACGCAGAGGTAATGGCTACCCTGAAGGCCAGCGAAGAAAAAGATTTTGTCCACTTGGTGACGATGCAGAACCATACGCCGTACCAAAACAAATATACGGATACACCATCCACTGCGGAAACCGGCATAGCCAGCCAGACGATCCGGAACTACCTGCAGGATCTGCAGTACAGCGATCAAGCCTTGGCTGAGCTGTTGGCCGCACTCCAGGAGTGGGACGAGCCGACCGTCGTCGTGTTTTGGGGGGATCACTGGCCGAGTGTTTTCGGCGAGGAACTTTATGCGCTGAACACGATCCAAAACATGCATGAGACGCCTATGTTCATCTACAGCAACACGGAAGAAGTCCACAAGAATCTGGAAGTCACCAGTCCCATCTATTTCTTCCCGGAAGTGCTGGAACTGAGCGGCAGCCGGGTCACCGCTTTTGAAGCCTTATTGATGACGCTGCAGGAACAGCTGCCGGCTTTCGAAAAGACAATGTATGTGAATGGTGATACCGGTGAATATGTCTCGAGCCGAGAGGAACTATCCGAGCAGGCAAGAAATCAGTTGGAGGATTATGATCTGATCCAGTACGATACGACTACCGGAAACGGGTACGCGCAATCAAACGGCTTCTTCCGGATGAACGAGTGAAACAGATCGATGCTTTATTGCGCCTTTTGCGGGAGTGGATTTGCAAGTAGGCGTGGAATCGCCTATGATTAAGGGAACACAGGGTGAAAGGAGGGTTTAGGTGAGTTTCTTTATACGGTTTATGCTTCTTTTCGCTGCAACGATTTTTGGGAGTATGCTGCTTACCTATCTTTTCCGAGCGGCAGCGAGACGTTTCCGTTGGACGGATAAGCCATCCGAAGCGAAAGTGCATATCCAGGAGACGCCGACGATGGGAGGCGTGGCCATATTCTTGGCTTATTGGGGTGCCTTCTTCCTTGGTGTCCCGCTCAGTAATCGCTCGGGTTTTGCGGGCATCATATTTGTCAGCTCGTTGATCATACTCGTGACGGGGATCATCGATGATCGCTATGATCTGAGGCCCTGGCAAAAAATGATCGGCATCCTTACTGCGGCAAATGTCCTGTATTTCTTTACGGGCATCAAGATAGACAGCCTGACGCTGGATTATTTCGGAACGATCGAATTCCATGAAGCGGGTTACTTGGTGATGATGCTGTGGATTGTGGTCATCACGAATGCGGTGAATCTGATGGATGGGTTGGATGGGCTGGCGACGGGCACTTCGATCATTTCGCTCTCGACCATGGGCTTAGTCAGCTACTTCTTCACCGATTATATGGATGTGGCAACCGTCGTTATGATTTTCCTCTTGGTTGCGAGCCTGCTTGGTTTTTTGCCTTTCAACTTCTACCCAGCCTCGATTTTCTTGGGGGATACGGGTTCGCTGTTCGTAGGCTTTATGATTGCGGTGCTGTCCCTGTACGGGCTGAAACATGCCACCTTCGTATCGCTGCTGATACCGGTGGCCATTCTCGGGGTTCCGTTGACCGACACGATCGCTGCTGTCCTTCGCCGGACCTTGCACAAGCGCTCCATCAGCGCGAAGGACAAAAGCCATCTGCACCACCGTTTGCTGCGGCTGGGTTTTACGCACCGCCAGACCGTTTTGGTCATTTATGCACTGGCGATCATCTTTTCCCTGACTGCCATCCTGTTCCCGATTTCCTCTTTCTGGGGAACGGTCGTTTTGGTTGCTGGGTTGGTTTTCGGTGTGGTGCTCTTCATCGCCTCCTTCAATTTGTTGGACAGCAATGGTTCCAGATTGCGCCGGATGTTGTACCGCCTATTAAGGGAAAAAGACGGCAAAAAAATGAACAAGCCCTGAAAGCCAAGGAGGCTGTCAGGTGCTTGTTCATTTTTTTTGCTTGCTGGGATTTATTCGATTTCCCCTTCATCTGCTTCATCGTAAGCAACGGAAACCGGACGCTCCACATAATCCTCCGCGCCGACTTCAAAGACGACTCGGCCGTTCATCACATCAGTGACAGCTGCCTGGAATTGGCTGATGCCTTCCGCAGGGATGCCGCACAGGAAACAAACCTGGTCGGTGTATTGGGCTTCGATCAGCGTGTACGGCGATTGCGCCAAATAATTTTCCAGTTTTCCGGATGCGGAATAGGAGACGATGCAGCCGACTGTTGTCTGGAGGCTGCGCACAACGATGCCGATGTCCTTCAGCGCCGTCGATACGGAGCGGCTGTAGGCACGGATCAATCCGCCGGCCCCCAGTTTTGTCCCGCCGAAGTAACGGGTGACGACGGCAGCGACGTAGCGCAGCTCGTTTTTCTTCAGCACTTCCAACATCGGGACGCCGGCTGTTCCGGATGGTTCGCCGTCGTCATGAGCGCGCTGGATTTCGTTCTGGTCGCCGATCAGGTAGGCGGAACAGTTGTGAGTCGCCTTCCAATGTTCTTTTTTTATGGCTTGGATGAAATCTTTAGCCTCGTCCTCAGAATGGACACGTTTGAGGCTGCAGATGAAGCGGGAACCCTTGATGATGATTTCGGAAACACCGCTCGCTGCGATAGTGTGATAGGTTGTCAGCATAGCCTTTAGCCTCCAATATAGTATTCAGTATCATTTTACCACAGCGGCTGTCAGATGACAGGCCGCGAACAAGGACTAAGTGTATAATTTTTCTATGCGAAACTATTCTTTTGTTGAAATAGGCAAAAAGAAGACCTTACAATACAACTAAAGGTCGGTAGCCAATTTAGTGTAAAGGAAGGTCTCCATGGAAAAAA
>Ga0194138_10000706_pt1 | contig 15851 bp, 26 predicted proteins | sample TARM_MetaG_T2_14_FD_134022 | JGI IMG/M metagenome (GOLD analysis project Ga0194138, IMG submission 134022) | Freshwater microbial communities from Pennsylvania, USA, analyzing microbe dynamics in response to fracking - TARM_MetaG_T2_14 (version 2) | ecosystem: Environmental > Aquatic >...
GTCAGCATAAGGAACATGAGATGCTGCTAATATCGTCGTATTTGACTGTCTGCCTGGGTTTGTAGGATCGGGTATTCCTATCTTATAAACGTTATAATCTTCGAGTTTAAGTAGGAATAAGGCCTCTTTAAGGGTATTAGGAGACACCCCAAGCACTCTTTCAACACCCGCACCAACCTCAAGCATATCGCCTTTTTCTTCAAGTTCTTGTTTTAGCTTAGCAGCGGTGACTTTTGCTTTATTCTTATTAGCCGAAGTATTATCATTTAAAAGAGATCTTACGGATGAATCATTCTTATAACCCATTATCTTTGTGATTTCATTTAGACTCTTACCATCGGCTCGTAAAGACTTAGCTTGATCTCGTTTAAGTTCTCTACGTTCATGTTGAGCTGTTTTAATTTGTATGATCATGTCTGTTGTAGACATGCCCAATGCTTTTGCCAGGTCCGATTTAGAAATTCCGTCTTTCGATAGTTCTTCTACTCGACTTAGAAAATCTCCTGAGTGTTGGTATGGATTTTTTCCAGATCCCCATGGATATCTTCCAGAATGTCTTTTTGTTCCTTCATGTTCTAAAATATCCGTAGGATTATAAGTCATACCATTCCCTCCTCAATTTTAATTTTTGTGATAATCTTGTCAAACGCAATCATCTTATCAATAATATATCTGATTGAGTCAACCTCAGGATTGTGGATTAGAATATCATCATTCTGATAGATCCGTAATTCAACGTCAATATCTTTTGGATCAATCACATACTCCAAACAGAATAAGGCAGTATAAACTTCCAACTGTTCCATGTGTCCGGGCACCACGCCAGTTTTCAAATCATGAATTCTTAAAAGATTATTCGCAAACATAATAGCATCAGTAGTACCGAAACAATTATCTGAGAAATATAGAGTCTGTTCGGGCACCATACGAAAACCTATAGCATCATTAACATACGCATTCAAAGTCTTTTTAGATTTTGGTAGCTTTTGTTTTAATGCAATACATTGTGCAGCAAAGTCATGGAGCACAGTTCCTTTTCGAGTCGCTAAGAATCTTACATACGAATCAGCAACTTTGTCTTCGTCGTAGTTAACCCAATGATATTTACTGGCACCAAGGAACGCGTGACAGTCTCTAAGATTTGAATGCTTGTTGAAGTTCATGAAGTACCTCCTCTTTGTTATCGGGATATATGAATCTTGAGAATGACATCTCGTTCATAACTCCAACATAATATTCTTGATTCGGCTGCTTGTTTGCATCTTCATCTTTTTTACATTCCAACGTTGCCCACCTATCTTGATACAAAACTAAAAGGTCGGGGATTCCTTGAATATGACCCGCATCCAATTTAGTGATGATACATCCTGGGAAAATATCTTTTAATTCTTGAATCAGTTTCGATTGAAACTTTCGTTCTAAAACAGCATCACCTCGCATAAGTATGTCCCTCCAAACATTTTAAAAACTAAAGAGAGTAAGTTTATACAAACTTGTAAGTCAATAATGTCCTGTTTCCGGGACACATTGTCTTTCTCTCCATAAAAGGGCATGTTTTTTTCGCGTGGCTGTTTTTAGCTTATAAAAATAAAAGGTGGTGTATCATACGTACGTACAACTTTCACCACTCTAATCCGATCCTCAAAAACACAACACAGAACACCCAATTCAAAACATGCCCTATACCACTCAAAAAAGAAAATAATCTGTAAGATTCGCTAGATTTTGTGAATATATGCTGACGTCCGTAAAAAATCTCAAAAAAGCCAATAATTTGGTCAAAAATAGCTTGTGGTCAAAAACCCACTTTTATTCGCCATTCTTTATATATATATTAACTTTTTCTCTCACATTAATGTAAAAGAAAAGTGGGTTTTTGACCACAGACCCTACAAACGGCTCTAATAAGCCATTCTTCGTGGCCATTTATGTTTTTAAAAGTGGGCAGAAACCCACAAAAAGTGGGCTTTTTTCAAAAATTTTTGAATTTTTTACAATTTTTTTCGTCAATTTTTCAAAAATTTTGAAAAAGCCCACTTTTGATTTTTAAAAGTGGGCAGAGATTTGACCGTTTTTGACCACTTTTCAGAGAATTACCCCTGTTACAAATATGTCGCAAAACTCAATTTCGTACTCTAAATCACGCTCTTTTACGACTAATTCAACCTTCTTAATCAACATTTGTTGTCCGTTACTATTCGATATATCAACCGGCGTTTCAGCATCTCCCAAGGTCTTTAACTGATCATACGTTTTGTGAGCCTCTATATTGTATGCTCCAGAATAAACACAAAAAGAGAAAATATCACCAGATTCTAAATCAGCTGTATAAGATCTTGACATCACAAACACCCAACTATTCCAGACATAAAACCAATCGTTCCAGCCAAAATAGTCAGATATATAATGGCGGAACAGAACACAACAATCATAGACCCTTTCTTACTCATAACAAATTCCTAACCTTTCTAATACGACTGTTCAAATTCAAAGCGGTTGGACGATTCTTGTAATATTCAAACATTTTCGGTTTACTATAGACACCGTCAAAATGTCGATCGTCGCAAACACGAAAATCAATAGTCCTAAGATCGTCCCAGTATTCACTCATCAATGTAACAAACGGATTAAACGCTCGAGTAAGTTGCTCACAAACACTTTGCATTGCTTCGCCAAAAGCATCGCTTGCAAGTAGTATTAAACTAGCTTCGTGCGAATAACCCATTAACTCATACTTGTTAAATTCGTATTCATCATCAGCATCTGGGTTAACTGGTGTTCCTAAGATATCATCTTCGTATATAGGAAATCCTTTACTGTCAATCAAGTCTATAGCATGATCACGAGAACGAACAGATCCAATGACAAACATACCAACCCTTTCTTTAACCGCTTCAAATCGTTCGTACGCCTCCTCTGTAGAGACTTCCGGTAATTCGTCAAACTGTTTCATTCACAATCCTCGCAACATCCATAATCACATGACTTACCAGTTACCTCACATTCCTTAACCGCAACCTTTTCGAAATATGAAACTTTCTTGGAACTTCGCAACACATTACAATCACAACAAGGCGGTTCGTACGCACACTTTCTTTCATGTACGCACACTCCACAGGTGTCAACACTATACATAACGTCTCCCTAGTTCTTAATCAAATATCGAACAATCAAAACAACGCCCCAGATCCCACCAGTAGCAAATACCAAAAACGTATGTAACAATACTTTACTCATTATAAATTCCTCCTTCTCTTTTCGTCTGAATAATCTTAAAGCAAATCTACAACGCCACAACCTATCGTCGCAAAACAAATACCACCAAACAACACCATCCAAGCTACCTCCATCATTTCTTTTTACCCTTTCTATAGAATTCTAAAAGGGTCTGAGTAACCATCCCAATAAATAACCCGGTAAGGATTACTATGATGATAGTTCCACAAACAAAGAATACGGACGAGAAAACATCACTCAACAAACTCATTGATCTCTCCAATTCTTAACAAAGTTACGAACCATAGATACGATAAATAATCCTGTAACAACCACAACTGCCACACCAGCACACACCAATACAACATCAACAAAATATTTTAGCATCATTTGTAAACCCTCCCACTCTCCTTGTTTCTTATTGTAATCCGTCCGTCAAACTCGAACCCCGCCACATTACAAATATAACGTAACGTCCGAAACAACTTTTTAAAAGCTTCCTCTTCCTCGTCAATATTCTTCATGGCTTGATATGCGGTTGGATCACTACAGCCAGATGCATTTTTTCTCAATTCCCGGTCTTTAATAAAGGTGTTATTCATTAAGTAGTTTCTCTCTTTCTAAAGCCCACTCCTCTAAAGGAACACCATAATCTTCTAATTGTTCTGTGCAACTCTTTGGTGCTTCTCCTTCTCGATACCTCAACTTTCTAACCATCCAATCATATATGGTAGGTTTAAATTTCATATAAAATCGTTTCAATCTCTTTTCGCCAAACCCCAATTGTGTCCGTAACTGCATCAACATCAGCGCTTCAATCTCCAGAAGATTAGTACCAACAAGATCTAACAATTGATCTTCAATCTCTCTGTTCATAGCGGCCTGTTCAGTAGCCGTGAATTTTACTTTAGTATGTCCTCGCTTATTCTTACGCATCTCCATTTGTGTCACTCCTCCTATGATCAAACAATACCGTTTCTAATAGTCATGATATCCTCATATGGAATATCTATTTCTTTTCCACCGAATAATCGAACCGTCATACCGACCTCCATAATGTCTTCAATGATTCCTTCAACATACAAAGTTCCGTGTTTAGTTATTATAACGTAAGAACCCGTTTCAAATATTTCACCATTTTCATAATTCTTTAACACTAATTTTAATTGTAGTTTTTCCACTTTTTATCGCCTCCTCAACGGGTATAAATCTACACTCACAAATATCACATCCTTGAAAGCCAAGTTCTTCTAATCGATTAATAGCCAACGACATGTTTTCAAATATAGTGTCTCCTACGGACCATTTCAGAATATCAACGATCCGTTTAGAAGCACTATAACCAGGTTTAATCATTATCATTTGAGTCTATACCATATTTTCTGAAAGATGTTCCAAAGAATAAAACCAACCATCATCCAAAATAAAGTTTTCATATGTAAGTCGGCTTAGTAGTAATCAACTCAGAATATGGCAGCTCCTCAACTCGTTCGCACAGCGTACGCCACTCATCAAGCTTATGATTCTTACGATCCCGATACATGGCGGTCAGAACTTCGTAGTTCAACTCAACCGTCCGTCTCTGATTATAAGAGCTTGGAAGAAGCTGAATCATCTGCCACCACCACTTCTTATTTCCGGTAGCTATGAATTGTTCCCTAGCTCTATTTAACATAACAATCATATCCAACATGAACTGTTCATTATCAACATCTAGATGTTCAGCGCTAAAATCCTGAAGGTAGAATCTTTTAGCATGAATCTTGTGCATCGTACTACAAGAGTCACAATTAGTCCCGACCTTATAGGTGTCAAACTCTTTCCACCAATATAGTGGGGCAGTAATATCCATATAGACTTTAATCATCCGTTTGAACTTCCCATGAACCGGACCGCCATTTGAAAGGTTTTTCATCGTTTGGAGATCTGTTGGTCCGACCGCAAAATATGGAACATTTTCACATGACATAACATCAACAACACATTGAGAACATCGTTCAATACCCATGTTGTATTCACCATTAGGACAGGTTAAACCGCTATCACTCTTATCCCAGCTGTTCATAGGATTACGCATACCTCGAATCGCCGGTTCCAGACCTGCTATTTCTACGTTTTCGATTTTTAACATTTTATTTCCTCCAATTTTCCAACACTTATTATTTCAGACATTTGAATATTCACGAGATTAGATGTGTATTTCTCGCTTTTATCCAACAGAACCATACTTTTTGTTACTTTGTTTTTTCAATCAAAATCTCGTCCAAAATACAACACTGCATGTATCGGAACATAACTCGTGTGATTGTTCTTTATATAATAGTAAGAAGTCCCAGATGAAGTTATACCATGACTAACAACATCCTTTACAATCCACTCAACACCGCCATGATACATAACTAACAGTTCATAAACCATTATAAAACCTCCGAATACTTACAACCACCATGATCACTACTCATAGAATAACTTAAACCATCTTTAATACTGTCTTTATATTCCTCTAAATCAATAGTAACACTCTTCTTGCCAATGGTACCGTAGGTATTCTCCAGCGATAATAACCGCCCAACATCTTCTTCAGTATGTCCATCCCATTCTTTACCGACTTCCAACACGGGGCAATCAAACATTTTCCAATATTCCATTTGGTAATGATATGTGAAAGATCCTTCGGGCGTATCGATCCCAACAATAAACCAGCCACCACCAAAACATAATTCGCCATCTGAATGTCTTTTAGATTTCCATGATGAGTTCTTGAATAAGTTACATAGCGTAGCGAATAAAACCCTTCTCTGAGCATACAAACCATCAAAGGTATGATAACCGTCGCTAAACTTACCAACGTCTTTGATGAATGGCATTGTTAGGTGGTTGGATGCCTTATCGTCAATGTAGATATCCGCGAAGATTTTCGGACTCTTAGGATGAATACCAAACATATCATTAACCTCTTTGATATTCTGGTTAACTTCCGAAAAAGGAATCTCTTGATCGATACACCAATTTATCGCTTCCTGAAGACGATCGCCAGTTCTACAAGTCCATAAGATTAGTTTGTCTCCATTTAAGTGTCGATTTCTAAGATATCGAATCAATTTGACATTCGGCTCGCCAATCTCAGGCCATATATCCGTACATAAAGTTCCATCAAAATCCACTGCAATTACTTCAAATCCTAAATTCATTTTGTACCTCCACGTACTTTTGTATTGTTATTCTTCTACTTTGGTCATTTCATCAATATCTTTTAAGTAATATCTTAATAATATGGATGTGTATTTTTCACTTGAATCAATAGTGACGTACTCGTCCGTCATAGCTACTATCTTACCAATAATAGCATGATCGGATACGTCGCCGTCTACCACAATATCTAAACGTACGATATCGTTCGGTTTAAAAACTTCACCAGTTCCTGAACACTTAAGAACCGAATATGTATGTAATTCGATCATGAGTCTACCTTTTCGATATGTAACTCGTTTTTCAACTTGAAGTTAAATCTGTCCGTGTGACCTTTTTTATACTCGCTAATCGAGAAAGACGTTTCTGATTTGAGATCTTTCTTAAGTTCTGTTTTAACAGTAACCAGACGACCTCGCACTTCTCTATTCTTTCCAGTAGAGTCAGTCCAACACACAATCAGAATATCACCCACTTCGTATAGTTCGTTATTTCTTTTAAACATCTAATACCTCCTCTAACTCTCCTTTATCCTTTAGTTTTTAGTATATCCAAAAATTCAGAATCTAATTGTTCAACATCAACATGATTCATAATGTTATAAGAAAAATATTCTGCCATGTCATACTGTTTTGTTGCGTTCATCAAATACCACACTACATTATACAGAATATCAATCTTCTGCTCCAGTCGTTCGATATCATCTTTAGCGCTCATAATAACTCCGTTCTCTAAGATGCTTCTTAGCTAGTTGTTTTAGAAGATCCTCGTTAGACATCCCAGGTGGTATGAAATCACTATTTAAATTAATTGATATTTTACCATCAACCACAGAAGATGTCTTTACAGTTACTTTACGATCTTCATATTCAGCATCTGCTTCAGGAGGATCAAGTTTAGGTCTGACTTGTTCGACCGATCCTAACATTTCTTCTTGCGTTTTATATCTCTTCCCATCAAAATACATTTTAAACGTCTCGCCATCACCCGAAGTCAATGTGACTGAATCCAGCTCACAAACAGTAAACGGTAGAACACGAACCCCACATACAGATAACAACATCTTAGCGACCTTAGTAGAATCTGAATCCGGATATTTGTCTTCTAAGAATATAACCTTTCTGATTCCAGCCTGAATAATCGCCTTAGCACACTCGTTACATGGAAAGTTCGTAACGTATAATATAGACCCTTTTAGAGATCGTCCGTCACAATTTAGAATCGCATTAAGTTCAGCATGACATACATATGCATATTTAGATTCCTCAAAAGAACCCTCGCGACACCAAGGCATGTCCTCATCGTTACACCCAATAGGCATTCCGTTATACCCAGTCGATAATATGATATTGTTCGAATTAACGATACACGCACCAACTTTAGTATTCGGATCTTTACTTCGTTTGGCTGCTAACTCAGCAACCCCCATAAAGAATTCCGACCAACTAATATAATCATCGGCTTTCATTTGTAAAGATCCTTCATTCTATTTATTTCTTCTCGGGTCTCGTCGAGTCGCCTTAAAGCCTCTTCAAAATCTCCAGCTTTGTAACTATTAATAAGCGATATGTCTTCATCAATCAATTCGACAGTTACCGTTGGGCGATCTACTTGTTTTAGGTGGGTCAAACTCTCACAAAATTTAACGTCACTTAGTTTGTGCAGTAGATCCATAGCGGTTTTACCATCGCAATCACCATCGAAGTCTACCCCACGAATCCGATCTTTCTTCATACGACTAGGAATATCCATCATCTCCGGACGTTTTTCCTCAGTCTCAGCAAGACACATAAGATTCCAAATAGCCGCCATCAAATGATCTTCATCAGTCTCGCCGTTCATATATCTCAAATAATGACGATGTGCTGAGTCAGCAAAACTATGACAAGGAATTCCTAATTCCCAATTACGTTCGCCATATTTCTTGGCACCATTTTCAAAGTGTCTTGCCAATCGTAATAACGCTCGTGGTGGCAACAAATCACAACGACCTTTACCTTCGTGCATATCTCTTACGGCCCCGGTTCCAAAATCTGTACGTTCTCCCGAGTCTTGCAATACCGATGTCGTTTTAACCGAGTTGTTTAAAAGCCATTTATCTTTATTTATACATCCCTCAATACATACACCAGAAGAGCTACGATGGTAACAATCGATACATTTTCTTTCTCCAATGGTTCCTGTATTTTTAAATTCTTCCTGATTTTTAGGGTCTGGAGTATCGGCGGTAAATATGTCGGAAGACCAGCAAGTCATATTATTATGGTTTGTCTTGAAACAATTATCATTCTTATGCGGCCACCCACAGGTCTTACAATTCTTTACAATCGGTTTCATACCCACGTCCGCTCTTATCTGATTTAGTGTTTTAGGTTTTTCATCGTTTAAAACCTCGTCGATTTTACCGAGGTATTTGTTAACTCTCATTAATTCCGCTTCGAGCTCGACGGCATGGGCTTTGTTTTTTATAATCTCCACATTTATAGAATCCTTTGTCGTCGAACTTGCATAGTTTCTCAATGACTCCTCGTTTTTTCTCTGTTGTGAATCTTCTCTCATTTTTATAATCCTTTCAATAAAAACCAATTATTTTTCCAAATATAGACATCTGCAAACTAAACTCAGCAGCATCCTTCTCAGCCGTTATCTTACGGCGCATATCATCTTCAGACATTTCGGTATAGACCAATAGGCGGTCTACCCAATCTTTGAGTTCGGAGTTGTCTTTTTTCAATTCTAAATTTTCTTCTTCCAATTCTCTCACAATGTCATAGGCCGCGTTTATACGTTTCTTGTATTTTGTCCGCTCTCTATCGAAAGCCAAATCTTTAGCCGACATATATATGTTACCCTCCTCAAGGTTTTTACAAAGAGAAAAGAGTGCTTTTTAGCACTCCGTCTCTAGTTTTAATTTTTAGATTTCTTGTTCTGTTTTTTCAAACTTCTTTTTATTCTGGTATTCCTGAATCTTTTTAGTTATTAATAAACCACCAGCAAAACTACCCACACCAATTGCACCTCCAATAATCATCCCAGTAATAAGACTTAACTTTACGTCATTCTTATTTTGAGCTTCAACCGATAGTAAAATCTCGTGTAGTCGTGCTGCTATTGCCTCGCTAATTTCTAAAGCTTCCTCAACATTTACCGTTTCTAAAACATTGTTTTCATCCATTACAATATCCTCCTAAAATTTATTTACTTCATAAAGCAGTATGTTTATTTCGCGCATTTAAACCTTAGAACATATCCTCAGTATATCCGTAGTTAGTGATCAAGAACTCTACAAACGTAATCTCTTCCTCATCAGCTTCTTCTCTTCGTCGACACTCTGCTTCCCACTCATCCACCATGGGGTCTGAATGATTTAACCAATCTTCAAAGTCGGCCTTACCAGATAATCTCAGTTCTTTCAGAATATCCTTAACCGCCCGTTTGAATCGTCTGGCAATGGGTTTACGGGATTGCATAAGGACTTCGTATAGACCGTCTTCTGTTAAGAACCACATCTCTCGGTTTTGACCTGCCCTCGATATTACCGAGAGCAGCTTCTCATCTAAGTCAACTTTGGATATCATTTCACTAGTTCGACCAACACTGTAGTCGATCATTTTAGCAACCTCAACCGCTAAGAATAACGGCTCTTCCGTAGTTCCATAAATATTAAGCTCGTGTCCCTGAGCATTAATCGTCCGTAAAATATCTTTCATTTTATGTACCTCCACGTACTTTTTAAAACTTCACAAATTTCTTCTCATTAAATTTCTTCTTAGCGTGCAATGCTCTACCAATACCAAGATCGATAGGAGCCTTACTTCTAAGATGGTAGTAATATAACTGTGTATACGGCGTATTACGTCTGTCAACCCTTCCCGCCGCTTGCACCATTACTTTGTAGCTGTAGTTCTGTGAGTAGAATATAATCGTGTCTGTGGTAATACAATTCCAACCTTCAGAACCAGCAGTGTACTGAACCAAATATACCCACTTTTTAGTATTCGGTATGTCTTCGTGTTTGTGACCATTCCATTCTGCTAGTGACATACCTTTGATATCAGCGATCAAGTTACGAAGAATCGCTAACTCATAATCAAAGTTATAGAATATGATTACTCTAGGATGGTTTTCCAGTATCTGTAGTACGGCTAATTGTCGTGAAACATCTGAATTAACAACCTTACGCCAAATATAACAGAGAGCACCAGCGTTAACTATGGGTTCGTCCTTATACGGGTCCCAACGTTTTTTACCTATCTCTTTGTACTTTGCGATATCATAATCGACACTAACATTCACGTTAATCGATTCAGTATGTCTTTCATATTCAATATTAACCAAAAGAGAATCCTTAAGTCGCTCAAGATGTTTGGTCTCTATGAACTTCTCAATCTTAGGAAACTTGGTAAATCTAGAATATACAGCATGTCTTCTTAGGAATTCCGTACGGTTTTTATAGAATCCGTTAGCCACAAACACCGGAATATAATCAGCCCAAGTATCTCCAGGAGTAGCAGATAATAAGACCCATTGGTTTTGTTTAGCTATCTTAAGAAACGCCTTAACCCATGTACCAGATCCGACAACTCTCTGTTCATCAAATATAAAGAACGCATTCTTAACGTCCTTATACTTTTTAATATTGTTCCAGCTATCCACGGTAACCATGTTAGAATATGAATTAACCTCTTTAGTAGTGTAGAGAAGGAACGGTAATAGCTCCTCCTCCCACTCTAATTTATCTCTCTTACGAGCCGTAGTGATAATATAAAGGTCTTTAGGTGTTCCGGGCATCCGAGAATATGTCTTAGAGTTTAACTTACCACCGTTTAATAGGTAGTAGTAAGCCAAAGATGTTCTCGATTTACCACTACCTACACCTCCACAAAGAATACAACCATTCTTCATAGACCTTACGGCTGTAATTTGTTTATCGTCTAGTTGTATTCCTGCCAATGTTTAAACCTCCTTAAAACGGAATCGTGTCCCCATCATCTTCGACTTCTTCATAATCCGCAAAAGTGACGGTCTCAGTTAACTGTAATTGACCCTGACCTTCTGGAATCATTTCATAGTCCGCATACTTACCACCGAAATATGCATCTTCACCTTGAGTGACGTAAACGGCTTTTGCATATCCTTTGATCGTAGCAATCCCTGGAGAGCGGTCATGTTCGTATGGATGGACTACCAAATCCACATTGGCGATTTCAATAGTATCCAATCGACCAACGGTTCGGACTGTTAATTCATTAGCGCTCTTTTTACCTCGGAATTCTGTGTACAATATAATCTTAGGCGGATAGTTCGACTCCATGTTGACGACAATTTCTGTGAAGTACAGAATATCCTCCTCGTCATCACGACCCGGTCTAGACTTAACGTTCCAACCTTCTTCTTTTAGCTTAGCCGCCATATCCTCAGGCAATACCAAGGCAAAAGTTCGTTTACCACCGTTAGGAACATATTTAGTTGGACCTCCTGCAAAGTTAGTCCAAATAATCACGGCGTTTTCTACCGACAAATCCCCATTAATCAATCTTTTAAATTCACTGTTTCTCGCTGCTTGTAATAAACTCATTCTGTTTTCCTCTTTAATCTTTCTTTAATTTTTATAAACTTCAGGAGACATAAACCATTCTACATCCCCATATTGTGCCAAACTATCAATCGCATCGTTTACGAGTGTGTCGTAATAACGTCGATCAATCGAATCTTCTTTACCAAGCTCTTGCACCATCTCAGCTTCGAGCCAGCGGTGTCCTTTAGTGCCCGTAACAGCGGCATAGCCGATCACACCAGTCTTAGCGTTAGTAGTTTCACGTAGTAATATACCCCCGCCAAAACCCGCTTTAATCGGACAGAATAGACCGACCTTACCGACGAATATATAGTTATGACCAGTGGATATCAACTCGTCAAGCTCGCATAGTCGTTTTTCCAGATCCTCGGCCACGTCATTTTCGAGTGGGTCAACCGACAAGAGCTTCTTCCAAATTTTATCACGCTCTTTTTCTTGTTCTGTGACATCTGGAAGCTTTTCGTTCATGTCCAAATATATTGTAGACTGAACAGCCTTGGTTTCGCATAGATCTTTGAACTCAATATCTTCACCGCTGAATAACTTCTTGAATACATATGGAACGGCGAATTGAGTTCCTGTGGCTGTCCATTTTCCACCCTCACCTTCGTAACGAGCAATATAAACAGCATCATTAACAAGACATAGACGATCGTATGTAGCCTCGTGTTCAAATGTGTATCCGTACATCTCACCGTAATCAGAGACAAACTGAATAATCTCTGGAGTAGCGTCTGGTATTTTTATCGAGTCCGTCTTAATATGAGCGACAGTAAACCCTCGAGCCTGTACCACATGCTTTAGATTAACCATAAACAACGCACCACGCTTAGCGACAATATTATCGAGGTTACGTGGATCTCTGAATGGGTTTTCGAATCCGGCTGATGTTAATCCATATACCGAATTGATTACGGTCTTTAGAGCGTTCGAAAGATCTTTCGCAACTCGTTCATCTTTAAGGTATTTCTCAAGTGCGCCGCCCATGGCTTTTCTTGCCGAATCAAAGTCTTTATGTTTTATCGCAAGTCGGGTGTCAACGATCTCTTTAAACTTAGCAGTATAGACATCACCAAATAAGTTCTCGTTGATCGCGCTAGTTGGATGCATAGAAGCAATATCCAGCAAGGCAACATTACCATACATTCCTGGTTCAGAATATACGTAACCACCCTCACCAACTAATTCTCCACGATATGTAGATTTACCAAGTTCATATTTGTATCCCGGGAACACTGGATTGTTATCGCCATCAAACATAGTATGTTCGTCTTCGGCAAAGTTATCAAATAACATCCCGGTCTTTGTCATAGATACGGTAGAGCAAGTATTATCGACCTTACCCATGTCTCGATATTTGAAAGAACTTTGCGGTTTCCTATTATCTCCAAATATAATTCTGGTGGATAACGAGTTTGTTGTGGAGTTGACACTCATCCCGGCGATATCCGCTAGGATCTGACGAGCTGTCCAGTCGCCTTGTAAGTGATTAAACACCTTTTCAGTAGCAATAACATCATTGTCACAATACTCAGCAACTTTGATCCACTGTTCTTCCGGCACTGGTTTATCCCACGGTAATCCTAATTCCTGATGATGAATGCCGAGGTCAATCTCAAATTTCTTCAAGCTCTTTTTATTGCCAGCAGATGCGAAGTCGTAAACATCTGTATAAGATATGTTCCATGCTTCTCCGAAATATGCATTTGGTTTGTTGTTGATTATACGCATGGACAGGTCATACAATTGATCATTATCGTATCCAATCAATCGTCCGTACAGAATATGATTATCGTAACGACGGCAATTGAACCCTACAAGTTTGTACTTAAGTAGCCCCTCAATATCTTTCGATGTCGGATTAATCATTCGTACTACTTGTTTTCCTTCACCCTCAACCTTCCAATTCACGATGAATAGATTAGGGAATACCTCAACATCATAGAATATAAGTTTTGCATCATCTTCGTTAATTGGGTCTGCTTGCTGTCCAGATATCTCTTCTGATTTGAATTTCATAGTCTCAACAATATCCATACAATAATCAGCTTGATTCGTACTACTAGCAGCAAAGGCGAACACGACGTTTTGCATATCGCTAACATCATATGCCAGTCCACTATTATAAGCATCCTCAAGTATCTTATGGATAAAATCGATACTAGGTTTGGTTCCGGGGTGAATCTCTTTGTACAAATTCTTATGAATTAATGTACGTATAGCTTTCTCGCTTTTTACAGCATCAAAATTTATCACTTTATCTCCTTTCAAGGGTAGACCAGAAGATATGGTATTTATTGGTTTGTCGTTAAACTTAGAAAGTTTTCTTCGTAATGACGCGTTGCCAGTAAATACTTTAATCTCAATATGGTCGTCATAGACTCTAGAAAGTTTTGTAGCATCTCCAGAATAAATATAATGAAGGTGCACGCCCTTTCCACTCTTACTTACTTCTGTATATGTTTCCGGCCACTTACAAGCTTCTTTTAGATTCAGTTCCAGTGACTTCTCACCCTTATCGTCTGTAAGATCAAAATCAATTACGATATGATTCTCAGGAACTTGGACGTAATGTAATTTTGAAGTGTCAATTTTAGACAGCTTCGTTTTACAATTATCCCATTTTAATATAGGCGTCCCTTCCTCCGATGCATATTGCGCTGGACAACTCTTACACTGAATATCCACTGCTGATTTTATCCCGTTAAATATTATACCTTTTAAAATTTCAGGAATTTCGTCGTGATCCTCCGACGGTTGTTCAAATTTCTCATAACGAAACCCCTCAAAATAACTTCTAACTCTAGTTCCATCCTCTAAAATATGACGATCTTTATATTCGTGAAAATAGTTCTTAAGCTCTTCTTTAAACGCTCTTTGAGACAGTGGGTACTGTACCTTTGCTTCGTCATTATAGGTCTTGTATTTTTCCCAAGCCACTTTAAGCGTTATACCTTCATCGCCTTTGAACATATAAAAACAATCTTCAACATAATTGTAGAAATCATTAGAAGCACCCAACATCGTAGTTGGAATATAGTCATCGTATCTTGACTTGTTACTCAAATATACTTCTTGACAATGATGTGCTATAGCTCCTAATTCAAAATCCAATTGATGTACGATTGCTTTGTATTCTTTGGATGGTAATTTATCCCCGGTGGGAGAAACGTCTATAAGCCTTCGAATAAGACCAGACTTCGCATCTGTAATCTTTACAGGTTTGTTCGTACCCATAAATAAGAAACTCTTAAACTTACTGGCATACGTAGCCTTAAACTTCTCGTTGACGGTCATAAGCTCATGAGAGACAACGCTGTTAAGTCTGGTGTTATCCTGAATATGAGACAAGTCACCATCATGTTGTATGGCCACAAGTGGATTGCTCTTAAAAGCTTCTAGAGCGAACGAATTACTCGTAGAACCCAACGCCTTAGCATCGAATACTGTATGATATCCATCAAATAACTTTTGAATCAAATTCATTACTGTAGATTTACCAGTACCAGCCGAGCCATAGAATACTAGGAACTTCTGAATATGAACCGAATCACCACTTACAACCGCCCCAATAGCCCACTCGATCTTTCGTCTTTCATCCGGAGAATATAATACTGACATCATTCGATCGTATGCCGTGATATCCCCAGGTTCAAGTGGATATGTAAGACTCCTTGTTACGAAGTCTTCCTTTTTAGTAACTTCATTTGCAAACACTAACTTGTCGTCTAGTGGGTGAAATGAGTCACGCATTTGCTTCTGACAATATTTGTGCCAGTTGTCAATCATTCCAGATGACGAATCCCACAGATGTAGGACTTTCACGTCGCCATCGAATTTGTCGCACTTTTCTTCAGCATACGTAACA
>Ga0194138_10000709_pt1 | contig 15835 bp, 18 predicted proteins | sample TARM_MetaG_T2_14_FD_134022 | JGI IMG/M metagenome (GOLD analysis project Ga0194138, IMG submission 134022) | Freshwater microbial communities from Pennsylvania, USA, analyzing microbe dynamics in response to fracking - TARM_MetaG_T2_14 (version 2) | ecosystem: Environmental > Aquatic >...
TCAATTGACATAGCGGGTTTTTTTATTAAACAAACTACGTCAAGAAATCTTTGGATTGCTTTGTAACAAGATTCATAATATGCTTTTTTACTTTTTTTAGATCCATTTGTTGTAGCACAAATTGCATAACTATCTTTGACCGTCTTTACTGACCAAGTCAAATTTTCGATCTCCATATCACTAGAATAAGTAATATGGGATTTTTTCTTTAAAAAAACTGACGTTTGGTGAAAAAAGTTGGTGAGATAGTCATTTAGTCTAATAAACTAGATATTATCTCGCTTTTTTAAAATAAAATAAAATCATCAATTAAAAATGATATAATATAAGTGCCAAACAACTTAAAAAAGGAACCGCAAAAGCGAGTATTTTACCCTGGGTTGTTTGGCGACTTTCCTTAGTTGGGTGAAGTACTCGCTTTTGTGGTCTAAGGAGTATTATGCCCAAACAGAAATCATGTCCGAAATGTGGAACTATTAATTCAGTAATCAAGTATGGAAAGAATGATAAAGGAGTTCAAAGATATCAATGTAAGTCATGTCTAAAATCTTTCATATTAGATGAAACACCTTTAAGTCATTAACATATTAGTGACTACAAATTCAAGATTTTTCTTGGATATATGATTGATGATGTAACATTGGATGTCATAGCCAGAAATCTAAACATCAACATTAAGACAGTACTATACTATAGGTACTTAGTTTTCAAAGCATTAGAACAATACCAAGATGAAGTAAGATTGAACGGAACAGTATTAATAGATGAAACTTTCATTAGAATTAGTGAAAAACGGTATAAACTAGTACGAGCTGACGGTAAAGGGATTAGAGGGTTATCGTTCAATCAATTATGCATAATAACGATGATTAATTTAACAGGTATCTGTGTCGCTAGAGTATCATCAAGAGCAATGGCATTACCAAATCATTATAAGGATAATTTCACCATTAATATGGGAAATATAAAAAGATTCATTCATGATGGGAATACAAAACAATATCAATTTATGAATCAATTCGAGTGCGAGAAAATTAACGCAAGAAAAGACGATAGTGATTTATTCAGTACTAAAATGGTTGATTCACTCCATAGTAACTTGAAGAGATATTTTTTCAAACACGCAGGACTTAGACTAAAAAACATTCAGCATTATTTAAACTTCTTTGTATATAGATACAACCATTTACCAAGAAGTAAAAACACAAATATGACGAAAGTAATAGAGATCAAGAATCAAATGATTCTCGACCTTTTCAATCGAATTATCATAGTTAAAAAATCAATAACCTACAATGACTTCTTAAACGATAAAGGAATAACTGACATATTGGAATCAAGATAGTTACCAACTTTTTTCACCAAACGTCAGTTAAAAAAAGCAAATTTTATTTGCTTTTTTTTAGGGATAGACACTTTTTAAAAATCATGATATTATAGTAATTGACTTTGGAGGATTAGCTCAGTTGGGAGAGCATCTGCCTTACAAGCAGAGGGTCAGTGGTTCGAGCCCGCTATCCTCCACCATATAGCTTTTTAAATAAAATCACATTTTGTGATTTTTTTTATAGTATTTATTTAGAAAATGTTATAATTAATGTTAGGTATTTAAAAAAAATGGGAGGGTAATAATGGAAAGTAAACCAGAAATTGCACAAAAGAAACCGTACATTGTAGATCTTGAAGAAGGTAAAACCTATTATTGGTGTCAATGTGGAAAGAGTGATTCGCAACCTTTTTGTGATGGATCACACAAAACAACTGAATTCACCCCTAAAAAATATAAAGCTGATACGACAGGCAAGGCTTATTTATGTGGGTGTAAACAAACAAGTGCATCACCTTTTTGTGATGGAACGCATAAAAAATTATAATAAGTATAAAAGGAGTTGGCTATATGCAATTAGATAAAACATCAAAAATTACGACTATTATTGGATTAATATTTGAAGGTTTAGGAGTCTTTATGTTTGCTTTAACCGGTACAGGGATGGCACTTATCAATAGTATGTCTCGAACAGAAATTATGGATTTTTTCGGCGATGAGATTACTAGTAATGACCTAGATATTATGCTCATGGTTTTTAGTGTCCTGGCGATTATTTTTATTATTATTGGATTTATAGCGCTAGTATTCTTTTTAGTCAATCTTGTATTATTTACAAAACTCATTAACGGAAAATATACAGAAGAACAAGCTTCAAAAGTTTTACTTTATCAAGCAATCTATGGGGGAATAAACCTCATGTTTAATCAAATTTTAGGGGTTTTATATCTAGTAAGTGGAATTCAAGGAAGACAAAAGCTGCTAAGAAAAGACACCATTAAAAAGGAGTACTAAGATGATTGATGAAATAATGGAAATATTGCCAATACTTATCCCGTTGGTATTAATTGAAATTGCAATTAGAATTTATGCAATAATCGATATTTTTAAAGAAGAGAGAGAAACACTTTTACTTTCTAAGAAAGTATGGGCAATTATTGTCGCATTAATAAATTTTGGGTGGGTGGTTTATCTTGTCGCAGGCAGAAAAGACAAAACTTTTACAGATCAATAATTTATCTAAACAATTTAAAGAAGTTCGTGCATTAGATAATGTATCGCTCACTATATATGAAAATGAAGTTTACGGATTTATTGGGAAAAATGGTGCTGGAAAAACTACCACAATTTCAATTATTCTTGCACTTTTAAAAAAAGATCAAGGCGAGATTATTTACGATGGTAAACCGCTCGAATATCGTGATGTTTCATATAAAAAGACAATTGGGTTTGTTCCGGATGTTCCTAGTTTCCCAACCTATCTTAATGCTAAAGAATTTTTAGAGTTATCTGCACAACTTGTCGGATTATCTAAAGAACAATCGATTAAGAGAATTAAAGAAACCTTAGAGTTTGTAAAATTAGAGCATGTTAATCATAAAATTGGGGCTTATTCACGTGGTATGAAACAGCGCTTAGCAATAGCTAGTGCTTTATTACATGATCCCAAAATATTGATTATGGATGAACCAACTAGTGCACTCGATCCCATAGGGAGAAAAGATGTGCTTGATATGATTCTTAAATTAAAAGAAACAATGACTATTTTTTACAGTACCCATATTTTAGAAGATGCAGAAAAGGTATGCGACCGTATTGGGCTCATTGACAAAGGGAAACTTTTAGTCGAAGCTAACACGGATGAATTATTGAATTCAATCGATACTGACCGATTCATGATAGCGCTGGATTTAACAGATAAAGCTAGTGAAGAAGTGTTAGTACAATTTGATGGATTTAAAGTCTTTACACAGTTAAAACAAGGGTTTGCTTTTGAGTTAAAAAAATCTTTTAACCAACATGATTTATTTACTTTCTTAAAAGACAAAAATGTTTCAGTTAAAGCGTTTAAAAAACAAACTAAATCGCTAGAAGATATTTTCATGGAGGTGACTCATGAAAACGTTGCTTAGATATGATTTTCTTTATATGAAAAAGACTTCTAAAATCTTAGTGTTTGTCATTTTAGGAATTTTTCTTAGTGGACTCAGTGTATTAACAGCACGATATATGAATGAGTTATTAGCATTGGCTTTTGCCCAAGAAGGTATGGGAGATATTACCTTGCCTGAGGTAACTGTTATGGATGCTTATGTACAGTTTTATAGTAATTTCCAACAAATCTTTTTCTTTGCAATTATTTTTATTGGTATTGCATTTATCAATCAAGATATGAATAAAGGGTATGACATATGGTTATTTTCGCGTCCTGTTAAACGCTATCAGTATTTATTATCCAAAACTATTATATTGAATAGCTTAGTGTTTGCATCGTTATTAATTAGCGCAGTTTTTTTCGGCTATTATACATTTATTGTTTTTGAGACCTTTGATATTTTACGATTTGGACTAGGATTATTATTATTCATGGTCTTTATTAAAATGTTTATCCAACTATTAATGCTTTTAGTCGTGATTTTTGAACAAATATTATTACCAGCGGTGATCGCTATTACTGTTTTCTTCATTTTAACTGGTATCACAGTGATTGAGTGGGCAATATTTAAATATCTACCCGGACATTTGCTTAGTTTTCCCTTAACGGTGATGGAAGGCGATATTTTATGGAAACCCATTATTTACGCAGTTCTAATTGCTACTATACTCGGCTTTATATTCCATATATTTGCTGTAAAAGTATTTGAGAAAAAACAACTTTCATGAAAAAATAGCTTATTTTTTAATAAGCTATTTTAATGTTTGAAAGAACATTTCAGCAGTTCTTATGTTAGAAGCTAATGGGATTTGATAAACATCACTTAAACGAAACAAAGCACTAACATCAGGTTCATGGGGTTGAGCAGTTAATGGATCTCTAAAAAATAAGATCAGGTCCATTTCTCCATTTGCTACTTTAGCGCCAATTTCTTGGTCGCCCCCTAAAGGGCCAGATTTAAAACAATGGATGTTTAATCCAGTTTCATTACTGACAATGGTTCCAGTTGTTCCTGTTGCAAATAAATTGTGTCTTTTAAGGACGTCCACATGCTTTTTACAAAATTTAACCATATCATCTTTTTTCTTATCATGAGCAATAATTGCAATATTCAAGATACCAACTCCTTATGATAATTATACCAGTTATTCACTAAAGTTAAATCTTTTTAGTGTATAATAATACGAGGAGGGATTATATGTATACAAAACCGTACCTTATAGAACGTTTTCTTACCAATCAACATAACGCTTTACAAGTAGGGACTTTATTTCATCTTTTTAATGATATTATGGAACGTAATGCAAATAGCTATGGCGCAAGCGCTGAGTATCATTTAGAACGCGATTTAGCCTGGGTTCTTGCCCAATATGAAGTAACAATCTATCAGTGGCCTAAAGCCGATACTCATGTAACAGTCGGCACCATACCCTATTCATTTAAAAGAATGATGGGTTATAGAAAATATGAAATGAGAAACAATAAAGGCGATTTATTAATGGAAGGCAAAGGGAAGTTTTTATTAATTAATATAAAAACAAAAGCTATGGTAAAACCAGATGCATCATTATTAGATAAATTTACAGATGCAAAAAAAGAACCCATGGCCCTTGATTTTGAGAAAATAAGACCTAAAGAACAGAAGCATATGTTTACACTGAAACGTTTAATCACTAAAAAACATATTGATGTCAATGCTCATATGAACAATGCCTATTACTTAGAAATAGCGAGTGAATATTTAACCATCGAAACCGAGCAAATTAAAAAGATTAATGTAACCTATAAACAAGAAGCAAAAGAACACGATCAGATAACATTAAATTATTACTCAGTAAAAGACGGGATTTATGTAGAAATGTTAAGAGAAGATACAGTGCTCTCGCAAATATTGTTCAGTTATTAATAACTTTTTAGTTTAATTTGTTTTCAATTTATGATAACGTTACATAAAAAAGAGATAAAAATCTAATAAAAAGATTTTTATCTCTTTTAATATACTTTAAGCTCAAAAATTAATAATGTTTTTAGTTTTGTGATTTCACCATATCGATTAAACGGTTGATTTTATCAATGTTAATAAAACGCGATTCTCTTAGTAATTCTTTGCCTTCTGAAAAAATAAGAACGGTCGGTACACTGAATATAACATATTCACCTCTGAAACGATCTAAATCATCTACAAAGACTTGGTAAGTTTCAATATCATTAATACGTTTTACATTCTTGTTCAAGTGATCAACAATTTGTTTACATGTACTACATGTGTGCGTTTTAGCAACAATCATGACTAAATCTTTTTGCAAAATGGGTTGAATATCTTCAAATTTTTCTATGGTTTGCATAGTGTCACTCCTTTACTTAAGTTAGTATAGAAACTATTCGTTGTTTTGTCAACAATAATTACTCGCAATTTTTATATTCCTTTCTAGGCATATTCCTTGTGTGGAATATAATAATGGTTTATACTACGAATGAGGTGATTCAAATGAAAGCAATAGAATTATTTAAAACACTAAGTCAGGAAACAAGGTTAAGACTTGTTGCTTTGCTTATCAATCATGAGTTATGTGTTTGTGAGTTTGAGGAAATATTGGGGATAAGGCAAGCTAATATCTCTAAACATTTAATAAAGTTAAAAGAAGCCAATTTGGTTGATGTTAGACGTGAAAAACAAAGAGGGTTCTATTACTTAACCGAATATTTTTATCAACAAGAAGGATTGGTCAAATTTATAGAAGAAATGATGCTTAAAGAGTTAATCCTTATTAAAGATTATGAAATGTTTATGAAGCATGAACAAACTAAAGATCAAAACATCTATATCTGTAATGCCTATAAGAAGGAGGCGTAACCATGATTAAAAAAGCGATTAAAGTAGAAGGCATGACTTGCGCAATGTGTGCCAAAACAATTGAAAACACATTTGAAGATGTTGAAGGTGTTGAGGTTAAGGTTAATGTTGGCGCAGGAAAAGTTTTAGCGCATTATGATGAAAATACTATTAGTTTAGTTGATATTGCGTCATTGATTAATCAAGCGGGTTATAAAGCAGTCCTTGAAGAAACCCTAGATGATGCAAAAAATACAAGAAGAAAAATGAAACGCGAAATTATTATCGCTATTGTATTATCCTTCCCATTACTCTGGGCGATGTTTGGTCATATTGCTTGGTTTGATTTTCTATATGTTCCAAGCCTATTAATGAATGGCTATTTTCAGTTAGTCATCAGTGGGATTGTACAGTTTTATATTGGTAAACGATTTTACATTGGAGCGTATAAATCTATTAAGAAACGTGTACTGGGGATGGACATCTTAGTCGTTTTAGGAACGACAAGTGCATATTTATATAGTATCTATTTATTGTATAGACAAACTGTAGCACCGGTTATGCATCCTGAGTATTACTTTGAAATTAGTGCATTGATTATTACCATGGTATTACTTGGGAATTATTTTGAACATAAAGCGAAAGAACGAACAACAGATGCATTGGTAGAACTCTTAAATTTAGGGGCTAAAGAAGCGCGTAAACGTGTAAATGGAACTGATCAAATGGTTCCGATTGAGTCAGTAGAAGTTGATGATTTAATTGTGGTTAAAGCCAATGAGAAAATCCCTGTAGATGGTGAAGTTGTAGAAGGGTCTTCTTATGTGGATGAATCAATGATTACAGGAGAAAGTATCCCAGTGACAAAAAAACAAGGTGCCCAAGTGATTGGAGCAACTTTAAACACTCAAGAAACGATAGTAATAAAAGCTACCAAAGTAGGCTCTGATATGATGTTAAATCAAATTATATCAACTGTAGAAGAAGCGAGTGCTCAAAAATTACCAATCCAAAGAACAGCGGATAAAATTGCTTCGTGGTTTGTACCATTGGTAGTATCGATTGCATTTATCAATTTCATTGTGCATTTTGGAATGCTTAGTTACTCATTTAACGAATCCTTTGTAAGAAGTGTGGCAATTCTTGTGATAAGTTGTCCATGTGCTTTAGGACTGGCAACTCCAACGAGTATTTTAGTGGGAAACGGCAAAGCCGCGCAAAATCATATACTTTATAAAGGTGGAGAATTTTTTGAGCTAGCAAATAAAATAGAAGCAATTGCATTTGATAAAACAGGCACTTTAACAGCAGGGAAACCTGTTGTGACAGATTATTTAGGGGATAAAGATGCATTGTCTTTTATCTATAGTGTTGAAAACGAATCAACCCATCCTATCAGTATGGCAGTAAGTGAGTATGCCGAAAACATGGATACAGATAAATTCACTGTAGAATCGTTTGAAACGATTGAAGGCAAAGGCATAAAAGCCCGAGTCAAAGGTAGTTCTGTAGCGATTGGTAGTATCAAACTCATGCAAGCCTTAGAACTAGATATCGATGAATTTGTAGAAAATTATGAGACATTGACTTCACAAGCGAAAACAACCAACTTTGTTGCAATTGATGATAAAGTGGTTGCAATGTATGCTGTACGTGATGAAATTAAGGATACATCAAAAGCAGTGATTCAAGCTATGCAACAAAGAGGATTAGAAACCATTATGATTACTGGAGATCACCAACGTGTAGCAGATGCCATAGCCAAAGAATTAGGCATCGATCAAGTCTATGCAGAAGTTTTACCTCACGAAAAGGCTAATATCGTTGAAAAGTTACAAAAACAAGGAAAAATTGTTGCCTTCGTAGGCGATGGGATTAATGATGCACCAGCTTTAAAACTTGCTGATGTAGGCATTGCTATGGGTCATGGAACCGATGTTGCGATTGATTCAAGTGATGTAACACTAATGAGTCATGACTTAGGGTTAGTCATTAAAGCGATTGAAATGAGTAAGGCGACACTTAGAAATATCCATCAAAACTTTTTCTGGGCATTTTCATATAACCTTATTGCTATTCCTCTAGCTGCAACCGGACGTCTGTCGATGGTTCTTGCAGCTGCAGCTATGGGATTCTCATCAATCATGGTAGTTATGAATGCGCTAAGATTAAAAACAACAAAGTTACCAGAGTTTAAGCCAACGACTAATAAAAAAGGAGGTAATAATATGAAAATACAAGTCAGTAGTATCAGCTGTGATCACTGTGTGATGACCATTGATAAAGCGCTAAAAAAAGAAGGTGTTAAAGATTATCAAATTGATCTTGAAACCAAAACAATTGAAGTCTTAAGTACGGATAAAGATGAAGAAACCATTGTTTCAGTGATTGAAAAAGCTGGATATCCCGTAGATAGCGTACAAAAGTAATGTGAAAAGAGCCTCACTAAAGGCTCTTTTCTTTTTGATAGCGAAAGAAATAAATTCGTAGATAATACGGGTTGATTTATAAATCACTCTTTGATATAATAAATAAGCGCTTAAATGAAAGCGTAGCTGGAGGGGTAGCGAAGTGGCTAAACGCGGCAGACTGTAAATCTGCTCCTTAGGGTTCGGCGGTTCGAATCCGTCCCCCTCCACCACTTCATAGGGGTGTGGTGTCAATGGTAGCACAGCGGTCTCCAAAACCGTTAGTACGGGTTCGAATCCTGTCACCCCTGCCATTTTATCAAGTAGAGAAGCCATTTCCGGCTTCTTTTTTAATGCGTTTTCTTTATTATGACCGCTAGTATATGCATTTTTTATGGGTTTTTTGCACTACTACTAGTTCATAAACTTGTCGTAAACTTTTTTGATGTACTCGTCTTCGTAATCTAAGTACATTTGAGTGGTTGTGATGTTCTTATGGCCGAGTAACTGTCTAACGACTTCAATGTCGCCTGTTTTTCTTAAAGCCTTTGTGCCAAAAGTATGTCGCCATTTGTGGGGACTTATAGATTGCTCAATCCCTAGTCTCTTTTGCAATCTATCTAATGTCTTGTAGATGGAGTCTCGTCTCATATGGCCTGTTCCATTTTGCCCATAGAATAGATACTCGTGATTATCTATAAAATTTGCTATGTAACTCAACAGTAGCTGCTTCGTATCCTTTGTGAAATAGACTGTTCGATCATCGTCGATCTTAGTTACATCTAAGTAGATACTATTCATGTCAAAGTTAATGTTCTTCATCTTGATGTTTACGAGCTCATTAATTCGCACACCAGTATCAAGAAAAAGCTTTATCATAAGGTAGTATTTATGGTTATTGACATAATGCAGGTTCTCTTTATAGTAAGTAAGAATCTTGTCAATGTTTTGGTCTGAAACTCTTCGTATCTTAACCGTCTTAACCTTAGGCTTCTTGTAGTTAATTTTGTCATCTGTTTTTCTATCCTTGTTCACAATAGAAATTACAATGTCAACATACTTACGGAGTGTCCGCGTAGATATCTTGGGATTACGTTTTTTTAGTTGCATTAGGAAGTTTGCTATATCCACATCTCTAATCTCACTTACTTCCTTGTCTCCAAGGTGATTCCTAATTGTTGGTACTTTGCCTTTATAGTACCTAGCTGTCTCTTCTTTAAAATTTGCTTTCTTCATAATCATGAAGCCATCAAGTGCTTGATTCATTTTCATTGTTAATTACCTTCTTTCTTGGTCTTATGTGATCGATAAATAATCACATAGATATTAGAATAATGTAGGCTTAATAGATTTCATTTAAGAAGGTAAGTAATTAACTTGTACATTTATACTTGATGACGGTTCTTCTTGATATACCGAGAGTTTCAGCAATTTCTTTGTTCGAGTATCCATCTTTATCGAGGGCTTTAATCATGCGGACTTTCTCAATTGGTATAGACTTTCTACCTTGTTGTTTACCATTTGCTTTTGCATTGGCTAGCCCTTCTCTTATCTTTTCGTTCTGTATTTCTACTTGCATTTGGTTTATAGATGCAAGGATACCTACAATCATTTTTCCTGTAGGTGTTGTTATGTCAAGATTCTCTTTGATAGATACGAAGCCTATGTTCTTTTGAGAGAAGTAGTCTATCAGCTTCATGACTTGTTGTACGGTTCTGCCTAGTCTAGACAAATCGTAGATGTACAAAGTATCCCCAGGTCTTAAGTACCCAATAGCGTTATTTAGTTCTGATCGATTGGTGTTTCTACCTGATGCTTTTTCTTCATATACCTTTTCAACTCCATATTTCTTGAAAGCTTCCCTTTGTGTGTTAAGGTTTTGCTTATGAGTCGAGACTCTCATGTAACCAACTTTCATGGACGATACCTCCTCTAACTAACTGGTGCATTATAGTCAACAAAGCAGAGTTTTTGCACTTTTGCATTAATGCACTATTTTTTTCACCACTTTAGCTATTGATTCCATCCGATAAATGTATTCTCTGAAGGTATGCATTTATCAATAGTTTTATTCACGACTAAACCATTGTTATCTCTTATAATAAATAACCGAGAAATGGCTTAGTAAAGATGCTAAAGAATAATCAGTAATTGTTAGTATTATATGCGGCAAGAGTGATTTTGTCTAGTGTGATTCTCTTAGAGGAAAACCAATTACAATCTTTGTTACTATTTTTTATCTCTAAGAGTGCCACGGATCCAACTTAATATTCCAAATTTTAACAATGGCTATATAAAGAGCTTTCTTAAGAGCGTAACAGTTGTCGCACCATTTTATACGTGCGTTCTTACCTAAATAAAAACACTATAATCTTTTATTGGCTTGATTCAGCTGCTTTTTAAGAACTTTCTATGTATAATGGATTCATCTTTAAGAGAGGAGGTACTTAATAAAGTGTTAAATCAAGTTTTATTAGTAGGTAAAATCGATTCCGAAATACATTACGGTACAAATGATGATGGCTCTAGAAGGATATCTATTGACTTACTTGTTAGTGCCACTGATAGTAAAGAGAACAATGATGAGATCATACCGTTGATACTTAGTGGGAAGATAGCATTCATTAGTAGTGACCATCTAAAGGTTGGAATGACTATCGGTGTGAAAGCTTCATTAAGAGTTAAAGACAATTTGATTGTAGTAAAGGTTGATAAACTAACATTTATTACTACGGGAGAAGACAATAATAGCTAGATAGTTATTGTTGTCTTCTTTTTTGGTAGTAATCGTTTGTAAAGTTAAAAAGAATAAAGTACTACTGCTATTATTTTATACGTATATAACGAACTGGTTTTAAATGTCCAACTTATACTGATAGGTTTATCTAATACGATAGGACCCATTTCTCATTTAAGAGACGCTATTCTTCTTTTTATTAAATAGTCAGTTTATTACATGAACATCGAGTGAAGTGTTTGGATGAAGGGTTTCATACTTCACTTTTAATTACCCCTTTCAGTCATTAGGATAATAAACCTTGGTCTTATGTGGCAATCATATAACCACCTCCTTTATAAGTTATAGAAACTTAATGCTTCTTATTTACTACTGATACTTGATTGAATAAATCTGTTGAAAAATCTCGAGTACGTGTTTTCCTTCCTATAGTATATAGTACAAAATTATGGTTCTATAATTAGAGTCTTTCACTATGTACAACTAGAAGCGTTCGTTATTTAGGATTAGTATCTTGAACTCTTCAACCTAGCTTCATCCTACTTAACTGAGTGGATGTATGTTATCAGTTTAGTGTCATGGTTGTCGATTACAGTGTGTATGTAGATAAGTAGGGTCGCTCACTGTAATGTTGGTCCTACCCATAGCAGTCGTGCCAGATAGGTCCCCTACTAAAGTTATTTATAATTTTTCAAATTAACCATCTCCCTTTTTTGCGATACACAATGCTATATCCATGTGTTATGTTTTTTTGACATACAGGATTTATAAGATAACCAAAATGGTGAATTTTGATTTATTTTACCAATTCGGTGATAAAATGATATAATTTTTATTGAGGTGTTGATGATGGAGTTAAGAGATGTCTTAGTGGAACTACGCAAACTAAACGATTTAACTCAAAGCGATGTTGCACATGTTCTAGATGTTACAATACAGGCATACAATCGTTATGAGTTGGGACAAAGGAAAATTACATTACAAGTACTGGATCGATTAGCTGCTTTCTATGAGATTCCTATCCAGACGTTTTTTGTTTGGAATGTAACTAACAGGGATAATCCTAAGACCCTATCACTTAGTATTCTTGCAAGTTTGTTTGATTTACTACAGTATCAAAAAAAGACTTTGGATAAACGTTTAGATGAGTTAGAGAATACCTCCGGTAAAATTTCAGACAGAGAACTGTTAATAATAGATGACCTCGAAAAAAAACGATACATTGCACATAGAAGATTAAAAGTTATTGAAGCAGAATTATCTAGAAGAGTGTAAGAGCTTTAATTATATTAGACAATACAATATTTAATAAGTAATGGCATAACAGAGAGATTCTATAAGAGCCGAACAATACAAAGGGAGATGTAGACATGAGCAAAAATATTGATGTAAAGGCAAACATGATTTGGAACATCGCAGATACACTTAGAGATGTGTATAAGAGGCACCAATACGGGAGTGTAATACTGCCTTTCGTTGTAATTAAGAGGTTTGATGAAGTATTAGAAGATACCAAAGACAAAGTATATGAGACGTTTCTAGAAGTAAAAGACTTAGAAGACTATCCTACCTTGCTTAAAAATGTTTCTGGTCATGGGTTTTATAACTGCTCTAGGTTTAATGTGAAGAAACTTTTAAACGACGCAGATAATATCGAGTCTAACTTTAATGACTATCTAAATGGGTTCTCAGAAGAAGTATTAGATATTATGAAGAACTTTGATATTTACAGAATTGTAGAGAAACTGGCTTCTAATAGAATTCTCTATGGTGTATTAGAAGAGGTTAACAAGGTTGAACTCCATCCTAACAAGGTTAGTAATCTTGATATGGGATATATCTTTGAAGAAACCATTCGTCGTTTTAGTGAAGCACAAAACGAAGAAGCTGGAGAACACTACACACCAAGAGAAGTAATCAAGCTCATGGTAAATATATTGTTTAATGATGAAGACTTATCTAGAACGGATTTGGCACAAACCAAAACAATTTATGATCCAGCCTGTGGAACAGGCGGAATGCTTAGTGTTGCTGAAGAACACTTAAGAGATATGAACAATAGTTATCGACTTATTGGTTATGGACAAGAACTTCAAGAGGAAACATACGCTATCTGTAAGGCTGATATGTTGATTAAAGGCAACAACGCTGATTTTATTAAACAAGGTAATACCCTAGATGATGATAAACTTAAAAACTATTCTTTTGACTACATCATTTCTAATCCGCCCTTTGGTAAGGATTGGAAGAAACAAAAGAAAGCCGTCTTAGATGAAGTTAAACTAGGTCATGCAGGACGATTCCACATGGGAGTACCTTCAGTGAGTGATGGACAAATGCTATTCTTACAGACTGCACTTTCGAAGATGAAAGATCCAAACAAAGGCGGATCTCGAGTAGCAATTATTCATAATGGATCTCCACTATTTACAGGTGATGCTGGAAGCGGTCCGTCTGAGATTAGACGATACCTCATAGAGAATGATTTGTTAGATGCCATTATTGCACTACCTACCAATATTTTTTATAATACTGGAATAACAACGTATTTATGGGTTCTTTCAAACAAAAAACCTGACGAAAGAAAAGGCAAGGTACAATTAATCAATGCTAGCGATTTGTATGTTAAGATGAGAAAATCTCTAGGACAAAAGAACAAAGAAATAACTGGTACTCAAATCGACAAAATTTCTAAGGGTTATGGCGAGTTTCTTGAAGGTGAGTTTGATGTCAATGGCGATACTTTAGAATCTAAAATATTCGATAATGAAGATTTTGGTTTTCGAAAAGTAGTAGTTGAAAGACCTTTAAGAGATAAAGATGGTAATCCTATACTAAAAAATAAAAAAGTTCAACCTGATAAAGATTTAAGAGACACAGAGAATATCCCACTTAAGGAAGACATCAAAGAATACATGAAGCGAGAAGTGCTACCTTATGCTCCAGATGCTTGGATAGATAAAAAGAAAACAAAAATCGGATATGAGATACCATTTACAAGATACTTTTATAAGTATATCCCCCCTAGAAAAGCAGAGGACATTTTCAAGGAGATTAAGGATTTAGAAGACAAAGAACTTCATCTTATGAAGGAGTTGTTTGGTAATGAATAAAGAATATCAAAATAGTGGAATTGATTGGATAGGCGAGATACCTAAGTCTTGGCATATTTCTCGGGTTGGAGCAATATTTGATCATATAAATAAGAAAAATATATATAGAGAAGAAACAAATATTCTATCTTTAATGAAAGATATTGGAGTAATTCCATATTCCGAGAAAGGTGATGTTGGTAATAAGGCGTCAGATGATATCGAAAGATACTTTCTGGTAGAGCCAAATGACATTGTTATGAATAGTATGAATGTTATTATTGGAAGTGTTGGTAAATCGAAATATAAGGGATGTCTTAGTCAGGTATATCATGTTCTAAGAACTAAAAATTATAGAATGGATTGTGTGAACTACTATAACTATTTGTTTGCAACAAGACAGTTTCAAAAAAAATTGGTAGGTTATGGAAACGGGATTCTTGAACATCGGATGAGAATACCTATGAGTAAATTGAAGATAGTAGAATTACCCAAACCACCCAACTATGTACAAAAAACAATAGCAAACTTCCTTGACGAAAAAACATCAAAAGTTGAAGAACTAATTAAAATCCAAGAGACTGCTATTGAGAGATTAGAAGAGTATAAACAATCGGTCATAACCGAAGCGGTAACTAAAGGCTTAAATCCTAATGCACTAATGAAAGATAGTGAAATTTATAATATAGGTCTAATCCCAAAGGAATGGGACGTTGTAAAACTTCAAAGAATGATGAAAGTACAAAACGGTAAACCATGTGAATGGGTTGAAAACGGATATCCTGTATATGGTTCTGGAGGTATATTTGGCTATACTAATGATTATCTATATCTAGGACCATCGGTACTTCTAGGCCGAAAAGGGACAATTGATAAACCAAATTTTGTAGATAAACCGTTTTGGACAGTTGACACATCATTTTATACAATTATTCATGAAGATAACTATCCAAAATATTGTTATTATATTGCAAAATCAATCATAGACTATAAACTATACGTCTATGGAAGTGCTGTTCCAAGTATGACTCAAAGCATCCTTCACAATATTTATATTGTAAAGCCTTCATATTCAGAACAAAAAACAATAGCCACTTTTCTTGATAAAAAAATAGAAGAGATGAATCAACTACTCCAAATGAAAAAGGATAAGATTAAAAAATTAAACGAATATAAGAAATCATTAATATACGAAGCAGTAACAGGGAAAATAGAGCTAACTATTTAGTTTTCAAGTAAAACTTGTATTTTTTTACAAAGATCTAATTTAAGACATAATTAAA
>Ga0194138_10000711_pt1 | contig 15788 bp, 12 predicted proteins | sample TARM_MetaG_T2_14_FD_134022 | JGI IMG/M metagenome (GOLD analysis project Ga0194138, IMG submission 134022) | Freshwater microbial communities from Pennsylvania, USA, analyzing microbe dynamics in response to fracking - TARM_MetaG_T2_14 (version 2) | ecosystem: Environmental > Aquatic >...
ATCAGGCTCAAAGAAATCAGGCTCAAAGAAATCAGGGACTTTGATGAACCAAGCGCTATCCAAATGGCTGAAATCGAGGAGACCGTCGAAGATATCGTAGAAGATCTTGAAGAGGATTATCCGGAAACTGCGGAAAAGATATTGGCTGATCAACCTGAAACCGACACGGTGATTTCTTCCGATGAGGGTGAAGAAGGGGAACATTTCCCGGAAGATTATGATGAGGAAGCCGGCCGCGATGAAGCGATCGCTGCAGTGACCGCTTACCTTACTTCTGTTGCTGAAGCATACGGGGCGCCTGCAATCGTAACGGTCGAAGAGAAGAACAATATGCTGATTTTCCAGCTGGAAAGCGAGAAGGCCGGTTTGTTGATCGGCAAATACGGAAAAATCGTCAATGCGCTGCAGATATTGGCGCAAGCGCTGGTGCAACGCTATGTGCGTCGCCGTTTGTCCGTAATCGTGAACGTCGGTGACTACCGTGAGCGCAGAGCTGCCGTGTTGGAGAGCATCGCCGACCGCACTGCTGACCGCGTCATCAAAACGAAACAACCCGTGTTCCTTGAGCCGCTGCCTGCTTTTGAAAGAAAACAGATTCATGCGCGCTTGAGTCAGAACAAACGCATAAAAACCCACTCCGAGGGCAAAGAGCCGCATCGTTATCTGGTTGTTGAGATAGCGGAGTGATCATATATCGTAAAACCTTCACAGGGATCAGCTTGATTCCCGGTGAAGGTTTTTTTGTAGTGTTGTCCAGCGTGTAAACGCTCCATTGGATAAGGAAATCCGGTTACTTGTCTATACAAGTGATGAAACCGCGGAAGGAAAACGTTTGCATTATTTATTTTGCAGCGGTAGAATGTAAGTGTAGCAAACATGTATATACAAGTTTAGGAGGAGAGAAAATGGTTGATTTCAACAAAGATGCAAAAGATTTGCTGGAACATATCGGAGGCCCCGATAATATCTCTGCAGTCAGTCACTGTGCCACGCGGATGCGGTTCGTTTTGAATGATCCGGCTGCCGCCAACGTCAAGAAGATCGAAGACATTCCCGCAGTAAAAGGCACCTTCACGCAAGCTGGACAATTCCAGGTCATCATCGGGAATGAAGTGCCCCAGTTTTACAACGAGTTCGCGAAGGTATCCGGCAAAGAGGGCGTCTCGAAAGATGAGGCCAAAGCGGCAGCCAAGCAGAACCAGAATGTTGTGCAGCGTGCCATGGCCGTGCTGGCGGAAATCTTTACGCCGCTGATTCCCGCCATTGTGGTAGGGGGGCTTATCCTCGGGTTCCGCAACGTGCTGGAAGGCATCAACTTCGCCAACGGCACGATCGTTTCCAATTCGCAGTTCTGGACAGGCGTCAATGATTTTCTTTGGCTGATCGGTGAAGCGATTTTTCACTTCCTGCCGGTCGGGATCACTTGGAGCATAACGAAAAAGATGGGCACTACGCAAATTTTGGGTATCGTTTTAGGGATCACATTAGTATCACCGCAATTATTGAATGCCTATGGTGTCGCCGGCGCAGAAGAGATTCCCTTCTGGGATTTCGGTGCCTTCACGATCAACAAGATCGGTTATCAAGCGCAAGTCATTCCGGCCATGTTGGCTGGTTTCCTCCTGGCCTACCTGGAGATCTGGCTGCGTAAATGGATTCCGCAGTACATTTCGATGATTTTTGTTCCGCTGCTGGCTTTGGTGCCAACTGTCATCATTGCGCATACGGTGCTCGGTCCGATCGGCTGGACGATCGGGCAATGGGTTTCCGAAGTCGTCTACGCCGGCTTGACCGGGGACTTCAGATGGCTGTTCGGTCTGTTCTTCGGTACGCTTTACTCGCCGCTCGTCATCACGGGACTGCACCATATGTCCAATGCCATCGACCTGCAGTTGATCGCCGATTTCGGCGGCACGAACCTGTGGCCGATGATCGCTCTTTCGAACATTGCGCAAGGCTCGGCGGTACTGGCGATCATCTTCCTGCACCGAGGCAACGAAAAAGAGGAACAGGTTTCCATCCCGGCAGCGATTTCCTGCTACTTGGGCGTGACCGAGCCGGCCATGTTCGGTATCAACATCAAATACATCTATCCGTTCGTTGCAGCGATGATCGGATCCGGAATTGCCGGTTTGGTGGCGACGACCTTCAACGTCATGGCGAACAGCATCGGGGTCGGCGGGATCCCTGGTTTCCTGAGCATCCAGACCGATTCGATGGCGATGTTCTTCGTCTGTATGGCGATTGCGATCGTCGTGCCGTTCCTCTTGACGGTTGCGTTCGAAAAGAAACAATTTTTCGTTCCTAAAGGTGATGTCGAGGACGCACCGGTCATCCAAACGCAAAAGTGAAAAATAAAAAATGGATTGCTGGAGGCAAAAAGCTGTTCGCGAAGCTTTTTGCCTTCAGTCATAGTGAGCAGACAGGAGGCTTTACCAATGAAAGACTTTCAAAAAAAAGTGATCTATCAGCTTTATCCGAAATCATTCAAGGATTCCGACGGCAACGGCATCGGTGACATCCAGGGGATCATCAGCAAAGTCCCTTATCTGGCCGAGCTGGGCATCGACATGATTTGGATGAATCCGATCTTCGTATCGCCGCAAATGGATAACGGCTATGATATCACGGATTATTACGCCATCGATCCTGTTTTCGGCACGATGGCGGACTTTGATGAACTGATCCGGAAGCTGAAGCAACACGGCATCGAAATCATGTTCGACATGGTGTTCAACCATACGTCGACGACGCACGAGTGGTTCCAGAAAGCCTTGGCCGGGGATAAGGAGTACCAGGATTATTACATCATCCGCGAACCGAAAGCGGACGGCAGCCTGCCGACCAATTGGGGTTCGAAATTCGGCGGGGAAGCCTGGGCGCCGTTCGGGGATACCGGCAAATACTATCTGCATCTGTTCGATGTCACGCAGGCGGATCTGAATTGGCGCAACCCGAGAGTGCGCGAGGAACTGCAGCAAGTCGTCAATTTTTGGCTGGAGAAGGGCATCAAAGGCTTCCGTTTTGATGTGTTCAATCTTATCGGCAAGGATGTCGAGTTGGTCGACAGTCAAGGGGACAACGAAAAGAGCCTTTACACCGATCGGCCGATCGTGCATGAGTACATCCGGGAAATGAATCAAGCAACGTTCGGCACATTGGAGGATATCGTGACGGTCGGCGAAATGTCTTCGATGACGCTGGAAAACGGGATCCTGTATTCGAACCCGGACCGGAACGAATTGTCGATGGTGTTCAATTTCCATCATCTCAAGGTCGATTACAAGGATGGGGAGAAGTGGACGGATCATCCGTTCGATTTCCTTGAACTGAAGCGGATCCTGAACGAATGGCAGGCGGGGATGTCGGACGGCAACGGCTGGAACGCACTGTTCTGGAACAATCATGACCAACCGCGCGCCAACAGCCGCTTCGGCGATCCAGAGCGCTATCCTTTCGAAACAGCCTCCATGCTGGCGCAGACGGTCCATCTGCTGCGGGGCACGCCTTACATCTATCAGGGCGAGGAAATCGGCATGACGAATCCGGAATACGACGACATCAGCGCCTACCGGGATATCGAGTCGCACAATGCCTACCGCGATCTGAAACTGGCCGGCTTGACGCATCAGGAGGCCATGCGCATCATCAAGCAGAAATCCCGCGACAACAGCCGCACGCCGATGCAATGGGACAGCAGCCCGCACGCGGGCTTTACGACCGGCGAACCTTGGCTGCAGGTGGCGGCCAACTATCCGGAAGTGAACGCGGAAAGGGAGCTTGCGGAAGGCAGGATTTTCCGTTACTACCAGGAACTGATCCGCATCCGCAAGGAACATCCGGTCATCGCGGATGGTTCCTACGCGGGCCTCCTTTTGGACGATCCCGAAGTTTTCGCCTACATCCGGGAGACCGAGGAGGACAAAGTGTTGGTGCTGAACCATTTCTATGCCGGCGATTACACAATCGACATACCGGAAGAATGGACAAACAAGGCCAGCAGTGTGCTGATCGGCAACTACGCTGAAAGGCCGCTGGCGCCGAGTTTCACGCTGAAACCGTACGAAACCATCGCATTCAGGATAAGCAAATAAGCGCCAAAAAATGGTCGTCTCACTGGAGAGGACCATTTTTTTGTGCCCAGCTCCGGTGAGGCGCATGCTCACCGGAGCTCATCGGTAACCAGCGGCGTGAACTCCGACGAGGTAGTGCTCACTGGAGCTGGCAAGCGAAATGTTGGTCCTGCTCCGGCGAGGCCTGCGCTCGCCGGAGCAGGGAGCAAATTCCTGTTGACGGCAGACAGAGTGGGACATCGAAAGCTGTCCGAGGACGAAAAAAGAGGCTGGACAAAACTCCTAGCCTCTTTGTGCATCCGAATATAGTGTGCGTAAACGCGGGACAGAACGCAGCCCCTTGCTCCACTGAAGCGGAGCTAAACGCGTTCTGTCCCGCTCTCTCGGTATTTTTGTTGTTTGGCGATCGTTTCCGCAATTCACAGCCTTTTAGGCTAGGGTGCGCTTTTCGCCGTCAAGATCGATGAACGGTTGGATGTCCTGCACATACTCCAGTGTCCCCATGTAGCTGCCGTCGTCGTCCCGGACGGCGCGGTAGGTGACCATGATGAATTTGCCCATCGCGCGGAACCACATCGATTCGCTTTCTTTCGCGCCCGATTTCAGATCGGCGAGCAGTTTTGTGACGATCGGCAAACTCTTCGGCGGATGGCAGTTCAGCACATCGCGGCCGATCGCGCTGCTGGTGCGCTTGAAGAACTTTTCTTCGCCGTTGTCGTTGTAGTAGCGGACGATGTTGTCGGCATCGACGAAAGTCAATTCCAGCGGGATATTGTTCAGCATCTTTTCCAACTGGTGCGGTGTCAGGTGCCCGGTTTCGAAGTTTATGTAAGCATCGTTCCCGCCTTCATTTGTTTCACGTGAAACATTTTCAGGGAGGGAACGTTCCGGCACCCATTTGGCTTCAGGTTTGACGATGCAGTAGCCGATTTCGTCGGATTCCTTGGCGATCTGCAGCCAGTGGTCCTCGTTGAAGATGTCGGTGATCATCGGCAGGAGGATGTCCTCTTCCTTCGTGATCATTTCCGTCATTTCGTATTTCAGGTCGGAGAAGGCTTTCGGGATCGCTTCAAAATCCTCTTTTTGCAGCAGCATTTTGAATGCCTTGAACATGCTGCGGATATCGTCATCGACACCCCACATGACTTTCGGCGGCGCCGTGATGCCTTTGCTCTCCATGATCGGGAAGATGGCGTATTCCTTGCGGGCGTAATGCTTGTCGAATTCACCGAGCAAAGTGAGTTGATGCTGGATGCCTTTTTTTAGGTCCGGCTCTTTTGTCTCAAGATAGACATCTAATAATTTGCTGACCTTTTCCAGCGTGTTTTCGATGGCCAGATTTTCGAGCTTCAGAACCTGGATCGGATGACCGGCATGCTGCTGCTCCGCTGAAGTGGTGTAGACCGCTTCGATGGATCCGCCGAAGAGCGAGGCGTGCACGTTGCAGAGGCGCTGGATGTCCTCTGCTTCGATGCCTTTGCCCATCAAGCCCTGTTCCATGACGGAAATTTCATAAGCGCTGACGCCGGTGAAATGCTTCTTGAAGTCGGCCTGGACCGCATCCCAATCCTCGCCCTTGTGCAGGCGCAGGATGAGGCTTTGGAGAATGTCCTGGCGTGCCTGGAATTCTTCTGAACCCATGCGGGCAGTCCCGCCGGTTTGAGCGGCTGGCTCGGCAGCTGCGCTTGGGGCAAGCGGTGCTGCTGCCGGCGCCAATTCCTTCACGCTGAAGCCGTTTTTCGCCAGCGCTTCGACGAAGGCATCCTCCGGCACGTCGTTGCGTTTGAGCGCTTTGCCGATGGTCATGATCCGGCCGGCTGTGTTGAGCATCTTGTCGCTGCGCAATGGTTCGAAGCCCAGACCGATGATGACTTCCCTGATTTCAGGGTACTGCTTCACCAGATTGTAGACGGTATCGTTCAAACTGATTTCTTTCATATATTTCTCCACCTCTATTTGAAATTGTGAAATGTTTCTTTTGGTTTCATGCTGGCTTCATTATACTCGAAACGAGCGGCAGAGTGCCAGCATTCGTGCGCTGCAGCGATAGTTAGGGCAATGCCTTAGTAGGCGATTGTGATATAATGAAGGCAACTAAGGCAGAAGGTGGGAAAAAACATGAGAAAGAAAGTTTCGAACCTGATGGTAGCGTTATTGGTGCCCCTATTAGCTTCCTGCAGTCTCTTCGGAGGATCGGCCAACGATTCGTCAGCTGATTCTTCGGCCGGCAGCAGTGTGTCTTCTTCCGTATCCAGTTCGACAGACAGCGGATCTGCATCCTCATCGGAGCCTGCGGATGCAACGACAATCGAGGCTTATTATCCGTTCAGCGCATCCGTATTCACTAAATATTTGGGTGAAGGGAATGAGTACGCTTCCTTCACGGCCTATCCGCAATACATCGAAGGCAACCGCATGCAGATCACTTCCAACAACGGCGGCACGCAGATCGTGACGGTATTGGAGTTGGCAGACGGGGAACTCAGGGAAGTCTTCTCGCGTCCGGAAACCTACTTCAGGGAAAATATGCTCGAAAAAACAGCGAGCAGCGATGCGGCCAATCAGTTGGACATATTGCTGAAGGAACCTTTGGAAGTCGGCAACAGTTGGATGAATCCGAGCGGCGTCCCTTCCGAAATCACCAATCTGACCGCCGCAATCGAAACGCCGATGGGCAATTTCGAGGCGCTCGAGGTGACGACGACCTATGAAACATCCACCACCAAGGATTACTACGTCCAGGGTATGGGCTTGGTGAAACGGGTCACGGATCTTGGGGATGATATGATTGTCTCTTCCAGCCTGGAAGCCCGCAACGAGAATGCTCCGGAAACGCAGCAGTTGCGCGTCTTTTATCCGGACGGTGACCTGATGGGGTTGGATGCAACAAGCATCTCCTTATCCTATGTGACCAATGATATCACCCGTACGATTCTGGCCGAAGCGCTGAAGAACGTGCCGGATGCACCGGGCGGAAGCCTCATCGGGCCGAACGTCTCCATCAACAGCTTGTCCTTGAGTGACGACGGGCGCGTCTATGTGGACTTCTCGCAGGAATTCGTTTCCGAGATGAATGCCGGAACATCGGCGGAATCCTTGATTCTGCAGGGTGTCGTCAATACGATCGGCGAATATTACGGTGTCCAGGAAGTCTACCTGACTGTGGCCGGAAATCCATACGAGTCAGGCCATATCCTGATGGCCGAGGGCGCCTATTTCACCGTTGACTATGCGAACGTCAATGAATGATCGATCTTTACGGAAGCAAAAAAGATGAAGCCGGCTTGGCTTCATCTTTTTTATAATTTATTGTATGTTACAAACTAATAGGCGCATCACCATAGGTTTTTTAAAGGTTTGCAAAATGTTTTATGCATCTAAAATGATGGCTAGCGGTCCAAGCCTGCCTCTCGGAAATTAGATAAATCGGTCCTATTGCGCTCTACGATGCTCAGTCGGACCGATTTCCTAAATTTCTTTCGAGGCAGAGCGGGCTTGTACCGCTTTTCTTCTATAGGCTGTGTTTTCGGCGGGCGAATTCGACGAAGCGGAAGCGGTCCAAGCGATGGCGCGACTCGGTGTACTGGAAAAGCCGGGTGTCCTCCAGATAGACTTCACTCTTGACGACGACGACATGCGTATCATCCTTCAGATCCATCAGCTTGTGGTCTTCCCTTGTCGCCGCCTCTACGACGAATTCCTTTTTGGCGTAGGCGATGTTCAGGCCCAGTTCATTCTCCAAATAATTGTAGATGGAATTTTCGGCAGCTTCGGAAGGGATCTGTTCGATGATGTCATTGAAGAGGTAATCCTTATCCATGATGACGACTTCGCCGGCAATCTTCCGCAACCGGACGAGGGAAATCACTTTGCGGCCGGGATCGACTTTCAGCTCTTCGGCAAGGAAGTCCGGCAGGGCCTCGAGCTTATTCTTGATGACGATCGTTTCGTTGGGGATCTGCTGGGAATCTTGCAGTTCCTTGAAGCTGGTCAGCCCGGAAACGGGGAAATTGAAGCGTCGGATGTCCAACACGATGGAACCTTTGCCTTGCTTCTTCTGGATATAGCCGCCCTCCAGCAGCAAAGCCAAAGCCTTTCTGATCGTCTCCCGGGAAACATGGTAGTGGTCGGAAAGCGTCTTTTCGCTAGGCAGCAGCGATCCGGTCTCGAATTCTGCGTGTTCAATTTTTTTCCGCAGATCCATATAGATATCAAAAAATTTATTCATGACGATCGAACCTCCTTGGAGTGGATGGGTTTCTTGGAAATAAAATAAGTAAGTTGAAAAAATCCTATTTAATAATATTATTCCAGTCTATTCTATAGTATAAAGCCGGAAATACAAAGAGAATCAGTTGTTTTTGATTTTGGAAGGGTTTGCATACCGTTATTTTATCATATTATTGCCCTCCATAGTGGGAATCAGTTGATTTTCGGATAAAAAAAGCGGGCTTTTTTAAGGAAAATATCAGGCATAGATTCTGCCTTTTTGCAGGAAAATAGATTATTTCCGAACAAAAACCATGCGATGTCCCAAAAACGTTTGGAATAATGAGGGCTTATGTGCTATATTAAAAATGAAAAATTGATAATGGGGGAAAAATGGATGAATACGGTTGTTTCTGTCGTAATGGGTAGCACCTCTGACTGGGAAACTATGAAAGAAGCCTGCTTGATACTGGATGAATTCGGCATTGCTTATGAAAAGAAGGTCGTTTCGGCTCACCGGACACCGGATCTGATGTTCACGTTTGCGGAACAAGCACGGGCTGCGGGAACGAAAGTCATCATTGCCGGCGCAGGCGGGGCAGCGCACCTTCCGGGCATGATCGCCGCGAAGACGACCCTTCCGGTCATCGGCGTTCCGGTCCAATCACGCGCATTGAGCGGCATGGACTCCTTGTTGTCCATCGTCCAGATGCCGGGAGGTGTTCCGGTTGCGACGGTGGCCATCGGTAAAGCGGGCGCAATCAATGCCGGTCTGCTGGCGGTGCAGATCCTTTCGATCGAAGACAAGGATTTGGCCGATCGCTTGGAAAAGAGACGGGAAGATTTAAAACAAAAAGTGTTGGAAAGCAGTGAAGACCTTGTATAAAATACTGAAACCAAATGACGTCATCGGCATCATCGGCGGGGGACAACTCGGGCGCATGCTGGCGCAGTCAGCCAAGCGGATGGGCTTCGCCGTCGGGATTTTGGATCCGGGCGAAAATTGCCCGGCGGCCCAAGTGGCGGATTGGCACATCCAAGCGGCCTATGCCGATGCGGCGGCTTTGCGCGAATTGGCCGAAAAATCCGATGTCGTGACCTTCGAATTCGAGAACATCGATGCGGCAGCCCTGCAGGAAGTGGAAACATTGTCCAGCATTCCGCAAGGCAGCGCAATTTTGACGATCACGCAGGACCGCATCAAGGAGAAGGAATTCCTTCAGTCCGCCGGCGTATCGATCGCGCAATTCGCGGTAGTCGAAAATGCGCAGCAACTGGATGCGGCTATCGGGAAAATCGGCTATCCGAGTGTATTAAAAACGACCCGTTTCGGGTATGATGGTAAGGGACAGGTCGTCCTGAAAACGGAAGCGGACAAGGAAGCAGCCCTGAAACTGGCGGCGGACAGCATCTGCGTTTTGGAAGCCTGGGTTCCGTTCACCAAAGAGCTTTCCGTCATGATTGTGCGCAATCAAAAAGGCGAAGCGACGGTATTCCCGGTTTCTGAAAATATCCATATCAACAATATTCTGCACGAATCGATCGTGCCGGCCCGCGTCACGCCCGCGGTCGCCGAAAAAGCCAACCAAGCGGCCCAACAGATCGCCGATGCCCTTCAGTTGGTGGGCACGCTGGGCATCGAAATGTTCCTGGCAGCGGACGACACGATCTTCATCAATGAGTTGGCGCCGCGTCCGCATAATTCGGGACACTACACGATCGAAGCCATGAATGTTTCCCAATTCGATGCCCATATCCAAGCGGTCGCCGGCTTGCCGATGCCGACAGCGCGGCAATTGTCGCCTGCCATCATGGTCAATATCCTGGGCCAGCATATGGAAGGCACGATCGCGCTGCGGGAAGAAAAAGCCGATTGGTCTTTCCATTACTACGGTAAAGCCGAATCGCGTACAGACAGAAAAATGGGGCACATCACCATTTTGACGGATGATCAAGAAGCAACATTGAAAGAAATAGACAACACCCGAATCTGGAACGGAGGAACAATTTAAAATGATTACACGTTATACACGCCCTGAGATGGCTGAAGTTTGGTCCGAATACAATCGTTACAAATGCTGGCTGGAGGTCGAAATCCTGGCTGATGAAGCTTGGGCTGCCCTGGGCGAAATCCCTGCCGAAGACGTGGCCAAAATCCGCGCGAATGCGACATTCGACATCGACCGTATCCTGGAGATCGAAAAAGAGACCAGACATGATGTGGTGGCTTTCACCCGCGCCGTTTCCGAATCTTTGGGAGAAGAAAGAAAATGGGTCCACTATGGCCTGACGAGTACCGATGTGGTCGATACTGCCTACGGCTACCAATTGAAGCAAGCCAATGACATCCTGCGCAAGGATCTGCAGAACATGCTGGAAATCATCGGCAACAAAGCCAAAGAACACAAAAGGACTGTCTGCATGGGCCGTACGCATGGCGTGCACGCAGAACCTACGACTTTCGGCTTGAAACTGGCTACGATGTATTCGGAAATGAAACGCAACATCGAACGCTTCGAACATGCCGCTAAAGGCGTCGAAGCCGGAAAAATCAGCGGCGCAGTAGGGACTTTCGCAAACATCCCGCCATTCGTGGAGGAGTACGTGTGCGGAAAATTGGGCACAAGACCGCAAGAAATTTCGACGCAAGTATTGCCGCGCGATCTGCATGCCGAATATATGGCAACGATCGCTTTGATCGCGACAAGCATCGAGCGCTTCGCGACGGAAATCCGCGGACTGCAGAAATCGGAAACCCGTGAAGTCGAAGAATTCTTCGCGAAAGGCCAAAAAGGTTCTTCCGCTATGCCGCACAAACGCAATCCGATCGGTTCCGAAAACATGGTCGGCCTTGCCCGCGTCATCCGCGGCTACATGGTCACTGCTTACGAGAACGTGGGCTTGTGGCACGAACGCGACATTTCCCACTCTTCAGCGGAACGGATCATCCTGCCTGACGCAACGACATTGTTGAACTACCAGTTGAACCGTTTTGCGAACATCATCGAGAACTTGACCGTGTTCCCTGAAAATATGCTGCGCAATATGAATGCGACCTTCGGCTTGATCTACAGCCAACGCGTTCTGTTGAAATTGATCGACAAAGGCATGAGCCGCGAAGAAGCTTATGACTTGGTACAGCCGAAGACTGCCCTTTCGTGGGACAATCAGACCGATTTCCGTCCATTGGTGGAAGCGGACGAAGCAATCATGGCAAAATTGACGAAAGAAGACATCGATGATGCCTTCAACTATAACTATCACTTGAGCCACGTCGACGAAGTATTCGAAAGACTTGGACTAGGCGAATAATGGAAAGGCTGGGACTGCGGTTCCGGCCTTTTTGCGTACCCCGGAGGCCTTGAAAACAGTGAAGAAAAACCGGAATTTATTTCAATTTTCATGAAAATTCCATTGACAAGCGGGTGGCAGATGATACAATATAAACGAATGAATTATACGTTTAGGTAAATTAATGTTCGGATTTAGAAAGGGACGGGAACGATGGAAAGAAAAGAATTGCTTTATACTGGGAAAGCTAAAAAGATGTATGCTACAGATCAGGAGAATGTCCTTTGGGCAGAATACCTAAATCAGGCTACCGCATTAAACGGCGTAAAGAAAGACACTATCGAGGGCAAAGGCAGACTCAACAACCAGATCACCGGCCGCATCTTCGAGTACCTGGCTGAAAAGGGAATCGCGAGCCATTATATCCAAGAACTATCAGAAACCGAACAATTAGTAAAAAGAGTCACGATGTACCCATTGGAAGTGGTTGTCCGCAATGTATCCGCAGGAAGCTTCGCGAAACGCTTCGGCATGGAGGAAGGCATCGACTTGCCGTTCCCGGTTTTGGAATTCTACTACAAAGACGACGCACTGAATGATCCTTTCATCAATGATGCCCATGTGCAAGTGCTGGGCGCGGCAACGGAAGCAGAAGTTGCCGAAATCAAGCAGCAAGCGCTGAAGATCAATGCAGCCTTGATTGAGATGTTCAAAACAATCGGCATCCGCCTGATCGACTTTAAAATCGAATTCGGCAAGACAGCTGAGGGAGAGATCATCCTGGCTGATGAAATTTCGCCGGACACATGCCGCCTTTGGGATATCGAAACGAACGAACACTTGGACAAAGACATCTACCGCCGCGACCTCGGCGATCTGATCCCGGTCTACGTGGAAGTGCTGGACCGCCTGAACAAAATGTAAGCCATCCGGAACATAATCAATAAATGCAAAACATAAAAAATAAAAAAACAGAAGCGAGGAATTTTCAGATGTATAAAGTAACCGTGTATGTAACGTATAAAGACTCAGTATTGGATCCGCAAGGGGAAGCCGTGAAGGGCGCTGTCCACCGTATGGGCTACACAACGATCGAAGATATCCGCATCGGAAAATATTTCGAGATCCAAGTCTCCAAAGAGGAAGAGAACGTCGAACAAGTCATCGAAGAAGTCTGCGACAAATTGTTGGCGAACGTGGTCATGGAAACTTACCGTTATGAAATCCAGGAGGTTGAAGCTTAATGAAATTCGCTGTCATCGTTTTTCCTGGCTCGAACTGTGATTTAGATATGTATGCAGCCATCAAAGATATTCTTGGAGAAGATGCAGAGTATGTGCAACATTATGAAACAAGCCTTGAAGGTTTCGATGCTGTCCTGTTGCCCGGCGGATTCACTTATGGCGACTACTTGCGTACAGGTGCGATCGCGCGCTTTGCGAACATCATGAGCGAAGTGGTCCGTTTCGCTGAGGAAGGTAAGCCTGTATTCGGCACTTGCAACGGCTTCCAGATTTTGGCTGAAGCCGGCTTGCTGCCGGGTGCTTTGCGCCGCAACGATACTTTGAAATTCGTCTGTAAACCGCAGGATCTGAAAGTCGTGAATGCCGATACGCAATTCACTTCCCTCTATAAAGAAGGCGAAATCATCTCTGTTCCGATCGCACACGGCGAAGGCAACTACTTCTGCGATGCAGAGACTTTGGCTGACCTGAAAGCCAACAACCAAATCGTATTCACTTATGCCAACGGCAACCCGAACGGCAGCATCGAAGACATCGCCGGCATCATCAACAAAAAAGGCAACGTCTTGGGCATGATGCCCCACCCGGAGCGTGCTGTCGAAGCTTTGCTGGGCTCGGCTGACGGCCTGCGCCTGTTCCAATCCATGGTTGAAAATTATAAGAAGGAGCTGAACAAATAATGGCATTTTTAGAACCAACGCCAGAACAAGTAAAAGAGTCCAAAATTTATCGTGAATGGGGTCTGACAGACGAAGAGTACGGCACGATCTGCGATAAAATTTTGCACCGTTTGCCGAATTATACTGAAACTGGCCTGTTTGCCGTTATGTGGAGCGAACACTGTTCTTATAAAAATTCAAAACCAGTCCTGAGAAAATTCCCTACAACCGGCCCGCAAGTATTGCAGGGACCTGGTGAGGGCGCCGGCATCGTGGACATCGGCGACGGCCAGGCTGTCGTTTTCAAAGCGGAAAGCCACAACCATCCATCAGCTGTCGAGCCTTATGAAGGCGCGGCTACTGGTGTCGGCGGCATCATCCGCGACATCTTCAGCATGGGCGCACGCCCGATCGCGATCCTGGACTCTTTGCGTTTCGGCGAATTGGACAATGAGCGCACGAAACACATCTTCGAAGAAGTCGTTGCCGGCATCAGCGGTTACGGCAACTGCATCGGCATCCCGACTGTCGGCGGCGAAACGGTCTTCGATCCTTGCTACCGAGGCAATCCGTTGGTCAACGCAATGTGCGTCGGCCTGATCGATCAAAAGGATATGCAAAAAGGTCAAGCTTCCGGAGTCGGCAACTCGATCATGTACGTGGGCGCAAAAACTGGCCGCGATGGCATCCATGGCGCCACTTTCGCTTCCGAAGAATTCAAGGAAGAGGAAGAAGCACAACGTTCGGCTGTCCAAGTAGGCGATCCGTTCATGGAAAAATTATTGATGGAAGCTTGTTTGGAATGCATTTATGACTACTCCGACGCTCTGATCGGCATCCAGGACATGGGTGCTGCCGGCTTGGTCTCTTCCAGCTCGGAAATGGCTTCAAAAGCAGGCAGCGGCTTGCTGTTGAACCTTGATGATGTTCCGCAGCGCGAAACCGAAATGACACCTTACGAAATGATGCTTTCCGAGTCGCAAGAGCGTATGCTTTTGTGCATCAAGAAGGGCGAAGAGCAACGCATCGTCGACCTGTTCAAAAAATATGAATTGGATGCAGTCGTGATCGGGGAAGTTACCGACGATGGCATGTACCGTCTCTCCCATGCAGGCAAAATGGTCGCAGAACTTCCGGTTGATGCGTTGGCTGAAGATGCACCAGTCTACTACAAACCGACTGCAGTGCCTGCCCGCATCGAAGCCTTCGCAGCTATGGAAAACTACAAACCGGCCTTCACATCAGCGCAGGATACTTTGGTGGCATTGTTGCAGCAAGCGACATTGGCTTCCAAGAAGAGCGTCTATGACACCTATGATTCCATGGTCCGCACCAGCACGGTCGTAGGACCGGGAAGCGACGCTGCAGTCGTCCGCGTCCGCGGCACCAAAAAAGCGATCGCAATGACAACGGACTGCAACGGCCGTTACCTGTATTTGAATCCGGAAATCGGCGGACAGATCGCTGTCGCTGAAGCTGCCCGCAATATCGTTGCCAGCGGCGGAAAACCATTGGCGATCACAGACTGCCTGAACTACGGAAACCCTGACAAACCGGAAATTTTCTGGGAATTGAGCACTTCCGCGGACGGCATCTCTGAAGCGTGCCGCCAATTGGATACGCCTGTCATCTCAGGTAACGTGTCCCTTTACAATGAAACAGACGGCGAAGCCGTTTATCCGACACCGATGATCGGCATGGTCGGCTTGATCGAGGATCTTGCGCACATCACGACGCAAGCCTTCAAAGCTGCCGGCGACCGCATCTTCCTGATCGGCGAAACAAAAGCTGATTTCAACGGTTCCGAACTGCAAAAAATGGAATTGGGCAAAATCGAAGGCAAACTGATGGACTTCGACTTGGCTGTCGAAAAAGCCAACCAAGACAATGTCCTGAAAGCAATCAAAGCCGGCTTGATCGCAAGCGCGCATGACCTGTCGGAAGGCGGCTTGGCTGTCGGCTTGATGGAGAGCGTCTTCGACACAGGCTTAGGCTTCGACGTAACGGTTGCCATGGACAAAACATTGCTGTTCAGCGAAACGCAATCACGCTTCATTTTGACCGTTAAACCTGAAAATGTTGCCGCTGTTGAAGCGATCTTCGGATCAGCTGCAACCCAAATCGGTACAGTGACTGCTGACGCTGTCGCAAAAATCGCTGCCGAGAATGAAACCATAACTTTGGATGTAAAAGAAGTACAAACGAAATGGGAGGAGGCTATTCCATGCTTGCTGAAACAAAAAGCTTAAACGAAGAATGTGGCGTATTCGGCATTTGGGGAGACGACAATGCCAGCCAGTTGACTTACTTCG
>Ga0194138_10000712_pt1 | contig 15783 bp, 15 predicted proteins | sample TARM_MetaG_T2_14_FD_134022 | JGI IMG/M metagenome (GOLD analysis project Ga0194138, IMG submission 134022) | Freshwater microbial communities from Pennsylvania, USA, analyzing microbe dynamics in response to fracking - TARM_MetaG_T2_14 (version 2) | ecosystem: Environmental > Aquatic >...
GAAATATTTTTCAACAATGACCTTTGGATCCTGAATCCAAATACTGACCTGCTGATTCAGATGCTGCCCGAACCATTTTTTGTAAACATAGCTGGCAAAATTGGCTTAAGCTTTATAAAATACTTGGCTTTGGCACAGCTAATAGGGTATATCTTCTATAAGAAGGGTAAATATGCCATAGGTAGATTCAAGAGCAACAAAAGATACTAGGCCAAGGGGCTCTTGTATTTTATGTACGGTTTACAAGAATACCGACATGGTGTATAATTAGAAATTGAGTTGTTTCGGTATGACAGAGTAGGTAAAGAGCGTTAAGTGCCTCGGGATGGGAAGTTGCCCGTTGACGAAAGAAATTTTCTGCGATTCTTTACCGCATCCGCTGACAATTAGAGATACTTTCTTTAATTGGCAGTAGCTGTCAATTAAAGAAAGGAGATTGAAATGAAAAGAAAATCAGCAAAAATCAATGTACGTACAATGGTGAAGGCAGGATTTTTGGTTGCCATTTCCATAGTCATGACCAGATTTGCCTACATCATGGTTCCTTTGGCAGGTGTATCTGCCTTGAGGATCAGCTTTGGGGACTTGCCCCTGATGTTGTCAGGTATGATGTTTGGGCCTCTTGTAGGGGGACTGACGGGGTTTTCTGCAGATATTATCGGATTCCTGATCAATCCGCAGGGTCCATATCATCCAGGGTTCACCCTAAGCTCGATCTTGTGGGGTGTAATTCCGGGGATTGTATTCTACAGATTTAAAGGAGAGAAGGATTACGACAAGGTTTATTCCTACAAGAATATTCTCACTGCGGTATTGCTTGTAACTGCTGTGGTTTCCTTGGGGCTGAATACCTACTGGCTATCCACATTGTACGGTAGGGGATTCATTGTACTTCTCCCAACCAGAGTATTGGCAGCCTTGATAAGCATCCCGCTACACACTGTTATCATTAAATATCTGATGAAGTATTTGAGACGATTTATCTAGCAACAATATACACTCCCGTCAATCTGGCGGGAGTGTTTGCAAGTCCAGCAATTTTTTGACAATCTCTTTGAAAATGATTGTTAAAAGGGGTATAATTAACCTATGAACTATAGACTAGGAGGGTTACGATGAAAAAAACATTGCCAATAGCATTATCAAACAGACACATTCATATTAGCCAGGAGGACCTGGATATACTTTTCGGGGAGGGCTATGAACTCACGAAAATGAAGGACCTTTCACAGCCGGGACAATATGCTTGTGAAGAGAAGGTGGATGTGGTAGGTCCAAAGAAAACCATCAAGGGAGTTAGAATTCTGGGGCCTGTAAGACCGGACACACAGCTTGAGGTGTCAATTACTGATGCATTCACACTGGGTGTTGCCCCTGTCATCCGGAACTCCGGTGATGTGGTGGATACACCAGGAGTAAGGATTGTCGGGCCCAAGGGAGAGGTTGAGATAGAGAAGGGAACAATTGTAGCTGCAAGACACATTCATATGCATACCAAGGATGGTGAGGAGTTTGGGGTCAAGGATGGAGAAATCGTCAGCATTAAGGTACCCGGACCTAGAGGACTTGTTTTCGACAATGTACTTGTCAGGGTACACCCAAATTATGCCTTGGAAATGCACGTGGATATTGAGGAAGGAAATGCCGCTGGAATCAGAAATGGTGACATGGTTGAAATTATCAAGCAATAAAAAAAGTAATCGAGAGGTGATATGATGATAGATGTAGCAGGTATAATAGACCACACAGCCTTGAAGGCTGACACATCAAAGGACTCCATTAGGGTTTTGTGTGAAGAGGCCAGGGCCAACAAGTTTAAGGCAGTATGTGTGAATCCAACACATGTAAGATACTGCAGTGAGCTTTTGAAGGACACTGAGGTAAAGGTGGCAACTGTAATTGGTTTTCCCTTGGGAGCAAACACACCTCAGACAAAGGCTTTTGAAACAAAGGATGCAATCGCAATGGGAGCTCATGAAGTGGATATGGTAATTAACATAGGGGCTCTTAAGGATGGGGATCTGGATCTTGTAAAGGCGGATATAGAGGCAGTTGTGGTGGCAGCAGATAACAAGGCTTTAGTAAAGGTCATCATAGAAACCGCACTGCTCACGGATGATGAGAAGACAAAAGCATGTCAGCTTGCCATGGAGGCAGGAGCTGATTATGTGAAGACATCTACGGGCTTCAGCACTGGAGGGGCAACCCTTGAGGATGTTAGGCTAATGAGGTCTGTAGTGGGAGACAAGCTTGGAGTCAAGGCTTCAGGTGGAGTTAAGGACTACAAGACAGCTGTTGCAATGATGGAGGCAGGAGCTACAAGGATTGGCACCAGTTCAGGAGTTGAAATAGTCAAGGGATAAAAAATAAAGGGTCTAACCCTTTATTTTTTTGATAAATAATTAAGAATTGCATCAGTGGGTAATAAATGTTTTGTAGAATATTGAAAGGAGGGATTGCAAATATGGAATCCACAAGAAATGAAATTGGTAGTGGTCTGAATATCAATTCAACCTATACAGATAAATTCAAGTCCAATTACCTGGCGGTATATATGATCAGACCCCTTGATAGGGATGAGGTCACTTTGAACTCCTTGCTGCCAATGATTCTTGAAAGGGGAACAAGGAGGTATCCGGAAACCCTTGATTTAAAAAGGAGACTGGAGGATCTTTTTGGTGCCAACCTTAACATAAGTTCATCCAGGCGAGGAGAAAGACAAATCATACGATTCTCCATGGAGTGGGCAGATGGACGATACACAGGTGAAGAAGGACTGGACCGTGAAATTCTCAAGATGCTCAGGGAGGTAATTTTTGATCCATATCTGGAAGATGGTTTCTTCTCCAGAAAATACCTTGAACAGGAGAAGAAGAACCTCATAACAAGGATAAACAATAAGATAAACGACAAGAGAACCTACTCCATCAATAGATGCATTGAGGAAATGTGCAGAGGAGAAAGGTTCAGCATATACCCTGGAGGATATGTTGAGGATGTTGCCAAGATAGATGAGAAGGTTCTCTATGAGCACTACAGGAAAGTACTTCTCACAAGTCAGATTGAGATTATATACACTGGACACGACAATCAGATGGGAATAGAAGATATCATACCAGATGAGCTTTTGAAAAGGGATCAGGTGTCATACGTACCCAGGGAAACAATAATTGATAAGTCCCAAAATAGAAATCAGATAATAGAAAAAATGCCTGTCACCCAGGGGAAGCTGGTATTGGGATACAGGGCGGGAATACCCTATGAAGACAGACTTTACAATGGTTTGCTTCTAGGCAATGAAATTTTTGGTGGAGGACCTAACTCAATACTTTTCAAGAATGTAAGAGAAAAGCACAGCCTTGCATATTATGTGACCTCAAGCATAGTGAAACATAAATCCATAATTCTTCTGGATGCAGGAATAGAGTTTCAGAATTACCAAAAAACCATTGATTTGATTAACCGAGGACTTGAGGATATGTTAAAGGGGAACTTTTCAGATGAGGACATGGAGATTGCCAAGAAATCGGTTAGAACATCCAGTGAGTCGATCATTGACAGTCCGCAGCTAATGTCAGAGTTTACATTTGGTAAAATCATTGCAAATGATGAAAGAAGTCTGGAGGAGATGATCCGTCAGCTTGAAGACGTAACCAGGGAAGATATAGTTCAGGCTATGGGAAAAGTCAACCTGGATACCATCTATTTCATGGATGGCTTGGACAGGGAGGTGCAGGATGAGAACAATTAGAAATGAAAACCTAAGGGAGGAAATATATCATCAAGAGCTGGAAAACGGGATAAATCTGTACTATTTCCCAAAAAAAGGTTTTACAAAGAAGTATGCAATCTTCACCACAAACTACGGATCTACAGACAATAAATTTGTGCCCTTGGAAGGAAAGGAGCCTGTAGAGCTTCCAGAAGGGATAGCACATTTTCTTGAACACAAGCTGTTTGAGGAACCGGATGAAGACCTGTTTCAGAAATTTTCATCCCAAGGTGCCTATGTAAATGCCTATACAAATTTCAATCAGACATCATATCTGTTTTACTCAACGGACAATTTCTATGAGAATCTCCAGCTGCTTGTGAAATTTGTGCAGAGCCCATACCTGACAGATGAAAACGTTGAAAAGGAAAAGGGGATCATTGCACAGGAAATTCAAATGTATCAGGATAATCCCAAGTGGGTGGTGTTTTTCAATACCTTAAAGGCCATGTACCACAGGCATCCTGTAAGGACAGATATTGCCGGGACCGTTGAGAGCATATACAGAATAAGCAGGGAAGATCTGGAAACTGCCTATAATACATTCTATAATCCAGGAAACATGGTGCTTTTTGTTGTTGGGGACCTTGACAAGGATGAGATATTAAGGACAGTTGAAAGTGCTGGTAAGGAATATCCTGCCACCCTGGAGAAAGTTCAGCGAATAGTGGATAATGAGCCGGATGAAATCCTCCTTAAATCAATAGAAGATAGAATGATGACATCAAAACCACTCTTTAACATTGGTATTAAGGATAATGAACTGGGTATGAGTGGAAGGGATGCAGTCAAGAAGGATATAACAACCAATATTATCCTGGATATGCTTTTTACCAACAGTTCTGAATTCTACAACGAGCTTTATACCGAGGGCCTGGTGGACAGCAGCTTCGGAGCATATTATACCGGTAAGAGGACATACGGGCATTCCCTGATTGCCGGGCAGAGTGATAATCCTCAGGAAGTTTTCAGAAGAATAATGGAAATGTTCCAGATGCCTGACAGTTATATGACCGAAGAAGCTTTTCAGAGGATCAAGAGAAAGGAAATAGGAGGCTTTTTAACCGGCTTCAATTCCATAGAGTTTATAGCAAACAACCTGACAGATCTTTACTTTCAGGATTTCTTGCTGATAGACTATCTGGATGTCCTAAACGAAATAACATTTGATGACATAACCAGGAGATTCAAGAGACATTTTGTTGAAGATAAGAGCGTGATTTCAATAATCTGGCCTGAAATGCAGTCAGACAATAGTTGAAAGGTGGTTAAATAATGGATCCAGTAGCATTTTCAATATTCGGACTTGAGGTTCGATGGTATGGATTGCTTATAGCAATAGCGGTAATGATTGGAACCTTGATTGCAGCTAAGGAAGCTGGAAGAAAGGGAATCAAGGAGGAAACCTTAATAGATTTCCTCCTGTTCGCGGTCCCAGTGGCAATAATTTCTGCACGACTTTATTATGTGATATTCTCCTGGAGTTACTACAGTTCCAATCCGGGTCAGATACTGAACATCAGAGGTGGTGGGCTGGCAATCCATGGAGCCGTAATAGGTGGTGCCCTGGTTGCAATAATATTCACCAGGATTAAAAAGCTTAGATTTTGGACTCTGGCAGATGTTGTGGCTCCAAGTCTCATACTGGGGCAGGCCATAGGAAGATGGGGGAATTTTGCAAACCAGGAAGCCCACGGAGGGCCAACTGACCTTCCATGGGGTATTATGGTGGACGGAGTGAAGGTACACCCAACATTTCTATATGAATCAATATGGAATCTGCTGGTGTTCCTGTTTCTGATTTGGTATCGAAAAAAATCCAAGGTAGAGGGAGAAATTTTCCTTCTCTATGTGATTCTTTACTCTGTAGCCAGGTTCTTTATCGAAGGCCTGAGAACCGACAGCCTTATGCTTGGACCCATAAGGGTTGCACAGCTTATAAGTGTCCTGACCATAGCTGTAGGTGGAGCTGTTCTCTACAATAGAAAAAAGGCTGCTGAAAAAAATCTTTAGAAGGTACTTGAGAGTTGAAGAATAGAAAGGAATACCCCGGGAATGAAACTCCCGGGGTATTCTTTTTTCTAGACTCCAGGACTAAAGTCCCAAAACAGCACTTTATCCAACTAAAATGGTGGATAAAAACAGAGTTTTAGGGTAAAATAGATACAAAGTGGTGGAAAGTGGAGGAAAGTGGTAAATAATCGGCAAAGGTGGAGAAGAGTATGTTTATAGGTGAATATCAACATACTATCGATGGTAAGGGGAGATTGATAATCCCTTCTAAATTCCGAGATCCTCTTGGTGATGAGTTTGTAATGACCAAGGGTCTTGACAATTGCCTATTTGTTTACCCAAAGGATGAATGGAGAGTTGTTGAGGATAAGCTGAAAAGCCTACCCATGACCAACAAGGATGCCAGAGCCTTTGTGAGGTTCTTCTTTTCGGGGGCCACTGAATGTATACTCGATAAGCAGGGAAGGGTCTTGATTCCAGGGAATCTAAGGGAACATTCCAAGCTTATGAAAGATACGGTAGTTATTGGTGTATCAACAAGGCTTGAGATATGGAGCAAGGAAGAATGGGATAGCTACAATGATGATGACAGCCTCAGCTACGACAGCATAGCTGAAAAAATGGCTGAATTGGGAATATAAGAAAAGCAACACAAGGGAGGTGTTCACATGGAATTTCATCACGTTTCGGTTTTGCTGGATGAAGTATTGGAAGGGCTGGATATCAAGGAGGATGGAATATATGTGGATGGAACCCTGGGAGGAGCGGGACACTCAAAGGAGATTGTCAAAAGGCTCACCACAGGGAGACTTGTGGGAATAGATCAGGATGAGAATGCCCTTGAAAAATCAAGGGAAGTCCTAAAGGAATACATGGACAAGGTAGACCTTGTACATTCCAATTACGTAAACATAAAGGAAGTATTGGAGAACCTGAACATAGAAAAGGTAGATGGGATATTGCTTGACCTTGGCGTTTCCTCACATCAGCTGGACACTGAGGAAAGAGGTTTTTCCCATAACAAGGATGCAGCACTGGATATGAGAATGGACACCACCAGTGAATTTTCAGCATGGGATGTTGTGAATACTTATTCCGTTGAGGAGCTGACCAGAATATTCCTGGAATATGGGGAGGAAAAGTGGGGAAAAAGGATAGCCGAGTTCATTGTGGAGGAAAGGTCTGAAAAGCCAATAGACACCACATTGGAACTTGTGACTGTAATAAAGAAGGCAATTCCCAAGAAGGTTAGGATGGAGGGACATCATCCCGCCAAGAAGACTTTCCAGGCAATAAGAATAGAGGTAAACGGAGAATTGGATGTTCTGAAAAGGGCAATATGGGATATGGTCCAATGTCTGAAACCAGGAGGAAGACTGGCAATAATTACCTTCCATTCCCTGGAGGACCGGATAGTGAAGGAACAGTTCAAGGAGCTTTACAAGGATTGCATCTGTCCACCGGAATTTCCAACCTGTATTTGCGACAAGAGAAGAGAAATTAAAATTATAACCAAAAAACCAATAGTAGCCGGTAAAGAGGAGTTGAATCATAATCCAAGAAGCCGGTCTGCAAAGCTGAGGGTTGCTGAAAGAACATAGCACTATCAAAGGGGGCAATTACCATGATGGCAGCAAAAGTACTTTATGATCAATACCCGGAATACATAGGTGAGAAAACGCAGAAAACAGTCCGAAAAATAGCTCGGAGAAAAAGCCATGCCCTGAATAGACAAATGTATATTACCCTTGCAATAATTTTATTAAGTACTTCTTTATTTATACTACAGGGTTATGCTAAAATAACCTCTATGAGATTGGAAATAACAAAACTGGAAAACGAGGCTACCGAGCTGGCTAAATTGAAGAAAGACCTGTCAGGAACCCTGGAAGGACTAAAGAATACAACATTGATAGGAGAACAGGCAAAAAACAGCTTGGGAATGATATATCCCGAAGAAGGTCAGATTGAATATATTACAGTAAACGAAACTGTATCCAACGATTCCTACCAGATTACATTCCAGGATAAGGTCAGAAATGTAATCGGTCTCTTTGCCAGCCTATACTAGGAGGGGTTATTTTGCATAAAATAAACAAATCAACCAGGAAACGATTAAGGTTTGCCATAGCGGTAGTGACCTTAATCGTGTTTTTTTTAGGATACAGACTCATAAGGGTTCAAATAATTGAGGGGGCAGAGTATAAGAGAGGCGCCATGCAGCAATGGACAAAGGCGATTGAGCTAAAATCAGACAGAGGAATTATATACGATAGAAAAGGCAGGAAACTTGCCGTTAATGTAACCTCATTTACTGTCTGGGCAAGTCCTTCCGATGTGGATAATCCCGAGGAGGCAGCAATGAAACTGCAGCCAATACTGAAGATTGACAGTAGTGAGATACTTGAAAACCTAAGAAAGGACAGTTCTGTTGTCAAGCTTAAGCAATGGATAACCAGGGAAGAGGCTGAGATGGTTCGAGAACTTGGAATAGGAGGCATATCGATTGTTGATGACAACAAGAGGTACTATCCTTTTGGAAGCTTCGCATCGTATGTGATTGGCTTCACAGATATTGACAATAATGGTCTCTATGGGATAGAAAGGGTATATGACCAGTATTTGACGGGAGTACCGGGAGTTTGGGTAAAGGCTACTGACAGAGACAACAGGCAGCTACCATATGGAAGTGAAAAGATTTATAATCCAGAGAACGGGACCTCTGTTGTCCTGACCATAGATGAAACCATACAGGGCTTTGCTGAGGAGGCGGCGGAGGAGGCATTGGCGAAGAATCAAGCCAAAAGCGTTTCCATAATAGTGATGGAACCCAAGACAGGAGAGGTTTTGGCAATGGTCAATAAGCCTGATTATGATCCAAACAATCCCAGAAGGTCTCTTGATGAGGAGACGAACGATCAGTGGCAATCCCTACCTTTTGAAGAGCAACAGCAAAAATGGTACGAGATGTGGAGAAATTACGCAATCAACGATATCTATGAGCCAGGGTCCACCTTTAAGATTGTTACGGCTGCAGCCGCATTGGAGGAAGCCTCGGCTGATCTTGACACACATTATTACTGCGATGGTTTTATAAGGGATATCCCAGGGGTGGTACTGAGGTGTTCAAGCTGGTATGACCCACACGAGGACCAGGATTTTTCAACAGCCTTCAGCAATTCCTGCAATGTTGCCTTTGTAAACATGGCCAGGGACCTTGGAACAGAAAAAATGTTTGAATATATAAAGGCCTTTGGATTTGGTGAGGTGACGGGAATAGACCTGCTAGGCGAGCAAAGGGGAATCATACCATCAGGTACTGAAAGCATAAGGGAGGTAAACCTAGCCACCCTATCCTATGGCCATGGTATTGCAGTCACTCCCATACAGATGATAAATGCGATTTCTGTGGTTGGTAATGGCGGGAACCTTATGACACCTCATATTGTAAAAGGTCTGGCTGATGATGAAGGGAATGTTGTGGAGATTTTTGAACCTGAGGTAAGAAGACAGGTGATTTCAGAGACAACTGCGAATGAACTTTTGGACATGCTTGAACTAACCGTGTTGGAAGGGACCGGAAGAAAGGCATATGTGCCTGGATATAGAATCGGTGGGAAAACCGGTACTGCACAAAAGATTATCGAAGGAAGATATGTGGATGGGAAATACATTTCCTCATTTGGAGGTCTGGCGCCTGTTGATGATCCACAGGTGGCTGTTTTGGTCATTGTAGATGAACCTACGGGAATCTATTATGGAGGGACCGTCGCAGGACCTCCAGCAGCAAGTGTCATAGAGAGTACACTGACCTATCTGGAGGTACCCAGAGAATATACAGATGAAGAACTTGAAGCAACACAAGAAACTGTTATTGTTCCAGATGTCAGAAATACTTCCATTAACGGGGCGGGAAGGGAGATAAGCGACCTGGGTCTAAAATACACAACAGAGTATGAGGACTTTAACACCGACACCCTGGTGCTGGATCAATACCCTTCACCTGGAGTGGAGGTTACGAAGGGGTCCATAATTGACCTTTATCTTGAGGATGGCACCAACAACCCTGTTTTGTCCGATGAGGATATTAATAATTCCAACTAAAGACAACCTTGAGTTGTCTTTCTTGTTCGGAAGATAGTAAATATGTCTGGTAAATGAAGTCAATCTCAACTATAATAGGAATGATATAGATTTAGGAAGACATTTGAGAGGAGTACGTATATGAATGAAACAACCCAACTAGTGCTGGCATCCGGTGCAGGTTTTGTATTGAGCTCATTTCTTGGGCCAAAGATTATACCCTTGCTGCAGCGATTGAAGATAGGTCAAAGTATAAGGGAGGACGGCCCGTCATCCCATTTGGCAAAATCAGGTACACCAACAATGGGAGGAATAATTTTCCTCATAGGCTTTGTGGTTGCCTCTTCCCTTGCCACTGACCTAAACGCCGATATGGGAATGATAATATTTTCCACTTTGGGATTTGGAGCAGTGGGATTCATGGATGACTATATAAAGGTTGTAAAAAAAAGGAATCTAGGCTTGAGAGCCTACCAGAAGATAATCGGTCAACTTCTTGTAGCTACTGTTCTGATACTGTTCTACATGAACCATTCAGGATCATATCCACAGATCCTGATACCATTGCTGGGAGAGACAAACCTTGCCTTGGGAGCAATGACAGTTCCTTTCTTGCTTGTTGTGATAATTGGTACGGTCAATGCGGTAAATCTGACAGACGGCTTGGACGGTTTGGCCACCGGTGTTTCCGTGATAGTGTTCGGCGCCTTTGGAGTTCTTTCATTGGGTCTTGGATACCTGGAGGGTGCTGTTGCCTCATTTGCCATGTCAGGAGCATTACTGGGATTCTTAATCTACAACTATAATCCAGCAAGGATATTTATGGGCGATACGGGATCCCTTGCACTGGGAGGAGCACTATCTGCAATAACCCTGTTATCTGGGACCTATATCTTCATTCCCATAATCGGAGGATTGTTTTTTGCGGAGGCTCTTTCAGTGATAATTCAGGTTGGATATTTCAAACTAACCGGGAAAAGATTTTTTAGAATGGCGCCTCTGCATCACCACTATGAGCAGAAGGGTTGGAAGGAGATAAAGGTTGTTTGGGCATTCTGGGGAGTCACTTTGATTCTGTCATTGGCAGGACTATTAATTTTAAGTTAGGAAGTGTTTTTAATGTTGATCAAAGGAAAAAAGATATTGGTCATGGGAATTGGAATAACAGGCTTATCCGCTATAAGAATGCTTGTGGACCACAACAATGAGATTATGGTTTATGATGAGAAACCAAGTGAGGATATAAGGGAAATTCTTCTTTTGAATGGACTGGACCAGGTAGAGATCATGGACAGTGAAAGCAAGTTTCTGCTCCAGGAAATTGATTTTGTTGTCAAGAGCCCTGGCATACCCCCAAATCATCATATGATTCAATTTGCAGAAGACCAGGAAGTCCCGGTTATATCAGATATAGAGCTTGCCTTCAATATTGGCATCCATGGGACAGTGATTGGGATAACGGGAACTAACGGCAAGACAACATCCACAATGCTTGCAGGTGAAATACTTAAAAAGGCGGGAAAACAGACTCACCTGGCAGGGAATATGGGTACAGGAGTACTACAGGTTGTCGAGGAAGTGGGAGACGAAGATTTCACCGTTCTTGAACTGAGCAGCTTCCAGCTGGAACACACATTTCTCTTCAAACCGGATGTGGCACTTATAACAAACATAACCGAGGACCATCTTGATTGGCATGGAAGTTTTGAGAATTACATGGCGTCAAAATTCAAGATATATGAAAACCAGAATGCAGACAATTATCTGATCCTAAATTGGGATGACATACATTTAAGGAAGCTTCAGGGCAAGGTTAGGCCAAAGCTCGTGTGGTTCAGCACTTCTGAGGAACTTGAGGAAGGCGTATTCCTGAGAGACGATTCACTGATTTACAGGATGGCTGGAGATGAGGAAAGAGTTCTTGATATTGATGATATTAGAATTCCAGGTAGACACAATGTTGAAAACATATGTGGTGTAGTGGGTATCATGAAGACTCTGAAAATCGATAATGAAACAATCAGGGATGCGGTCAGGAACTTTAGGGGAGTCGAGCATAGAATTGAGTTTGTAAGGGAGATTAAGGGGATATCCTATTACAACGATTCCAAGGGAACCAATGTAGAATCAACCATCAAGGCGGTCCAGGCAATGGAAGGACAAATCGTTTTAATTGCTGGAGGCTATGACAAGGGGGCTGACTACAGTGAACTGATGGACTCCTTGGCAATAAAAGCCAGGGCCTTGGTCCTTACGGGAGAAACATCTGAAAAGATGAGAAAATCGGCTTTGGAAAAAGGGATTTCAAATATATACATGGTGAGTGGCATGGAGGAGGCAGTCCAGATGGCTAGCTCCGTAGGACATGCCGGTGATGCAGTGCTGCTTTCTCCAGCTTGCGCAAGCTGGGACATGTATAGAAATTTTGAAGAGAGAGGAAAGCATTTCAAGAGGATTGTTGTGGAAATGACGGAGTGATAACATGGCCAAGCAGAAGAAAAAAAGGAAGCCTGCAGATTTTTTAATATTCATTTCCGTCATTACCCTTGTGTTCATAGGCATCATAATGGTATACAGTTCAAGCTGGCCGGAGGGAATGGTAAGATATGAGGATGGAAGCCACTATGCCAAAAGACACATACAGTGGGTTGTGGTGGGGCTGCTTGGAATGTTGTTTACAATGAATGTCGACTACAGATTCTGGAAGAAGGCTTCCCTTCCAATATACATAACAGCGATTGTCCTGGGACTTCTGATATTCAGCCCCATGGGAGTGGAGCTGAAGGGTGCAAGAAGATGGATAGACATCGGATTTACAACACTTATGCCATCTGATGCAATTAAACTTGGAAGCATAGTATTCTTTGCAGCATTTTTGGACAACAAGAAGGACAGGGTAAGAAAAATTCTGGATGGAGCCTTGCCAGCATTTATCCTGATAGGCTTATCTGCAGGTCTAGTCTACCTACAGCGTGACCTTAGCACAACTGCAACAGTTGCTGGGACATTGTTTGCCATGTTTTTCGTGGCAGGGATGTGGCTACCAATATTTGGTGTCATAGTTGCCGGGGCAGTAATTTTTGCCAGGTATGCCATTTTTTCTGAAGGTAACGAGTATAGGCAACGACGTGTATTTGCTTTTCTGGATCCATTTGCAGATAAGCTTGGAGACGGTTGGCAGATTGTACAATCCCTATACGCAATGGGGTCAGGAGGACTACTTGGTGTGGGTCTGGGTCAGAGCAGACAGAAATTCTTTTACATTCCTGAGTCCTACAATGACTTCATTTTTGCAATAATTGGAGAAGAGCTGGGACTACTGGGAGCTATGTTTGTGCTTCTGCTGTATGCTATGATAGTATGGAGAGGGTACATAGTTGCCATCAATGCAAGAGATGCCTTTGGCAGCTACCTTGCCACAGGGATAACCTCCCTATTGGCAATTCAAACATTCATAAACATCGCCGTAGTTACATCCAGCATGCCAGTCACAGGAATTACTCTCCCGCTAATAAGCTTTGGGGGTACTTCACTTGTTATTTACCTTGCTGGAATGGGGATACTGTTAAACATTTCGAGAACATCTTTAAGTGATAGGAGAAAGCCAGATGAAAGTAATAGTTAGCGGAGGCGGAACAGGAGGGCACATCTATCCTGCTTTGGCAATTGCAGAAGGTATAAGGGAAAAGTATAAGGAAGCAGAGATTCTCTATGTTGGAACCGAAGGAAGCCTTGAAGAGGAGTTGGCTAATAAGGCAGGATATCCGTTTGAGGCGATCCATGTCAAGGGGATGCCAAGAAAGCTCAACAAGAAATCGATTATTGCCCTTAAGGAGCTGTTGCGGGGACTTAGTGATTCAAATATGATACTTGAGAGCTTCAAGCCAGACATTGTAATTGGAACTGGTGGATATGTTTGTGGACCGATTCTCTTTAGGGCAGCCAGAAGGAAGATACCAACTGTAATACATGAGCAGAATGCCTTTCCTGGGATTACAAACAAGATCCTTTCAAGATTCGTCAAAAAGGTCCTAATAACCTATGAGGATTCCAGAAAATATTTCGCCAGGGCAAACCATGTTGTTCTTACGGGAAATCCTGTACGAAAGGATATTATACATCAGGATGCACGAAATGCACGAATGGAGTTAAACCTGGATGAAAAGCCAACTGTTCTTTCCTTTGGTGGGAGTGGTGGCCAGAGGAGCCTTAATGAGTCAATCCTGGGAATAATTGACCAGGTATCCAGGGATAATGAGATAAATCTAATTCATGTAACAGGTAAGCCTCACCATGAAAGCTTCATGAAGAGGGTTAGGGATGAAAAAATCATACTTGGCAGCAATGTAGAAATTCTACCCTATCATCACAGGATGCCCCTTGCCATACATGCATCCGACCTTATAATAACAAGTGGGGGTGCCATCGCTCTTGCAGAAATATCAGCGGCTGGCAAGCCGTCGATATTGATACCCAAATCATATACCGCTGAAAACCATCAGGAATATAATGCCAGATCCTTTCAGGAAATGGGAGCTGCCCAGATGATTCTTGAGAAGGACCTGTCTCCAGGGCTTTTGTATGAAACCATTATGAAGCTCATGAAGGACAGGGAAAAGTTAATGAAAATGGCGTCAAACAGCAAAAAACTAGGGAATCCAGAAGCAACAGTATCAATTGTTGAAGAAATTTCCAAGTTAATATAGATGGAAGGTGAAACAATGGTCAAGGAGACCAGGGTGCAAAGAAAAAAAAGAAGATTACAACTCTACAGAAGACTGGTTCTTATCATTGTTGTGGTTGGTCTGTCGATATTCTGGAGCCTCAGGACCAGCCTACTTGATATAAAAAAAATCACTGTGGAGGGAAACACAAAACTTACGTCCCAGGAGATTATTGATGCATCTGGCATAGTTGTTGGCGAGAATATCATACAGGCAAATGTGGGAGATGGCGGGGAAGCCGTAACTGAGCTACCATATATAGAAACCGCCGACATAGGGAGAAAGCTTCCCGGAACTGTGACCATCCAAGTCCAGGAACGTAGTCCATATATGCAGTTTAGCTACAACTACAGTTTTGCCGTGGTGGATGACAAGGGAGTCGTACTTGAATACTCTATCAGAAGGAACAATGAGATCCCACTTGTCAAGGGCTTTGATTGGGTAGACCTAAAGGTGGGAGAGGACCTGACCGAAACTCCAATAGGTGAGACCATGAATGAATTTTTCAATGACCTGGAAATAAGGGATATTGTTTTGAATTTCAAGGATATTGAATATGATGAAGAGAATAATATTAAGATTACTTTATTTAATGGAGTGGCAGTTGAATTTGGCCCCCTTCATAATGTAAAATATAAGTTGAAGGTACTTCAGGAAATAATTGGGGATTTAGAGGAAAAAAACATACCTACAAAGATGATCATAATGAACAAAGGTGAACATCCAATAGTGGTTAGAGATGAGAAATGAGGGGGATAAAATGAAAATCAAGGGAGAAGTAGTGGCACTAGTATTGGTTTCCCTTATCCTTGGATTGATTTTATCCATACAGTTCAAGACCATAAACCAGTCGGTGGGGGAGGGAGTGATGCCAACACAGAGGGCACAAGAGTTAGCCAATGAGCTTAGAAAAGCTCAGTCTGAAATGGAATCACAGCTTAGACACATACAGGATCTTGAATTGAAGATTGAGCAATACGAAAAGGGTGGTATTGAAAACGACATCTATGCCGAGAACCTTTATAAAGATGCAATGAAATACAGGATGCTCGCCGGCTATACTGACCTAGTGGGGGAGGGAGTTATCCTTGAGATAAATGATCCGCCCGTTGACATACAATTTGGTGAAGGCTTCAGTATTGTGGATGAGCTTGATCTGATTCTGCAGGTGGTAAGTGTACTAAATGCTGC
>Ga0194138_10000715_pt1 | contig 15753 bp, 16 predicted proteins | sample TARM_MetaG_T2_14_FD_134022 | JGI IMG/M metagenome (GOLD analysis project Ga0194138, IMG submission 134022) | Freshwater microbial communities from Pennsylvania, USA, analyzing microbe dynamics in response to fracking - TARM_MetaG_T2_14 (version 2) | ecosystem: Environmental > Aquatic >...
CACCGGCAGCCGAGACATCGGCGCCATCGACTGGTCGCTACTCGACCGAACCACGGTGATCGCCATCGTCGAGACGCTGCGCCGGCAGGGGAAGGCCATCACCACGATCAACCACTGCCTGTCGATCCTCAAGCGGGTGTCTGAGGAAGCATGGAACATGAACATGATGTCCAGTGACACATATCAGCGGATAGCCAAGGTCCGATCGATGCCGGGAAGCCGGGCGCCTGCAGGGCGGGCGCCGTCCCGGGAAGAGGTGCGTGACGCCATTGAGAGGGCCAGGAAGTCGACCACCCTGGGGTCGCTCCGTGACGCCGCGGTGATCGCTACCCTGGCCGGCACAGGGCTACGCTGCTTCGAGCTCGCCGCGCTGAGGATGGAGGACTTCGACGGCAAGACACTGCTGGTGGAGGGCAAGGGCTCCCGCCAGGCTCGGCAGCCGATAAGCCCAGCAGCTCTCGAAGTGCTGGAGGAATATATCGCCCTGGCGGCGAATACCGGGCCGTTATTCGTCAGGTGGCGAATCAACGACACCCCGGGAAAGACCCCGCTAAGCACCTACGGGATTGCTCTCGTCCTCCGCAGATGGCTCAACGGAGCTACTCCACACGACATGCGCCGGGCCTACGCCACCTGGCTGGCTCAGGACGGACACCAGCTGCCGGTGGTGCAGCGGCTGATGCGTCACGCATCGCCAACAACCACTATGAGGTACATCAGGAATGAGGAGGAACTGCTATACGCTTCTGAGAACTTGTTGTTTTGATGATTTACTTTTACGCTTATTAACTCATAAGCGCATAATAGAACAGATGCAAAATACCACAAACAGTGGAGCGCCTAACCATGAAACCACAGAACATTCCAAGCTCAAGTGAGACCAGGCAGCCAGCCACCGACATTCGGCGGCTGGTGATCGAGCCGATGCCGGCCGGCACCTGGGCCCTGATGGAGGGGCATACCCCGGTGATCGCCGGCCCACTGCGGCAGGTTGTCCTCAGCGCCGAGGCCATGGCCGCACAGGAGCCAGGCGTCCGGGTGGACGCCGAGCATCTCCTGCCCAACAGGATTCAGGGGTTCGCCTACCACGACCGGTTCACCGACCGGGGCGTTGCCCGAGCCTACCTCAGGACGCCCGTCAGGTTCCGAAATGCCGACGAGCTCTACCGCTACCTGGCCAACAACGGATTCCAGTTCTGGTCTCCCGCCTTCATCCGTCGAGACGGCTACGACCAGATCAGGATCTACCGCAGCCACGGCACGGTGGACAGCATGACGGCCTGGGAGATCGCCCTGCACCGGCTGGAGAACGACGGCGAGCTGCCCGACTTCATCGAGGTGCCGGCCGGCACCTGCCCCCGCTGCCTCAGCCAGTACGTGTCAATGCCGATGCCCGGTACCAGCTACCACTGCCTGGAGTGCCACTATGAGCATGCAGATTGATAAGTTCGAGCCCACCCGCCTCCCGGTGCCCTACACCCGGGAGCTCCACCTCCTGCACCGCCGCCGGTTCAAGCAGTTGGGGATCACCCCAACGGTGGAAAACGGTATAAGGACCTGGCGGGTGATATGGAGGCCATTCCTCCGCCATCCCATTCCCTACATTCGCCGGGATGGCACGGTGGGCCTCAAGAGGAAGGCGGACAACGTCCGCACCATGCGCTTCTGCGTGGTGGGGGAGACCACTGAGGAGAGCGCCTATCGTGACGCCATGCGGGAAGCATCCCTCGCCTACCGCACCAAGCTGCCCCACATCATGCCGATCGTCGATTGGGAGGGCATCGCCAAGGCCAAAGGAGAGAAGCTGAGGGACAGCTACGCCAAGCCAGCGCTCAACGGGGCCATTCACGAAGCCCTGGAGCTGTTCGAGGCCGGCTACGGACTGGGGCAGGTAGCGGAGCGCATGGGAGTCAACAAGTCGACAGCCTGTCGGTGGCGGCAAAAGCTGCGCAAAGAAAGGGCCCTGCCGTGAGGCAGGGCCCAATAGGCATCCCATCTAATGAAAGCATTAGAGCAGAGAAACCTAACCATGTGACTGCGAATCTACATGCGCTGCATCGTCAGGTCAAGTAGCATGCGCCGGTATTCGTCAGCAATCGACAGGAGAAACCATGTACATACACGCCATTGCCTGCACTCTGCCTGACGGCAGGAACTACCTAGCCTTCCACTCACACACCGATGAGTCGAAGTGCGTGTGGCGGAAGGGGGACCGTGACACCTACTTCTCCGTCCTGGACAAGGTGCGGGAGGTCTACAGGCTGAAGAAGGATGTTCCGGGCCTCAAGGACAACCAGATCCCCATGTTCATGCCGGAGGGCATGGACCTGGAGACTGCCCTGCAGAGGGTCGTCCCGTACCGGATCACTGCCGACAGGATCACCAAGAATACCCAGTTCCTCAGCGCGTCAGCGGACGACGTCAACAAGGTGGACACCGCCGGCGTAGACGAACTTGAGGGGATCCGATTCGTCGCCCTGGTCAAGGAGTGCAACGAGCTGAAGCCCACTGCCACCTTCCTCAAGTGGTCCTTCGACCCTCTGATCCGCAAGGGTCTGGACGTCAGGGCCCGAAACGAGATGGGAGACCTGGTGCCGATCGAGTCATGGCAGCCGGGCATGGACGTGCTGGTCGACAAGTACAAGCTGGACTTCGACGACCTCAGGTTCCGCTCCATGCCCACCCTCCTGGCTGTGGTCCGCAACCGGGAGCCAGAGAAGATCATCCGAGAAGGACGGCTGAAGATCGTCGCCATACCCAACGAGGTAGAGGTGGACCTGATCCACACCAGAGGGGGTGAGATTCTCAGGGAGAAGGCGAGAATCTGGAAATAAATACAGTTATCTGTACTTTCCCGAAAAATAATTACCACTTCGGCGCAAAACCATTTGACCATATTTGGCTTATTGCATAGCTTGTAAGTGGAACATGGTGAAGAGGATTGTGGTATGGCCTACGTCGTATCTGTGGTGAACGCGAAGGGAGGTGTTGGAAAGTCCACCATCGCCATCAACCTCGCTCAAGCGTTCCACCTGGCGGGCCGGTAGACCATCCTCATCGACCATGATTCCCGGCAGGGAACCGCCAACAAGTGGCGTAGCCAGGCCGAAGAGCAGGAACGGGATGCGGTGCTGGTCACCTCTGCGGACAGCGACCTGTCCAGGTTGGTCAAAGACCTGAGGCAGATCTACGAGGTGATCGTCATCGACGGCCCCGGCCACCTGAACAAGACCACCACTGCCATGGTGTCTTCCTCAGACCGGGTGCTCATCCCTATCCAGCCCAGCTCGGTGGACTTGTGGGCCTGCGAAGAGCTACTCGAGTGGATCGAGAAGCGCCAGATGATTACTGGCGGAGAACCGGAAGCCAGCTTCGTGCTGTCCCGTTGCAACGCTGATTGGCGGGTCTCCAGAGACGAAGTAGAGGAAATATCCTCCCGGGGGTTTCCGACTCTCACTTCACGGACGGTGCAGCGTGTCTCTTACGCTCGCACCCTGGCAAATGGCGGGACTGTGTTCGACCTACCAGAAGGCGACAAGGCCCGCGCCGAGGTACAGGCAATTTACGAGGAAATTACAGATGACCGCTCTTGATGCAGTTTTCGGGGGCAAAGAATCCAAGAAGAAAACCACTTCCATGTCAGCAAAGGACGTCACCGAGAAGAAGGTGAAGCGCATGACTGTGGAGGTCCCCACCGAGCTCCATACCCTGCTCCGCCAGGCGTCCATCGACAGTGGTGAGTACATCCGCGACATCGTCGTGGATGCAGTTGAAGCGTACCTCGAAGAACGGGGGTACCAGGTTAAGAAATAGGAGGTACGATGCAAGCAGCTATCCGTCTCAGGCGTGAGGTAGTAGAGCGCAATGTCAAGGGGTCCACTGAGTCCCGGGACACAGCGATCAACATGTTCCTGGAGGAGTTACAGGAGCTGTTCACCGAGCGCCTGATCGACTCGTTGTCCGACGACGTGCTGGGCGGCATGTTCGTTGACTGGCTATCCTCAATGGGCAAGATGGGCCGCGAGGAGAGAATCAAGGCCCTGATCATGGATGCCAGGCTTAGCCCTGTGCCCTTCACGCTGTTTGAGCGCGGCTATGCCGACACCAGCAGCATTCGAGAGGAGCCAGAGGTCTCCGGCAATGTCGTTTCACTGCACGCGAGGTAGCGAGTGAAGGAGATAGTGGACAAGGTTCACGACTACATGTGGGCTTTCTGCCAAAAGGCTGAGCTGGATGTCGACCCGATCGCGCTCAAGCGCAGCATCGGTCGGCAGATCTCCGGCGCCCTGCTGGTGGTCAGCGCCGAGTCGCTGAACCGCATCGGCCATGCTCGGCTGGCGGTGATGATCGACGTCGCCGCCCGCTACGAGGTGACCCTGGCAGAGATTCTCAACGAGTCGCTCATCCAGGGCGCTGACAACTCGGCCACCTTGTGCCGAGACCTGAAGAGCAGGAAGGGTCACACCAAGCGCATTCAGCGCCGCCCTGCCCTCCGGGTCGTCAGGTAGCGTTTGACGCCGAGGCACGGCACGATCTACTATCTCCACTCCGCTGTATAACCATAGATGCGCTCAGGCGCATCTATTTTTCCGACAGAGGAACCCAACCATGTCCTTGAATAATGACCAAAAATCCGCCGTAGAGTGGATTGTAAAGAATATCCTCGAGGACCTTCAGAAAGGCATGACCCTCGTGGGTGCCGGCGGAACCGGCAAGACCTACTGCATCATGACAGCTGTGGCCCGCCTCCAGGAGGCGGGCCTCAAGGTGCTGCTGACAGCGCCGACGAACAAGGCCGTCAAGCAGCTCGAGAAGGCCGCCCGGGAGTTCGGCCTGTCGATGAACAACGTGGCCTTCCAGACGGTGCACAGCGCCCTGGGACTGGCCATGCTCCCGAACGAGGATCGCAAGTTCGCCGTCCGCGCCGGCAAGGGCGTGGTCGGGCTGTTCGACGTCATGGTGGTGGACGAGTGCTCGATGCTCAGCCGCTACGCCATGCACGACCACCTGCTCCCCGACTGCGAAGAGCACCGCACCTACCTGGTGTTCATGGGTGACGACCTGCAGCTGCCGCCACCCCGGGAGCCGAAGTCTCCGTCCTTCACCGAGTTCCCTCAGTTCCGCCTCGAGCAGAACATGCGCCAGAACGATGGCCAGCTGCTCACCGTCAACGGAATGCTGCGCACAGCCATGATGGCTGAGAAGCCGTTCAAGGCACCTGAGGTAGAGGGCCAGCAGATCACCGAGGTCAAGGCGGCGCACTTCAAGAACGCTGTGGTCGAGGCCTTCGACATCGATACCGATCTCGACTCACAGCGAGTGCTGGCCTGGACCAACAAGCGGGTCAACGAGCTGAACCAGGCGATCCGCTCCAAGATGTTCGGCAAGAACTGCGACCCCTACGTTGAGGGGGAGCGGGTGGTCACCGGCAGCCCGATCAAGGACCCGCTGAGCGGCGACATCATCCTGGGCACCGACGAGGAGTGCATCGTCCACCACGTTGACATGGGCAGCACGGTGTACGATGAGGAGTCCGGCGAGGACTACGCCACCATCCGCCTGGTGCTCGAGCCGATATACGCCGAAGGCCAGGTGATCGCCGAGATCCTCCACATGGACGACGTCGACCGGTACCGCGACCGCCTCGAGCACCTCGCCACCATGGCTCGCAAGGACCAGATCAACCGCCGCAAGCTGTGGGCCAAGTTCTGGGCCTTCAAGGAGATGTTCGCCGACATCCGCCACTGCTACTGCATCACCGTGCACCGCAGCCAGGGCAGCACCTTCGACAAGGTGTTCGTCGACGTCAAGGACATCCTCCGTAACAACAACCGTTCCGAGCGTCAGCGCCTGCTTTACGTCGGGTACTCCCGGCCCCGGCAAGAGCTGCTGATCAACAAGTCTCGGTACGTCGCATAGAGGCAACCATCATGGACAACAGGCAGGCACCTCGCCCCTTGGAGAGGACGGACTTCTACCGTCTTGCCCGGGACTACAACCTCCTGGAGAAGGGGCACACTCTGAAGACCTATCGAGTCACCAACGTCACGCAAACCAAGAGGGCCCTGGAGCGGAGGGGTATCAAGGAGGGGGAGGACTTCCAGGCTTACAACCAGGGAAAGTTCTTCTTCCTCCGCAAGCTCTCCAACACATCCATGGAATTTAAGAAGTAAGGGGCCCCATGTATCACTACCTCCAATTCCGAGTCGACAAGAAGGAAAAGTGGCACCTGGTTGACGAGAAGCAGCTCGCCAGCCTGGAGAAGCCGCCCGCCTTCTTGAGCGTGCTCAAGGTCGATCAAGACGTCGACTTCGTGGAGGAGGCAGGTGACGATCCGCTGGACGTCGTCAAGTACAAGGGCCCGATGTACTTCGACCTGGACAACGCGGACGACATCACCTCCGTGCTGGAGAACAGCCGTAAGCTGCTCGACCGCATCGTCCACAAGTTCGGCATCGATCCCAAGTACATCCAGTGCTGGCTGTCAGGCGGCAAGGGCGTGCACCTGATCATCCCGGAGCAGCTCTTCGGGGTGAAGCGCCCGATCAAGTACCTGCCGGTCATCTACCACGAACTCGCCAAGCAGGTCGAGGTTGAGGACCTCGACATGGGCGTCTACAGCGCAGGCAAGGGCCGGCTGTGGCGCTGCGCCAACATCGCCAGGCCTGGCAAGGGCACCTACAAGGTGAGCGTTACCGTCGAAGAGCTCCGCAACATGGATGCTGACGACTACGAGACGCTCACCGCCAGCGCCCGGCCCGACATCGAGCCGGAGCTGCCGCCCAGCAACCTGTCCGTGGCCCGGGCCGAGACAGCGTTCAAGGCAGCCAAGCAGGCGGCAACCCGCCGCATCAAGGCTGTCCAGAACGCCAAGACGGTACCCACCGAGGATCTCCGCAACCTGTCGGAGACCCCGGGGTGCATCCAGAAGCTGATCACCGAGGGAGACTGCCCCTCCAGCAACTGGAACCAGGCGGCCATGCAGGTGGCTGCCTGGGTCGCCGCCCGCTACGAGAAGGACGAGGAGTCGGAGTACCTGGAGGAAGTCGTCGAGCCGTTCGTCAAGAACGTCGACAGCTCCAGCCGGCCCACCGAGAAGGAGCGGCGCAAGCACGTCAGGGACCAGCTGAACAGGGCCTTCAGCGGGCGCACCAAGTTCGCCGTGGGGCCGCTGATCAAGACCATCGGCGAGCCATGCCACGAGTGCCCGCTGTGTCGCGGCGACATGAGCTTCGAGGGGCCGGCGGATGCCGACCACGAGGACGAGCCATACGACCCGCGCACCAAGATCAAGGCGTCCAAGAACGGCTACATGCTGGTCTCGGACAACGGCGCCAAGGAGCTGACCACCTGGACCTTCTGGCCTGACTTCGCCGTCCGCGGCCTTGAGGAGACCGAGTCAGGCGACTTCATCGAGGGCCCCCGCGAGGCCATGGTCGGCACCCTGGTCGACGACAGAGGCAACAAGGCCCGCGACGTCAAGATCACCGAGCAGGCTTGGCAGTCACGGTCGACCTTGATGCGGGAAGTCGGTGGCTATGTCGAGGGCGCCACCTACTGTGGCGACGTCGAGGCCCAGAAGATCTTCCGCAGCATTCTATCTTTCGCATCACGCACCGAAGAGGGACTGGAGAGCATGACCGAAACCCCCGTGTGCGGTATCTACCTGGAGCGCCGCGGGAACTCCTACCTTCCCCACTACATCGAGCACGGGGCATCCATCATGCCGACCCGAGGGTCAGGCAGCGTCCAATCCAGGTTCCGGTACCGCGGAGAGAGCAACCTCAGCCCGTCACTCATCGATGAGGACTTCCCCTACATCGATGACACCGAGCTGGAAGACACCCTTCACTCCCTGCTGAGGGTCAACCACAAGCCCAGCGTGGCCAAGATCGCCGGCTGGTTTGCTGCTTGCCACCTCCGGGAACACATCCACCACGGCCTGCTGCCGCAGTTCCCGCTCCTGGGCATCTGGGGCAACGCCTCGGCAGGCAAGACCATGACTGCCCTGCTGTTCGCTCACCTGACCGGCATGGACTACCAGTCCAAGGCCGAGCCCATCAACATGGAGACCTCCAAGGCTTACCCTCTGAAGCGTTTCGTCAGCTCCTCCACCACCGTTCCCCGGCTGGTCGAGGAGATTAACCAGAAGGGCATGAAGGCCTCGGTCTACTCTGAGGTGATGGGCGTATTTAAAGCGGCCTGGAACCGGTCCACTATCCAGCGCGGCGTGCCTACCAAGAGTGCCGGTGTGAAGCTGCAGGTCGACAGGGTATCCAGCCCCATCGTTTTCGTCTGCGAGGGCCGCCCGGACAGCCCGGCGGTTCGCAACCGGACGGTTGAGGTGCAGCTGACTGCCCAGAACCGCGAGGAGGGCGATCGGTCGGAGCAGTTCCTCAAGGCATACGCCGGCCGCCGGCACCTGTTCCGCGCCGCCAAGGCCATGCTGCAGCGTGCCCTCACTATGTCCACAGACGACGTCTCCGAGCTGGTAGAGGCCCAGGACGACCTGGTGCCCAAGGGGATGGATGAGCGCCCCCGGTTCAGCTTCAAGGTGCTGCTGGCTGGCCTGCAGTTCATGGCCGACGCCCTGAAGCGCTGCGACATCGACATCACCGAGGACATCGAGGAGCTGAAGCAGGCCATGGCCGAAGACCTCGACATCAACAGCGAGGTGATCGACCGGGAGAAGCGCCGCTCCGAGGTGGACCGCATCCTCGAGGCTGTCAACGACATGGCCGGGGACAGCGCCGACAAGCAGTTCGGCATTGTCCACGAGGACCACTACTGGAAAGTCGGCAAGTGGATCAAGCTGGACGTCCGCCGCATCATGCCAAGGTACCGCCGGTACTGCCGCAGCATGGGCGACATCCCGCAGATCAAGGATGCCGGACAGCTGGGTGAGCTGATGGCCGGTGAGGTCTACTTCGACAGGTTCGAGACCCACCCGGAGAAGCCCAACGTCCAGCTGCACGTCCTGGACGAGCAGAAGCTGGCAGCCAAGGGCATACACCTTTCCAGCCTGGAAAGCGCCGATGCCGACTATGTATAAACGCTCAACTGCATAACCACGCAACTGGAGAACATCATGAGCGACCCCGCTGACGAGGCCGCAAAGTACGAGGAGGTCTTCACTCAGGCCTCCATCGAGAGAGCCAAGAAGGCTAACGGCAAGAGGCTGGTGTTCACCGGCTTCTGCCACAACTGTCAGGATCCCGTCGATGAGCCACAGCGGTTCTGCGATGCGGATTGCAGGGAGGACTGGGAGTATGTCCAGAAACGAAAGCGCGCCAATGGCCTCGCTTGACGACCTGATGCTGGCCGCCGGGGTCCTTGATACCCCGGCCTGGTTCAGCAAGATCAAGCTGCCCAACTGGCCATTCCCTCACCAGATGGACACGCTGAAGGCTTACCCGAACCACATCCGGTACGGGGACTTCAGCGACCCGGGCACCGGGAAGACCTTCCCTGCCCAGACCCACGCCGTGCTGATGGCGGCCCTGGGCAACAAGGTGGTCTTCACCATGCCGCCCAAGCTGATCCGTCAGTTCGAAGGAGAGCTGAAGGAGTTCTTCCAGGGCATCGATGACCACCTGCACATCTCCCACCTCGACGTCGGCGCCGTCCAGAAGGACAAGCTGACCAAGCGGTGGGACGAGAAGGGGTGGCCTGACATCCTGCTGATCAGCTACGACTCCTTCCGCAGCTTCAATGCCCGGGCCAAGATGACCACGGCGCCCAGGAACCAGTGGAAGATGCCTGACGGCAGCAGCTACTGGACGAAGGATGAGGACGGCAACCAGGTGGCGAAGGACAAGAGCGTCAGCCCTGTCACCAAGCATGGCGACCCCATCGTGTTCCGCAAGGGCAAAGCCAAGGCGAAGAACCGCAACCAGATGCGGCTCAAAAACGCTGGCTACAACGTGTTCTTCTTCGACGAGGCCCACGCCCTGTGCAACCCCGACAGCATCGCCTTCAAGGCCGTGCAGCACATGGACCACGAGCTGAGGGACGACATCGCCCTCTACCTGATGACAGGGACGCCGGTACCGACGCACCTGCACAACGTATACGGCCTGATCCGCCTGCTGAACCGGGATGCCTATGCCAATAAGGCCCAGTTCAAGCGCAAGCACGTCATCCTCAACCCGAACACCAAGTTCGAGCACGTTCTGGGCTACGTCAAAGAGGACGAGATCTACCGCCACCTGTACCGGTATGCCCGCCGGGTGCAGAAGCGCGACGTGCTGCCCCTGCAGGACCCGCTGATCACTGCAACTCCGATCCGGCTGGCTGGAAAGCACAAGAAGCTCTACGACCGGGTGATCCGGGACCGCTTCGCCGTCCTCGGCGAGAAGGTGCTGGCCCCGGACAACGACAGCGCCCTGCGCAACCTGGCCCTGCAGCTGGTCAGCTGCCCGGACGAGTTCGACGAGAGCGGCGAGATCGGCAGAGAGAACGAGCTCACCAAGTGGCTTGACGACAAGCTGGACAGCATCAACCCGGCCAACCACAAGGTGATCATCTTCGGTCACTACAAGAGCACGATCCGCTTCCTGGCCAAGCGCTATGCCGACTGGAACCCCGCAGTGATGAACGGGACCACCACGGCAGGCTGGAAGGAAGTGGACAGGTTCAAGGACGACGACAGCTGCCGGCTGTTCATCGTCAACTGGGCCTCAGGCGGTGCCGGCCTCAACCTGCAGGTCGCCAGCCACATCATCTTCTACGAGGTGCCAACCTCGCCGAAGGATGCCAAGCAGGCGATCGCCAGGTCTGACCGCAGCGGGCAGAAGAACGTGGTCAACGTCTACTTCCCGCGGGTCATCGGCACCTACCTGGACCGCAACTTCAAGAATTTGCTCAAGAACGAGCAGCAGAACAACAAGGTGGTGCGAGACGAGCACGACCTGTTGTACGAGCAACTCGGCGTCGGCCGAGCTGCTTGACCTTCACCGCTTATGACTGTATAACTGTATTTGCAGTCAGGCGGGGAAACACATACCCGACCAGACAGCTGAATGAGCTGATAGCGAACTGATAGGAGAACGACCATGGCACTCGCAACCCCGAAAACCAACACCGCCGCCCAGCAGCCGGAAGCCGAAGAGCAGATGACTCAGGAAGGCGTCCAGGCAGCAGCCGCAGAGCCCGAGCAGCAGCCGGAAGAGGAGCAGCAGACCACCGCAGTGGCTGAGCGTCCCCAGGCGTCTGCCCCGGCCAAGTCCAGCGGCAGCAACCAGTTCGAGAACGACATGGCCGAGGACGGCTTCGAGGGCCTCACCCTTGGCGGCCTGTCCTTCGAGCAGATCAAGCTGCCCGGTGAGGGCCAGTTCTTGATCGGCCAGGACGACGAAGAGCTCGGCCAGGAGTTCGACTGCGTCATCCAGGGCACCCGGGCCCGCTACGTGGTACGTCAGTCGGATGATCAGGATGCCGAAATGTTCTACTCCTACGACCCCAACGGCCTGACCAACACCGAGGGTCAGGACATGGCGGACACCCTGCAGGAGTGGAAGGAAGAAGGCTTCGAGCGCCCGGTGATCAAGAAGTACATCGAGGCAATGGCCATCATGATCGACGAGGGTGGAGAGCGTGACCGCATGATGGTCATGCTGAGCATCCCGCCGGCCTCCGTGCAGAAGTTCTCAGGCTTCCTGGCACAGCAGAAGATGATGAAGGGCGCCAAGCCCAACGAGTTCATCACCAAGTGCGTGGTCGGCAAGAAGGTCAAGAAGGACAAGAACTCCTTCTTTCCGTGGGCCTTCAAGAACGCTGGCCCCGCTCCCGAGCTGTTCTGATCTGACGGCAACCTCTGCCGCCCCGGCATTGCCGGGGCGGTTTGCTCTCTGAACCACCCACCTGACCTGAGAAATCAGATGATCCAGTACAAGCGCCTGGTTAAGCACATCAGAGACAACGGAACGGAGCGGCAAGACCGGACAGGTACCGGTACCCGCTCCGTTTTTGGTCATCAGATGCGGTTCAACCTGCAGGACGGGTTCCCGCTGGTGACCACCAAGAAGACATTCTTCCGCGGCGCTGCCGAAGAGCTGCTCTGGATGATCCGCGGCGAGACGAATGTCAACACCCTCCAGGAGAAAGGCATTCACATCTGGGATGAGTGGGCCGACGAGCTGGGCGAGCTTGGTCCCATCTACGGGCATCAGTGGCGCAGCTGGGGAGAGGCGTTCCCCCATGTATCTGGCATCGACCAGCTGCAGAGTGTCATCGAAGGGCTGCAAAAGGACCCCTACGGCCGACGCCACATCATCAGCGCCTGGAACCCTGCGGATCTGCCGGAGCCTGGGGTGCCACCTCACGAGCAGCCGGCCAAGGGCTTCATGGCCCTAGCCCCCTGCCACACCATGTTTCAGTTCTACGTCGACAAGGACACGCTGGGCCGCCAGCGGCTCAGCTGCCAACTCTACCAGCGCAGTGCCGACGTATTCCTGGGTGTTCCCTTCAACATCGCCGGCTATGCCCTGCTGACACGCCTTCTGGCCCACCACCTGTACATGGTGCCGGGGGACTTCGTGCATACCTTCGGTGACGCCCACATCTACCTCAACCACCTGGAGCAAGTGGACGAGCTGCTAAGCCGTACCCCGAAGGGCAAGCCCAGCGTGATTTTCCATCACCACCCCGACAAGCCGCTGGACAAGGTCACCATCGAGGACATCGAGCTGATCGACTACGAACACCACCCGGCGATCAAGGCACCCGTCGCCGTATAAGGAGAACCTGACCATGAAGCTGACAACAGAGACGACCGAGAAAAGTTACACCGTCCGGGGGAGCGCCTACGAAGTAGTTGACCATGTGGAGGACCAAAGCCGCGACATGGCCCACCTCATCATGGGTGCCATGGCCACAATGGCTGCCAACAAGGAAAAGGAGGTCATCTTCGACTCCGAGTCCTCGGAAGAGATAGACGACCGCCCCTTCGAGGTGGTCGTCCACCAGGACCAAAAAGGTGATGCCGCCAAGTTCGAGTTCCGCTTCCTGGACGAGGAGGAGGAGTCCCATGGCTGATTCCCTTCCCTACAACCTCGTCGACTTCAAGGCCGTGATGAAGCACTGCTTCTTCAGCGGCCAGGACGACGAGGCCCTCTACTGCGAGGACACCGACAAGCGGGTCAACACCTGGCAGTACTCAGCGCAGCGGTTCCTGGAGCGCTACCAGGATCTGCTGTTCGGCGACGACACCACGCCTCGCCACCTGATCGTGGCCCACGACATGGGTCATGAGTACCGCAGCGCCGTCTTCGAGGGCTACAAGCAGAAGCGCCGCGAGCGGGAGAAGAGCGAGGTCGAGCTGGAGCAGCTGGACAAGCTCTACTCCTGGGCCAAGTCCTTCTTCACCGCGCTGGGCGCCACCCAGATCGGCGTAGAGGGTGTCGAGGCGGACGACGTCCTCGCATGGCTGTGCCAAGGCCTGCAGGGCCCCAAGCAGGTGTTCACCGTGGACGCCGACCTCCTGCAGCTGGTCAACGAGCAGACCCTGGTCTACCTCAAGGCCGAGGCTCACGGCCCCGAGGGTGAGTTCCACGGCATCCCCTACCACCTCACCTCCATCGCCAAGTCGATGATTGGCGACACCTCCGACTGCTACAAGGGAGTGCCGCAGATCGGCCCGTCGAAGTTAGAGGCGCTCCTCGAGGCTTACGGCGAGGATGGCATCGAGCAGCTGCGCGATGTCATCGACAGCAACAACCCGGAGCTGCTCGACCAGGCCATCGAGGCGACTGGTGACAAGACGCTGATCCGGCTGCGCGATCACTGGTCGGATTGGTCCCAGGCGTGGAAGCTGGCCAAGCTCCACCCGGAGCTGTGCTGGCGTCCCCGCGGCAAGAAGTTGGTCAAGCCGATCATCCACAAGCGGGTGCCCAGCCCGGTCAAGCTGTACACCCTGCTGGCACAGGCCGGCGCCGAGGACCTGTGGGGCGAGGTGTTCGAGCCGATGACGCCGCGCCAGTTCGCCATCACAGCGGAGAACTGGGACGACATGCGCAGCGCCATCTTCGACGAGATCGCTGCCGGCGACATCACCGCGTTCGACTACGAGACGCACGACCACGACCCGAACCCCAACTTCCTCGAGGCATCCACCGGTGACGGCTTCGTCGACATGCTCAGCCACCGGCTGACCGGCGCCGCTTTCACCTTTGGCAAGCACCTGGAGAACACGGTCTACGTCAGCGTCGACCACAAGGATTCCCCGAACCTGCCGGCCACCGTGATCGCCGAGATCCTGGAGTACGCCGGCCGCCACACTCAGCTGGTGGTTCAGAACGCCCTGTTCGAGGGGGTGATCTCCCAGACCAACCTCAACCTGCAGCTGCGCAACGTCCACGACACTCGGATCATGCAGCGCTACGTCGATGAGAACGGCGAGGCAGGCCTGAAGGCCATGTCCAAGCACTACCTCAACTACGACCAGGCGTCCTACCAGGACACCGTAGGCGACAAGGGCGGCATGGCCGACCTGACCCTCGACGAGGTTTTCGGCTACGGCGTGGACGACGGCATCGTCACCGGCGCCCTGTATGACCTGCTCAAGGTGCTGCTGATGGCCGACCAGCAGTGGGACTTCTACTGCCGCTGGGCAGTGCGCCCCACCGAGGTCCTGCAGCACAGCTACATCCACGGCGTCGACGTCAACTGGAAGCTCCAGCGCGAGGTGCACCAGGACGACCTGCACACCCTCGAGACCTGCATGAAGGAGCTGCGCGAGATCCTCAGCGAGAACGTCACCGGCGATCCCACCGAGGGCTTCAAGAGCTTCGTCGAGGCTGAGCGGGAGTACATGTCCAAGGCCTGGCGCCGCAAGCTGCGGGAGAAGGCCGGCGATGACGCAGACGAGGATGAGATCCGCAGGCAGGCCAAGGCCAAGGTCGAAGAGTGGGTGCAGAAGTACCGTGACGCCTGTCACTACCAGCCCTACACCGAAGAGGAGAAGATGCCGAGGTTCTCCCCGACGCCCAAGCAGCTGAGCAAGGCTGCCGAGGCGCTGGGGCTGCCGGAGATCGAGAAGACCTCCATGTCCTTCCTGACCGACTACCTGGCCGATCAGGGCATGCTGGGCTTCGGCGGCGAGCACGACCTCACCCAGGAGCAGGAAGCCTTCCTGGTCGCCCTGCTGGACGCCTTTGAAGCAGGAGTCTTCAAGTCCGGCGCCAAGGGCGACAAGGTAGAAGAGGCCAAGCAGAAGCTGGGCGATGTGGCGCAGCATGCCTCAGGCGTCGAGCCCAAGCTGGTGAAGTCCGGCGACGAGCTCTCCCTGGGCAGCTCTCAGCAGATGCAGCAGCTGATCTACTGCAAGATCGGCGTCCCGGTTCGCCTCTACGGCACCAACCTGGGCAAGGGCCGCATCCAGCTGGGCGTCAAGCAGGCGGCGCCGGCCACAGACGAGAAGGCCATCCAGACGGCGATCGCCAACGACGTCGAGGAAGGCAGCTGGCAGGAGCGTGCGCTGAAGCTGCTTCTCCGCGCCAAGAGCTCGCTGACCAAGATCCAGCTCTACCACAACAAGTACCCGCTGTGGAAACACCACAAGGACGGCAAGGTCCACCCGTCGTTTACCGACGCCGGTACCGACACTCGCCGCCCGACAGGTAGCAGCCCGAACATGCTGCAGGTGTCGAAGAAGGACAAGGTCATGCGGCAGATGTTCATGCCGCCGAGCAAGGACCACGTCGTGGTGGCCATCGACTACGCCTCTCAGGAGATCCGCCTGATGGCGTGTGAGGC
>Ga0194138_10000716_pt1 | contig 15728 bp, 32 predicted proteins | sample TARM_MetaG_T2_14_FD_134022 | JGI IMG/M metagenome (GOLD analysis project Ga0194138, IMG submission 134022) | Freshwater microbial communities from Pennsylvania, USA, analyzing microbe dynamics in response to fracking - TARM_MetaG_T2_14 (version 2) | ecosystem: Environmental > Aquatic >...
GATATGGACCGATCCGGCTGTGCCATGACGTGGGATCTGGTCTGTGAGGGCGGCGACTACCATCTGCCGGAACTGCTGATGTATATCGGCGACCGCGACCTCTGGAAATTTCATTTCCGCGACACGACCCGCGCTGTGTGTGCCGCCGTGCAAAGCTACCCGATGGATTTTGCGGTCTGGGACGAGTGGCGCAACTGGCGAATAGGCGGCCACCACCTGGTCGCGCAGGGCGAGGCCATTCTCCGCGCGAACCGCATGACGGTCGAGAAGCTGCTCAAAGAGGTGCGGTTCCAGCACGTCGGCGGGCATCCCGTTCCGGTTCCGACGGTCAATGCTCCATACCAGTTTTCGAGCGACGCCGGCCACGCCATGCTCGAAAAGTACCTCGACGCTCCGTTCGCTGCGACCTACTTCATGCGTGCCGACGGCTTCATGCAGTGGTCGCTGCGGTCTGAGGCTAATCGCGAGGATGTCTCGGCGATCGCAAAGGCCAACGGCGGCGGCGGACACCGGAATGCGGCGGGTTTTGCGCAGCAGACGATGCTCACGGGCTGGGATCTGGGGCGCGAGGTATGAGCACCAGCACCCTCAAATCCCTTCTCCGTCAGGCCTGCGACATGCTGTCCGAAGAGCGCGACGAGATTTTCACCTCCCATCAGATCGGCGGCAAGCTCGTCGTCGATGATGTGTTCTCCGCCAATGCAGCCGAGCGCATTCGACAGATCGACGATCTGATCAAAGCGGCAGCGGTCGCGATCAACGCACCGGAGGAGACCGCATGATCTCATTCCACAAAGCCGTAGGCGGTGACTTCGACCGAATCGATATCAGCTCCAACGCCGGCAGCGATCACCTCACGCTGGAGATGCGCGTCGGCAACGACGTTGAGCGGATCCGGATGACGCTGCGCGACACCGAGGCGGTCTATGATCTCCACTACGCGCTGGGGCGATATCTCACCAGGCTCGAGGAGCACAAGGCCAGACGGGGAGTTGGCCAGTGACCGCTCCACTCTACCATGGCGGATACGGCGGACTTTCCGTCGGCCAGTTCGTTCTCCCGCCGCGCAAGACCGGTGCCGCAAGCACGGCGAGCTTTGGCGCGGCAGCGGTCTGCGATCGTGATGCGGTCTATGTCACGACGGATTTCGAAGCTGCCATGATGTTTGCGTGCGCTCATCCATCGGGCCGAGGTAAGATCTACGAGGTGGAGCCTGTTGGTGGCTTGGTCGATGATGTCGACGCGACAGGCAGGGGTTATTCGTTCAAGTGCCCATCCGCTCGCGTGAGACGCGTTTTCAAGATCAAGGGCAAGATTATCCGAAACCTGCAGCGGGCAATGCTCGCTGAGACCCGGAAAGGACGGACCCGTTGACTGATCGCCTCGCCTGCAGCGTCCCGTTCTGCCGCCGCTCGCGTCACAATCGCGAAGGTTTCTCCGACTGGATCTGCGGCAAACACTGGATGGCTGTCTCGGCCGTCCAGCGCCGGCGCTATTACAAGATGCGGCGCCAGTACCGCCGACGCTTCGGCGACAACGGTTTCTGGTGCTATCCGGCCGGCAGCCCCGATCGCATTGCCGCCGCGCGCATGGACCGCCTGATGTCTCGCATGTGGGAGCGCTGCAAAACCAGCGCGATCGAAATCGCGGCCGGCATATGACTGAACACCCCTGCTTCACCTGCCGCCTTTCCGACTGCGACGAGCGCGCGGACGGTTGCGCCTTACGCCAGGCGCTGCGACAGTATGACAATCTGCAGCGCCGTAAACTGCCGATCCCAGAGGATGTGAAGTTTCGCTACCGCATCGCATGGCGCGAACTATATCAGCCGGCAAAGCTCGAAAGGGCAGCTGAGTACCGTGCGAAAATTCGAGCACATCTGTCGTCTTCATGATGGACAAACGAAAAGAGCGCCCGGAGGCGCTCTTCATTCGTCGGACACTTCTATCAGCCAGTTTTCAGGACCTTCTCGGCGGTCTCCGGTGCTTCTTCAATGATGCGGAGAAGCATGCGGGCAGATCCCTCCGGACGACGGCGGCCCTGTTCCCAGTTCTGAACGGTAGCCAGCGGGAAGCCAAAGGCTGCGGCAAACTGCCGTTGGCTCATATTGAGATTATCTCTGATAGCCTTCACATCAACTTGGTCTGGGACTTTGACGACGCGAACCCTGGCTTTAGAGCTATCTCCACCGGCATACTGAAGCGCCTCTTCGAGCCCTACAAGTATCTTAGAACCGGACATAGTGCATTCCTCTCAAGCGAGTTGATCCCTTATCATGGTCTCCTCCCACTTTTGTCGGTATGACTCCGTCAACTCTCGAACCATCTTCGCCATCTGTTGCTCCTCCCACTTGGACAGTCGAAGCCGCTCTCCCTTGGCATATACTGCCAAGATAAATAGCGGCATGTTCAGGTCATGGTAAAAATAGCAAATGCGTAAGCCTTTGCTCTTTCCTTTGCCTTGACCTTTCCAACGCAATTTCCGGACACCTCCCGTCTCGGGAATTACGTCTCCGCTTTCTGGGTTTATGGCCAGAAAGTCGAATAGTTTGTTTGCTTCGTCCTCACTCAGTATGCGCTGCAAATCCCGCTGCGCACTCTTAAGCTCGGCAATCGTTATCGGGTACGCTGAGCCGCCGCGCTCAAGTCGAATTACCTTAAACAATAGGTTGTCTCCCTCGCCTCGTCAGTTCGGTTCGTCCCCATGACGAGAGGGATACGCCAATGGCGCACTAGAGTCAAGCCATAGAACGATTAAGAATTGGTTACGTTCCTAGCTGCGAAAGGAAATCACGTTGGATCGATTAGCCATCGTACTGGCCTCGCTGATGATCGTCGCCACGATTGTAACTGCCGGCGTTAGAATTTGGCAGGCAATCCATGGCTGACACTCCGAAGCTGGGCCAGTTCCCGGGTGAATTCGTGCACGTCGAGTGCCGGAAGTGCGAGCGCGCCGGCCGGTACCGGACGAGAAACCTTGTCGCCGAGCACGGCCCCGATTTCACATTTCTCCAGTTTCGCGCGATCCTTCAAAAGACCTGCGACCGCTCCAACGACGTGCAGCGCCTCAACGAAGCTTGCGGCGTCAATTTCCCCGATCTTGTACCTTGGCTGCTAGGCGGGAAACGCAATCTCTCTTGACTTCGGTTGCGTTTAACGAAACCATGCTCTCATCCGATTTTGATCGAAGAGGGCACGGAAATGAATGCCGAACTCCCCATACATTCAGAACGACGCGCTATTGCGCCTCTGAGACTTCCCGACGTGAAGCCGTGCGAGATCACGACGGCGATGCCGCAGTTGCGTTTTGTGCATCCGCGCGATCTCTATGTCGATGAGAGTTACCAGCGCGGGCTGTCTGAGCGCTCGGTGAAGCTTATCCGCAAGATTGTTTCAGAGTGGAGTTGGACCGCATTCAAGCCGCCTGTCTGTGTCGACGTCGATGGCCGGCTCGATGTCATCGACGGCCAGCATACCGCAATCGGGGCAGTGACGCATGGTGGCATCGATCTCCTGCCTGTTCTGGTCGTCGAAGCTGCCAGCCATGAAACGCGCGCCAGTGCTTTTGTTCGCCATAACCGAGACCGCATTCAGGTCACCGCGACCCAGCTGCACAACGCCATGGTCGCAGCTGGTGACGAAGACGCAGTGACGATCGCGCAGGTCTGTGAGCGCGCCGGGATTGTCATCCTTCGAAATCCGCCGCCGATGGCGAAGTTCAAGCCCGGCGAGACACTTGCCGTCAGCACGATCAAATCGCTGGTCAATCGTCGGCATGCGGCCGGCGCTCGCAAAGTGCTGGACGTGTGCCGCGCGACGAATGCGGCACCGGTCCCAGCACACATGATCAAGGCCATTGAGCGCCTGCTGTTCGAGAGGGAATACCAGGGCGAAATCGATGGCGAGCGAATCGCCCTCGTGATCAGCGCCAAAGGCGAGACACTTGAGGCCGAGGCTGAGCGCTTCTCTGTTGAGCGCAAGGTGCCGTTTTGGCGAGCCTACGCCTCGGTGATTTTCATGAACCGTCGGAAGCCTCGCAATGGATGACCTGGTCGAGATCCAGCGCGTCGAAATCGAGATGCTGCGCGAACGCGTGCGACAGCTGCTCGATGCGCTGGCTCCGGCTGAATTCACCCCGCCGGTCGAGTGGGGTCTCAAGGCGACAGAGGTTCGTATCTTCTGCCACCTGAAAACCCGGCCGCTGGCGACAAAGGAAAGCGTCTACGCTGCGGCATACGGGCATTGGCGCGACGAGCCGCCTGCCACCAACACGATCGAAAGCCACATCAGCAAAATGCGGCGCAAGCTTCGCCGTCACGGGCTGGACGTCAAGGGTGAGCGGTTCGTGGGCTATCGGCTCATCACTTTGGACGGGAGGGCGGCCCATGGATGATCTTGTGGCGATCCTGCGGGACCGCGTCGCTACCCTTGAGGAGCGCGTGCGCCAGCTTGAGGACGCTTTGACGCCGCCCTGGGCCGTCCCTGTTGAATGGCGACTGACCTCTGCCGAGGCGCGAGTGTTTGCGCACCTGATGACGCGTGAAATGGCAACAAAGGAATCGATCATGGCGGCGCTCTACAGCGACCGGGCTGATGATCAGATCGAGCCGAAGATTGTCGATGTGTTCGTCTGCAAGATCCGCAAGAAGCTCCGCCCCTTTGGTATCGAGATCGAGACCATCTGGGGCAAAGGCTACGCGCTGCCCAACCGCCATCAGTTTCAGACCAAGGCGGCGGCCTGATGCCGCGCCACCACACTCGCCGTAAGCGCCGTCAGCGGAAGCAGGCGCTGCGCCATGGGCCAGCGGCCAAGCCCACACACAAATCCCGCTCCGGACGAACCGGCATCGGCCATTCACGCAAACTAAGATCCAGGAGGATCACTACATGAGCATCACCGACGAGATGGTCAACGCGGCTGACAGCGTCCTTTCAAGACGCCGCCCTGGAATTCCCGACGAAACAATCCGGCTCGCAATTGCGGCGGCCCTGGACGCACAGAACCCACCGCCCTCAACACATGTGGTGGTGACGCTGTCGGCTGAGACGGTCATTGCGATCCGCGATGCCTTGATAGCCGACGATGTCATGGAAGCGTATCACCAGCTTTACCAGGCCGTTGACCCGCAATTTTGCCGATACGAACCGTGGGCGGACACAGAGGCGCAATTGCGCCGCTCGCCCTCAGAGACGCCAACGCCTCCCGGTAACCAGATCCGGACAGCGGAGTGCGATGGCAAGGATGCCGTGCCGGCGACCGGGCAGCTGCCGGTAGGCACGGCATCCCCCAGCTACAACGATGACGAATTCAATATGACGGACCTACGCCGCGAAGGTTGGGAGGACTGAACATGAAGCTCGATATCACCAAGGAATGGTTTGAAAAGCGCGCAGCAGCCGAGGGCGATCATGAGATCGGCGCGGGCACACGAAAGACCATGACGCTGAACCTAACCGATGAAGAGATCGCGGAGCTTCAAAAGCTTATCGATGATCATCGCGGCGTCATCATCCCTGTGCCTCGCGGCGGGATCGAGCCTGACTGGCATCTGGCTTTTGTCTCACTTCGCCGCCGTTTCCGGCAGCTTGAGAAGGCCTCTCGGAAGGTAATCGAGGAGGCCGACCGCATCCACGATAACGAGCCGTGGCCGCTCAAGTATCGCGCCCCATACGAAGCAATCACCGAAATGCGGGAATTGTTGAAGCACATCGGCACCCCCGCACCCTCAACGAGGGAGGTGGGGTCACCATGAAGATAGCTTCGCACCATCAGTGGAAAGAAAACGAGTATCAGCCTCGTCACGACTGGCCGGGCGACACGCTCGTCCAATGGGGCGGTCGCGGCATCGTTCTCGGTAGGAACCCGCGCTCGACCGCCTTCTTCGAGGCGTTCCCGGACGAGAAGGTTTCGACTGCCGGCGGCTTCATCCGCGGCGAAGGTGCCTCGATCGAGATTACATCCATCAGGCAGTGGTTTCACGAGATTGACGCCGAAGCGGTCCACGACAATGAGCAAGATAGCAGCGCTGAAAAATGAGGGTAGAAAAGCGGGTATCGAACTGATCGAGACTGCCATAAATATAGCATTCTGAGGCATGAAAGCGCCTCAAATCGACGGACACCCTGTCCGCCACCTACCCTTCCCAAGACGTTCCTTATCTGCCCAAATGCCCTTGATATCCAACCGCTTTCGGTGTTTGGATGTTCCCAATCAGTTCCACATGAACCCGCACGTTCCGCAGCAAACGCGGGTAGAATTGCGGGTATCGTTTCGGGAAATGCGGGTACCGTCCATCATGCTCACCGACGTCCAGATCCGTAACGCGAAGAAGCAAGAGAAGCCCTACAAGCTCACCGACTCGGGCGGTCTGCATCTGTATGTTGCGCCGACAGGATCGAAGCTCTGGCGCATGAGATACCGGTTTCGGGAAAAAGAAAAGCTCCTATCGATCGGCTCCTATCCTGATCTGTCTCTCAGCGATGCCAGGGCGGCGCGCGAAAAGGCCAAGGCCGACCTCAAGGCCGGACGAGATCCGGCAGCGGTCAAGAAGCTCGAGAAGCTGACGCCGGTTAAGGCCAAGGCGGAATCGTTCGAGGCCGTCGCCCGGGAGTGGTTCGAACTGCAGAAGCCGCAATGGGTCGAGCGCCACGCCGATGACGTGATTTCCAGCCTCGAGACGGAAGTGTTTCCTTACCTCGGCTCGTTCGTTGTCCGCGATCTCACCTCGACCGATGTCCTGCCGGTTTTGCGCTTGATCGAACAGCGTGGCGCGATCGAGACCGCGCGACGCGTCCGGCAGCGGATGTCGAGCGTGTTTGTCTATGCCATCGCCTCTGGCAGGGCTGCGACCGATCCGGCCGCGATAGTGCAGAAGGCCATGGCACCGCTCAAGAAGGGACGGCAGCCGGCAATCATCGACATTGAAGGCGCCCGGGGCATCCTGCGCGCCACGGAGACGACGCCGGCCCATCCAGTCACAAAGCTGGCGCTGCGTATTCTTGCCCTGACTGCCGTTCGGCCTGGCACGCTTGTGTCGACGCCATGGAGCGAATGGGACGAGCGAGCGATCAAAGACGGGCTTTGGCAAATCCCGGCCCAGCGCATGAAGCTCAAGCTGCATCACAAGGAAGATGAAAACCGGGACCACATTGTGCCGCTGTCTCGCGAGGCCGTCGACGCGATCGAGATGCTGCGGTCACTGACGGGCAGGGGGCGGCTTGCGTTCCCGAACGCTAGGCACGCGCACAAGCAAATGTCGGAGAACGCGATCGGGTATCTGCTCAACCGCTCTGGCTATCACGGCCGGCACGTGCCGCATGGCTGGCGCGCGACATTCAGTTCGGTGATGAATGAGGCGTACCCTGCCGACAAGCACGTGATCGACCTGATGCTGGCACACATTGTGAAGGACAAGGTCGAGGGCGCCTATAACCGGGCCCTGCATCTCGATCGCCGCATCGAGCTTGCGCAGATCTGGGCCGACATGCTGATGAAGGATGCACCGCCGGCAGCGGATCTGCTGGTGGGGCCGAGGAAGATCCTGAAAGCTCAGTAGCCTTCCGGCCTATAGCCCCTGATCATCTTGGCAAAAATGAATTCGAGCGGGTGTTCCCAGATCCTGTGATCGTAGCGCTTTCCAGCTTGGACGGCGTACGGGATCCAGACATCGCCGCCGGGCGTCCGGAAGTGGACGTATTCGAAGACGTCGCAAGTGAGCTTTTCCATCTGCAGCGCCATGTCAGCGACATTGAACGCAGGAAGCAGCTCGTTCATTTCGGCGACCTTGTAGATATCGCTGTCGTGGGTGATGCGTTTGCCGTCGAGCGGTCCGCCAATTGCCAGGCCATCATACATTTCAGTCGTACCCCCATGATTTTGCGATCTGCACAAATTTGTCGTAGCCGTCGTGGCCGGGCCGACCTGAAAGCTCAGAGAGCGGCGCTCCAATAACCTGTCCGCTTTGCCGGCCAAAGACAAACACTTCACCACAGTCGTCGTCGCAAAGGCGGCTATCTATCCATTCGTAAGGGGCGGCCTCTCCGCATTCGATGCAGAAATAATCCCGGTCCCCTCGCTCGTACTGATAGTCGGGATGCGCGCAACACTCGGGGCAAACCGCAGCGCCCGGGTTTTCAGGATGCCACGAGATTATGCGATCGCGCTTGCGGCACACCCGGCATGGCGGCACATCGTGCCCAACGCGGATTTTCAGCCCCAGCACATACAGGTCAAACCCGAAGTGCAGAAGGTTGAAACTCGGCCTCCAGTCCCAGAAAAACGTGCGACTGACTTCGATCATCACTTCTGATCCTCGATGTACGATTCCAGCGCCAGCGTCGCGCTTTGCAGGGCCGCGTTGTACCCCTCAAAATACCCTTGGGGCATAGCTCTCAGTTCCGGATCGCTGGCGGCCAGCTCGCGCGTCAGCGTCCACTCCTTGCCGAGCCATTCCGCGAAAGCGGTCAACTCTTCCTGGACCAGCGCGGCCATACGGGCTTCAATCGATCCCCTCACAACCGCCCCGCCTCGCGGGCGCTTTCAATCCGCCGGCGCAACTCGATCCCGCCGACAACCTGTCCTGTGCCTCTGATCTTCACCTCGACGACAGGATTGCGATCCGTGCCGCGCACGTGAACCGTGGTGCGCGTCGCTTTCAAGATCCGCAGTACTTCGCCGATCTGCTCGTCCTCGGTCATGCAATCAGCCCCCAAAGAAGCACAGCCCAGTCGGCAGCGGAGAAGCCGAACGCGAGCAGCAAACCCTTGGCGCGCGCGGTCACTGCAGTCCTCCCCCGGCCACCTTGGGCCCCTCGTTCAGATCCCGCTGCCAGGCCAACGCCTCGTCATGCGTTTTGCACAGCGCCACGACGACGCCTTCCAGCCGGCCGGCGACTTGCGTCGCCAGATCCACTCGTAGCACGGCGTATTTCTCGGGCTGGTCCGTCGTCAGTTCGATGATGTCGAAAACAAACTTGCTCATGCCGCCACTCCCATCATCTCCATCATGGCCTGCGTCCCCCACTGCGCCGCCAAGGCGCGCGCCATTCCAGGGAAGAACCGTGAACGCTCTTTGCCTCTGTCCGCACCTGGCGGCATGCGATGCACGCGATTCCACGCCTTCCACTCGTCGGAGCCCTTTTTCGGTTCGGCAAGCTTCTCGGTTTCACGAAGAGGGTTGAGGCCCCTGAGATACCAGCCGGTGCCCTTGTATTCTGGGTGCCCGAACCAATGCGGCTGCACGATGAGCGGAGCAGGAAGATCAGGCGGCATTCTGTCCCGCGCAAGATCGTGCATTTCAGGGTTCTCAACTGCGACCCGCGGGATAGGCGCGCGCCAGCAGGCGAGAAACAAATCCACGCCAGCCTCAAACTCCTGCTTCATGTCATCGAGTGTCCGGCCTTTCGGCAGTGATTTAGGTGGCGTCCACTTGCCGGGACCAGACAACCAACGACGGCCGGAACGGCAGAGCCGCGTGCACGGCGGATGGGTGACCACAAGCAGGTCCCACCCGTCGTTTAAAACCTCCCGAATATCAGTGCGGATGTGTCGATTGCTGCCATCTTCGGCAGACAGCAGATCGCAGGACCAAGCGTCGAACCCAAGCTGGAGGAATGCGTTCCGGACGACGCCGGAATACTCACACCCGACGAGAACGCGCGGAACGGGCCTCATGCTGCCCCGCTTTCCAACATCGAGGCGCGCTCGGCAGCCTTATGCTTGGCTGTTTCGGATACCCAATCCTTGAACCCCTCCAAGATCGGCGCGACGTTGCCGTCATCAGCCCATCCGGCAAACCCGATAAAGCCGTTCCCGTTGAAGGTGACAGCCTCGCGGCTCTCGAAATAATAAGATTGGCAGGTGAGCGCTGCCCAACCATCCGGCCAATTTACGAGGCGGATAGCTCGCCTCATTTTATAGCCTTTGATGGTCCCTGCTCGTTCCAAGGACTGATCGAGGGCCTTGCGCAGCCGATCGAGGTCCGCACGATTTAGATCGCTGTAGGACAGGCCGCTTTCGGCGAAAGCCTGACGGGCTTCATTTCGAGGTTCGACGGAATAGCTCATGCTGCAGCCCTTACGGTCGCAGCCCGGCAGAACCTTCCGAACGTAAGCTCCTGGAAGCAATCCGAGACCGACAGCCAAAGTCGATACTTCGCCTTAGCCGCAGACACGGCAACGACGGTCTCCGTCTGCCCTTCATAGGTCACTTCGTAAAGCCGATGCTTGTCGCCGATCTCCCTCAGGTGCCGCCTGAGCGCCGCGCGGCCCTCGTCTGTCACGTGATAGAACGCCATGTCGCCAGGCGCGACGTGCGTGTTTCGAGCCCAATAGGGTGAAGCTTCGAATTCCTTCGCCAGATTACTGCCGGCATCGGTCGCGAAATGGTTGCGATAGCCTTGGACCATCGGATCGACAGGCCTGCCGAGCGCATGGTCGATGCGATCCATCGCCATATCTTTCAGGGAGCGATGTACCTGCTTAGCCATTGGCCGAGCCCTCCGTTGCAGGGCCAAGGCCAAGAACGCAGTAGCGAGGCTCGATACCAAACTGACCGCCCTGCAGAACAAACGTCACGCGCTTGCGAATTTCCCTGAACGGGATTGTTGGTCGCAGCCCGATTTGACTGTCCTCATAGCGCCGAAGCACGAGAACATCGCCGGTCTGAAATGCTCTATCGTTGAGGCGAACCTCAAATGTTTTGGATCCGTCTTCTACGGCATCGAAGTAGCGGTCTGTCGTTTTTAGATGATGGATCGTCTCAGCCATTGTCGCGGACCTCCAAGGCAGCAGCCGGTCGGCGCTGCGACAGTTCGATGAGCGTGTTGTGAAACTGCTGCGCCTCTTGCAGGTCTGGGAACTGCACCGTGACCGCGTGCTTTCCGCGATAGGTTTCGAGCAGCATAAAGCCGTGGAGATCAAAGAGGCGCGTGGCGTAGTCGGCCACAGTTACATGCTGCGCTGGCTCAACGGCCCGATCCCAGCACTCGGCGCTGCAGACCCACCGGCCATCAACAAGTTCACACTCGGAGCCGCCGTCGCCCTCTACCGTCGACAGGTTTTTCTTGCCGCACATGCAGCACTGCGGGGCAGCCAGGTATGTTGATGGCGCGGGGATATCTGGATCGTGAGGAGGAAGCGCCCGACTCGTGTCGTATTTCAGGGCTCGTGGGTCGGCACCGCCATAGGCCGGGTCTCCGGCACAGGGATTGCTCCGCACTTCCAACCATAGATTACCAGAATTTTTGGGCGGCGCTACATGCTGGACAGCCCAAGGCGCGGCAACCTCCGGCATTGTGCCAGGCCCTGAGCGCCAAACAATCTCTCCGTGGTACCAAAGGACATGCTCCTCCGGCCACTTCTCCAATCTGATGATCCCGTCCTCGTGAGTGGTCTCGGCCTCCAACCTCGCGTCGTACAGCCCGGCCAAATAACCCGCCTGAAACCGAGGGTGACGCTTGTCGTCGACGCGCCTCGAGCGGATGAAATCCGCAATTGCTCTTCGGATGTTGCCCATGGTCACGCCGCCGCCTTCATCAGGCCGTCGATCCACGCATCGATCTCAGATTTCTTCCAGCGGACCATCTTCGGCCCGACCTGCACCGGCGCCGGGAATGCGCCCTGCTCGATCTTCCGATAGATGCTCGTCTTGCCCATGCTTGTGCGGGCGCAGACGTCGGTGAGTTTCAGGAGAGTGTCGCCGGCATAGCTGACGGTTTCTGCGGACATGGGAATGCTCCAAACGCCAAAGGCATGCTTCGAATGTGAAGGGGGAGGGGCCATCAATGGATGTGTGCTGTCCGCACGAACGATATGGAACGCATTGGGAACGAAAGTCAACAAAGAGTTTCGTTTAAAGCAACCAATTTTGCTGAACGCTCAGCCGGAGGTGAAACGCAGGACGATGATCCATGCCGCGACCACGACAAGCGCGACCAGCGCAACTCGCCCTTGAGGCTTCGCGGCTTGCGTGACGTGCCTGGCCTTAAGCTTTGTCATTGCTGTTGCTCCCGAGTTCCGCACGCTTGATCCGGAATGCCTTCAGGATGATCTCGACAATGATCACACCACCAATGCCGAGGATGAACCCACCGACACCAACGGATTGCTCTGGTGGTACATCGATATGACCTAGGGCCCACTTGAAGATAGGCAACCCGACGGGCGCAAGGAAGTAAGCCGTGACAGCGCCGACGAACAGCCGACGAATGCCGGATTTGAAGCCGGTCCACTCCATGGCGACCGAGACAGCAGAACCGGCTATGCCCGCGAGGGCGGCCTCGGCTTTGCCGCTCAGAACGTATTCCCAGAAGGACATCGGCCCTCACTTCTTCACAGTGCGCAGGATCGTATTTCCGCCCATGTAAAGGCCGGTGTAGATCGTGAAAATTCCGAGGAACGTCGGCCAATCGATGCCGGCCTCGATCTGCAGCCCGGGCATTACAGCCCAGAGGATTGCGTTGACGACGGGCCGCCCCATGGCGAACCAGCCGATCAACGAAAGCAGCAACCACATCCCGAACGGGCGCCACATCCAGCCGAAGCCGGTATCCTTTTGCATCTCGGCGAGCATGAGCTTGTTCGCCTCACGCTGCGACTCGAGTAGCGCCTCGATCAACTGCGGGCTCTCCTGCTCGACCTCTGCGACGATGCGCTCGAGCTCCGGCTGTGGGACGGATTCCAGCTGCTCCGGCGGCACTCCTGCCTTTTCAGCGATAGCGTCGATCAGGGCGCCACCTACCTGGCCAGCCGTGCCGCCCAGATGCTCCTGCAGCAGGTTCTTGACGATTGGTGCTCCGACCTTCGCCGCAACGCCGATCAGGATCGTTGCAACCGCGCTCATGCCAGCACCTCGGAATAGGCCTGCTCTCGCGCCTTGGCCTCTTTCTTCTTTGCCATTGCGATAAGGGCGACCACGACCAGAGCCGTAACGACGGCTGCGAGGACGACAATGGTCGTGGTGTCGAATGTCGACACATCGACTGCGGCAGGAGATGCGCCGCCGGCCGCAGCGCCAGAACCGGCGGCCTTCGTGACCTTGTCGTGCACTTCGGCAGTCTTTGCCGATTCGGTCTTGTTCTCTTCCGTCACGATTTTCACGACGCGGTCCGACGCGTTCATGGCTTGCAGCGCCATCACGACGCCTTTGGCCTCGATGTCTGCGACCCGGCGGCCCCAGCCCTTGCCGAAGGTCCTCCAGATCTTGAGCGCCTGCATGAAGGAAAGTCGGGCGCGGCAAATTCGCTTGACCGTCACGCTGTGGTCGTTCGAACCGGCAGCGGCCTTGAGCCATTTCAGGCCGCGAGACACACCCGAGTTTACGGCCGCATCGTAGACCGCGAGATCGACGCCCGGGAACAGGTCGAACTTTTCAGCCGTTGGCTTCCAGTATTCCTGCCGATAGATCAGCTTGGCCTCGGATAGACTGATGTTGCGAACGGAGATCTTTGAAAGGCCGCGCGAAACGCGCCAGGCGTCATAGACGGCCTGCGTGATGCCGAACATCGTCGCGCCGCCGGGATCAGCCTTGTGATTGCTCCAGCCGCCTTCCCATTTCGCTGTGATTTCGTGACAGACTGCGAAACGATCCATCGTGTGGCTCCTGATAAAATCAAAGGGCCGCACGTCCTGCGCAGTGCCATGGACTTACCACGCAGGCTGTCTTGCAACAATCCCGGAAAGCGAGTAATTACTGATGTGACTGCGCAGGAGTGCTGATTGTCCAGCTATTGGAGATTGGCACTATGGCCCCCACTACGATCGCCTACGGCGACCCGAAAGCGCAGAAGAAGTGGTCCGGCTCGCTCATGATCGCCACCATGGCGAAGAGCTACTGGGACCGCAAGTTCATCGGCGAAAGCGACGAGTACTGCATCCAGCGTCTGACCGACCTGGAATCCGACGCCGGCGACTCTATCACGTTCGACCTGTCCGTCCAGCTGCGCCACAAGCCGACCTACGGCGACCAGCGCCTGCAGGGCAAGGAGGAAAGCCTCCGCTTCTTCTCCGACCAGATCTCGATCGACCAGATGCGCCACGGCGTATCGGCTGGCGGCAAGATGAGCCGCAAGCGCACCGTCCACAACATCCGCAAGGTGGCGAAGGATCGCCTGTCCGACTACTGGTCCAAGTTCATCGACCAGATGATGTTCATCTATTTGTCCGGTCACCGCGGCATCAATGAGAACTTCATCGAAGACACGACCTGGGCTGGCCACGCCAACAACCCCATCCAGGCACCGGACACGAACCACCTGCTCTGGGGCGGCGACGCCACCAGCAAGGCCACGATCGATAGCTCGGACAAGATGAGCCGCGCCCTGATCGAGCGTGCCGAAGTCAAGGCCTCGATGATGGCCGCCACCGATCCGAAGCAAGCCCAGATGATGCCGCTGATGATCAATGGCGAAAGCCATTACGTCTGCGTCATGTCGAAGTTCCAGGCCCATGACCTGCGCACTTCCGACACTCAGGGCTGGCTCGACATCCAGAAGGCGGCTGCGACGGCGGAAGGCCGTAACAACCCGATCTTCAAGGGTGGCCTCGGCATGATCAAGAACGTCGTCCTGCACGAGCATGAAGACGTGATCCGCTTCGCCGACTACGGCTCCGGCACCAACCTCCCCGCAGCACGCGCACTGTTCCTCGGCCGCCAGGCCGGTGTCGTCGCGTTCGGCGCCACGGGCGGCTTCCGCTTCCAGTGGACGGAGGAAATGCAGGACCATGGCAACGAGCCGGTGATTGCAGGCGGCCTGATCGCGGGCATCAAGAAAACCCGCTTCAACAACACCGACTTCGGCGTCCTCTCGCTCGACACCTACGCCAAGGACCCGAACGCAGCCTGATCGCTGTGTTCACCCTGACGGCATGAAACGCGGCCTTCGGGCCGCGCTTCCTCAACCTCCATCTTCGACCAGGAGCCCCCTATGGCTGTCATTCAGAGCAAATTTGCAAAGGGCGTCAAAGGCGTTCCTTTCCCGGCTTTCGCCGGTCACGTCGTTGCGCAGCGCTTCGATCACACCTTCACCGCCGCCCCAGCACTCAACGACATTCTCGAACTCGCCTGCCTGCCGGCTGGTGCGCGCGTCGTGGACATGATCCTCGACGGCGACGATCTCGACAGCGGCACCGCGATTGCGGTCGACGTTGGCCTGATGTCGGGCAATTGGGGCGACGAGAGCCAGAGCCGCACGGTGGGCGCCGAGTTCTTCGCCGCATCGACGCTGCTGCAGGCTGGTGGCGTGGCTCGCCCGACGCTCAAGACCGCGTTCCGCACCGCACCTGCGGCCAACGACCGGTCGATCGGCATCAAGATCGCGACAGCGGCCGGCACGTTTGTGGCCGGCTCGATCGGTCTGACGGTCCTTTACACGACCGACTGAGCCTCTCGCTTCTCGCTTTGAAGTCAGGGGGCCGATTCCGTGCCCCCTGATTTTGTTTCATAGGCAAGCAAGGACGACTTCCATGGCACTCATTCAATGCCTTCTCGGCGCGGCATCACCGGTACTCAGCAGCCAGACCTACGTCTTCGAACGTGACCACCGCGGACGCTTCGTCTGCGAAGTCTTCGACCTGGTGCACATCCAGTGCCTTCTCTCGCGCGATGACATCTACCGCGAAGTGAAGGACACCCCGGAAAAGCCGATCGAGACACACATCGAAACGCTTCTCGGCTCAAGCGTCCTGCCCTCCATGATTGACCTGGGCGAAGGCCCAAACGTTCAACTCGGCA
>Ga0194138_10000717_pt1 | contig 15725 bp, 16 predicted proteins | sample TARM_MetaG_T2_14_FD_134022 | JGI IMG/M metagenome (GOLD analysis project Ga0194138, IMG submission 134022) | Freshwater microbial communities from Pennsylvania, USA, analyzing microbe dynamics in response to fracking - TARM_MetaG_T2_14 (version 2) | ecosystem: Environmental > Aquatic >...
CATGCTCGTGAACCAGCACCTCGGCGAAGCCCGTGAGTTCACCATCTTCGGCGTCGATCCGGAAGACGAAGAAGAATTCATCCAAATCGAAACCCGCCCCGCACCCGCGCCCGGCGGGCGCGACAACCGCTGGGGCGCACTCTCCGACACACTCAAGGACTGCCGCTCGATCCTCGTCAACGCCGCCGGCAGCTCACCGAAAACCGCCCTCACCAAAGGCGGCGTCCAAGTCATCGAAATGGCCGGCATGATCGACGACGGCCTCAGCCACATCTTCCACGCCCAGCCGCTCGCTCCCTCCCTCCGGCGGGAGTTCAAATCCTGCGGCGCAGGCGTGACCTGCGGCGGCGACGGCACCGGCTGCGGCTGAATTCATTCATCACCCATCAACCATCATTCATCTTCCATTATGAACAAACCGGAACACCACCTATTCATCTGCGGCAGCGCCCGCGCCACCGGCGAACTCAAAGGGGTTTGCTGCAACAAGGAGTCCGTATCTCTTCTTTCCTACACCCAAGGGGAAATCCAGGACCGCATGCTCAACGGCGTGGAGGTCTCCATGACCGGTTGCCTCAACATGTGCACCCGCGGCCCCGTCGTGATCGACTACCCGGGCGGCCACTTCTACGAGAACGCCACCGAAGAACTCATCGACGACATCCTCGACTCGATCGAAGACGGCGAACTCTGCGAAACCAACCTCATCACCGATTAAACGTAGGGGCGTCACTTGTGACGCCCGCCGGATCGAAGACGGCGAACTCTGCGAGACCAACCTCACCACCGATTAAACGTAGGGGCGTCACTTGTGACGCCCGCCGAAGCCCGGGTCGAATCCCACCTGTCCATGACATCGAAAGCTCCATATTTGATCGACACGACGCTCCGCGACGGCGAGCAAGCCGCCGGCGTCGTGTTCGCGCTCTCGGAAAAGCTGAACATCGCGCGCGAGCTCGATGCGCTCGGCCTGCCCGAACTGGAGGTCGGCATCCCTGCGATGGGCGCGAGCGAGCGGGCGCACATCCGCATGATCGCCGCTTCCGGCCTGCGCTGCAAGATCCTCACCTGGGGGCGCGCCACGCTCGGAGATCTCCGCGCCGCCCTGGGCTCCGGCGCGCACGGATTCCACTTCTCCTTGCCTGCCAGCGCACTCCACCAACGCATCTGGAAAAAAGACGCGGCATGGGTTTTCAAAACGATGGAGTCGATCAGCCGCATCGCCGCCGATCACTTCGAGTATTTCAGCATCGGCGCACAGGACGCCTCACGCGCCGAGCCCGACTTCCTCAAATACTTCATGGAAGCGGCGCAGAGCTACGGCGCGAAACGTATCCGCTACGCCGATACGACCGGCCGGCTGAACCCAATTCAAACCCACGCGATCATCCGCGAACTCCGCGCAACCGGCGACATAGAGATCGAATTTCACGGGCACAACGACCTCGGCATGGCCACGGCCAACAGCGTCACGGCCCTACTCGCCGGGGCCGACTGCGCCAGCGTCACCGTCAACGGTCTTGGCGAGCGCGCCGGCAACGCGCCCCTCGAAGAAGTCGCCGCCGCCCTGCTCTGCTCGGCACAAGTCGACCTCGGTCTGGATATCAGTCGGCTCGCCTCGCTCAGCGACCTCGTCGCCCGCGTCTCCAAGCGCCGCCTCAAATGGGACAAACCGGTCACGGGCAAAGGCAGCTTCACCCACGAGTCCGGCATCCATTGCAGCGGACAAATGCAGGACAGCTCCAGCTACGAAGTCCTCAGCCCCGAATCCATCGGGCATGACCGTCCCCGCCATGTGATCGGCCGCCATTCGAGCTGCCGGGCCTTGATCGAAGCGGCCGCCCATCTGGGTTGGCCACTCAATCAGAGCCACGCCCAACGACTGCTCCCCCACGTGCGCGATAGCGCCACTGAACTGGGCCGCGCGCTCAGCGACGACGAACTCATCCGAATTTTCCACACACTCAACCAAAAGAAAGCATCCTAACATTATGGCATTCTGGCTCTACGCAAAAAACGGTTCGACCTACGAACGGGTTCAATCCATCAAGTTAACCGGCAAAGGCGGCGCCCTGGCGCGCTTCTTACAGGCGCGCGCCGCCGAGGAGACGCCCTTCACCTGGGAGCTCAGCCCGCCCGCATTGGTCGAGCTCATCGCTCCCTCACTGGATCCCGCGACCCATGAGATCGTGATCGACATGCTGCCCGAGGGCTTGACCGAGGTCAGCCTCTACCAGATCACCTCTCTGCGCGGCAACTCCGAGTATGATGAATCCGATTTGGTGATGGCCTGCAAACTCCTCCAACAGGGGCCGACTCCGACCTCCGCCAGCGAGTTCAAAAAACGCTTTGTCCGCAACACGCCGCCCAGCGAGCGCCAGATGGTCGAAGCCTTCCACCTGACCGGCGGCGTCGCCACCGGCAGCTACTACTGGAGCAAGCCGAGGATGGACATCGGCGCAGCCATCTGCCCGGCCAAAGCCTGAACCGACGCAACCCGTTAATCTGAAATCATCCAAACCAGAAAGCCGCACATGAAACTCACAGTATTCTACGGAACCGAAACCGGAAACGCCAGGGGATTGGCTCAAAAGGTGGCCAAAAAAGGCGAGAAAAACGGCGTCGATGTCGATGTCGTCGATCTGGCAAGCAGTGAGGTCTCCGCCCTCGAAAGCGTTGATCATCCTTTTGTCGTCATCATCTCCACATGGGACGACGGTGCGCCGCCCCCCAAGTGCGCCCGCTTTTGTGCTGCGCTCCAAAGCGCCGATCTCTCGCTCGACGGCAAACAATACACTGTGCTCGCTCTCGGAGACAAAGAGTATCCGCTCTTCTGCGAATGCGGCAAGCAAGTCGATGCCCGCCTCGCCGAACTCGGCGCCACCCCCGTGCTGCCGCGCACCGACCTCGGCGCCGACTTCATGGTCGGCTACATCGGCTGGTCGAAGAACTTCTGGAAGACCATGGCCGGTGTTTACGGAATCCACAAATAGCCCTCCCAAGCCGTCGCGCCGCCGCCCCGAGGGGCTGGGGCCGCATCCTCGCACCTCGCATCCCGCATCCTCGCATCCCGCATCCCGCACCTCGCACCACTATGAAAACCACCGAAGCCAACCGCATCACTCTCGACGCCAACGAAGCCGTCGCCAAAGTCGCCTACCGCATGAGCGAGCTCATCTCGATCTACCCGATCACGCCCTCCACCTCCATGGCGGAGCTCTGCGACGAATGGGCGGCCGCCGAAAAGCCCAACCTTTGGGGCGAGGTGCCCCGCGTCATGCAGATGCAAAGCGAGGGCGGCGCCGCCGGCACGCTCCACGGCACCGCCATGGGGGGCGCGCTCAGCACCACCTTCACCGCCTCGCAGGGGCTGCTTTTGATGATTCCCATCCTCTACAAACTGGCAGGGGAACTCACGCCCAGTGTCTTCCACGTCTCCGCGCGCGCCATCGCCACCAACGCGCTCTCCATCTTCGGCGACCATAGCGACGTCATGGCCTGCCGCCAAACCGGAGTCGCCATGCTCGCCTCCAACTCCGTCCAGGAAGCGCAGGACATGGCCGCCATCGCGCACGCCGCCACCCTCGCGACACGCCTGCCCTTCATGCATTTCTTCGACGGGTTCCGCACCTCGCACGAATACAATTCCCTGGACACGCTGCCCGACCACGTGATCGACAGCCTCATCGACCCGGATGCCCTGGCCGCCTTCTACGGCCGTGCGCTCACGCCGGACAAGCCGAGTGTCCGCGGCACCGCGCAAAATCCGGACACCTATTTCCAGACCCGTGAGGCGGTCAACAGCTTCGTCAAGAAGACGCCCGCCGTCGTGCAGGCGCTGATGGAGAAGTTCGCGCAGCTGACCGGTCGCGAATACAAGCTCTTCGAGTATTACGGGCACCCCGAAGCGGAGCAGGTCATCGTGATGATGGGTTCGGGTGTCGAGACCGCCGCTCAAACTGCGGAGTATCTCAACGCCACCACCGGCAGCAAATACGGCGTCGTCGCCGTGCGCCTCTACCGCCCGTTTTTCACCCACGCATTCGTGCACGGCGCGCTGCCGCAATCGGTGCGATCCATCGCCGTGCTCGACCGCACGAAGGAGCCGGGCTCGATCGGCGAGCCGCTCTACCTCGACGTGTCCCTGGCCTGCCGCAAGGCCAGCCGCTGCCCGAACCAGTGCCGCGGCATCGATCCACTGGTGGTCGGCGGGCGCTATGGCCTCGGCTCCAAGGAGTTCACGCCGGCCATGGCCAAGTCTGTATTCGAGAATTTGTTACAAGAACGCCCGCAGGATCATTTCACCATCGGCATCCGCGACGACGTGACCGATCTATCACTGGACTTCGACCCCGGATTCACCCTCAGCGATGAGGGCACCAAGTCGGCTCTGTTCTACGGCCTCGGATCGGACGGCACGGTCGGCGCCAACAAAAACACGATCAAGATCATCGGCGAGGCCACCACGCTCAACACCCAGGCCTACTTCGTGTACGACTCGAAGAAGTCCGGCGGGCTGACGACCTCGCACCTGCGCTTCGGCGAAAAGCCGATCCAGGCGCCCTACCTCATCGACATGGCCGACTTCATCGCCTGCCACCAGCCGCAGTTCCTCGGCCGGGTGGACATGCTCACCAGTCTCAAGCCGGGCGGCACCTTCCTGATCAACGGCACCTGGTCGGCCGCCGAGGCCTTCGACCGCCTCCCGCGCGAGGTGCAGGGCGCGCTCATCGAAAAAGAGGCCAAGCTCTACACCATCGACGCTTACAAAGTCGCCGCCGAAGTCGGCATGGGCCGGCGCATCAACACCATCATGCAGGTCGCCTTCTTCGCGCTCGGCGACGTCATCCCGACCGATGAGGCCATCCGGCGGATCAAAGACGCCATCGAGAAAACCTACGGCAAGAAGGGGCCGAAGATCGTCGAGATGAATTGCGCGGCCGTGGACGCCGCCCTCGCCTACCTCGAAGCAGTCGAGTTACCCGCCGAGCCCACCGCCCCGGCCGAAGCGGTCCGGTGGGTGCCTGACAATGCGCCCGACTTTGTGCGGAAAGTCACCGCACGCCTGCTCGCCGGGCAGGGCGACCTGCTTCCCGTCAGTGCCTTCCCCGTGGACGGCGCCTGGCCGAGCGGCACCTCTCAATACGAGAAACGCAAGATCGCCACCGAGATCCCCGTCTGGACAGCCGAGACCTGCACTCAGTGCAACAAGTGCGCCATGTTCTGCCCGCACGCCGCCATCCGCCCCGCGGTTTACGACAAGTCGGCCCTATCCATGGCGCCGGAGGGCTTCGACCACGCCGACTACAAGGGATCCGACGCCCCCGGCAAAGCCTACACCCTGCAAGTCTTCCCCGAGGACTGCACCGGCTGCAAAGCCTGCGTCGAACTCTGCCCCGCGCGCGACGCCGGGGGCAAGCGGGCGATTGAGATGACGCCGATCGACGCCCTCCTGGAGAAGGAAAAAGAGAAATTGGCCTTCTTCCAAAGCCTGCCCACGCATGAGATCGACGACGCCAAGCTGAGCGCAAAGAACCTCCCCCTGCGCAAGCCGCTCTTCGAGTTCTCCGGCGCCTGCGCCGGCTGCACGCAGACGCCCTACGTCCGCAGCCTCACGCAGCTTTTCGGCGACCGCCTGCTCATGGCCAACGCCACCGGTTGCTCCTCGATCTACGGGGGCAACCTGCCGACCACGCCCTACTGCGCCAACGACGAAGGCAAAGGCCCCGCATGGGCGAACTCGCTCTTCGAGGACAACGCCGAATTCGGCCTCGGGCTCTATCTCTCGGCCAAACACCGGGCCGAGAGCGCCCGCCGCTGGCTGCTCCAATGCGGCGACCTGATCGACCGCGAAACGATCGACGCGCTCCTCGACCCGAAAGACGCTCCACGGGAGGCCACCCGCGCGCTCATTGACGAGCTGAAGTCAACACTCACGGACGCCTCCGCCCCCGGAGCCAAGCGCCTGCTCCAGCAGATCGACTACCTGGTGCCCAAGTCCACCTGGATCGTGGGCGGCGACGGGTGGGCCTACGACATCGGCTTCGGCGGCCTCGACCACGTGCTGGCCAGCGGGGAAAACATCAACGTGCTCGTGCTCGATACCGAAGTCTACTCCAACACCGGCGGTCAATCCAGCAAGTCCACCCCCACGGGCGCCGTCGCCAAGTTCGCCGCCGCCGGGAAGACCCTGCCGAAGAAAGACCTCGCGCAGATCGCCATGAGCTACGGCGGCATCTACGTCGGCCAAATCGCACTCGGCGCCAACGAGCAACAGGCCATCGAAGTCATCCGCGAGGCGGAGGCCTATGAGGGCCCTTCCCTCATCCTCGCCTACGGCCCCTGCCTCGCGCACGGCATCGACATGGCGCTCGGGCCGGACCGCCAGAAAGCCGCCGTCGACAGCGGCTACTGGCCGATCTACCGCTACGATCCGCGCAAGCCCAAAGAAGGCCTGCCCGCCTTCCGCCTCGACTCCTTCGAGCCCTCCATGCCGGTCGCCGAGTTCATGCGCAAGGAGAACCGCTTCCGCTCCCTGGAGCGTAGCGCCCCCGGGCGCGCCGCCGAACTCTTCGCCGCGGCTCAAGAGCAGGTCGACGCCCGCTGGAGCCGGCTGGAAAAACTGGCCGCCGCAGGATTGGAGGACGACGACGATGACGGCGCCTGGGGCTGAGCCGCCGAAGATCCGTCACCGTATGAACCTCTGCAATCTTCCGGCATGGGCGGTGGCGTCGGCCGACTTCAACCTCGCACCGACGCCACTGCACATCGCCGGAGTGCGCGAGTCCAACCGCCGGCTCTTCGAGAAACTCGATGCGATCCGCACCCGTGCCGAACGCGCGAAGGTCTTCCACGATTACTTATGCGTCAAATTCGCCTTGCACCACTGGGAAGCCTTCACGGGGGGGAGCCGCAGCAGCCTGCGCAACAGCTACCTGCGCTTCCTCAACGGATGGGGCATGGACAGCAACGGGATCGAAGGTGCCGTATTGAAGAGTTGGGTACAGAGCCGCTTCGGCGTCGCCCCCACATACCACCGGGGCATTCTGCAGGACGAGGAGTCCGGCCACGAAGACAGCCGCTATGCCTATGACCGCATGCGCGGCCGTGCCCGCACCAATGCCATCGATTCCCAGCTCGACCTCATTTACGAGTATTGCCAATACGAACAAGCGCGGCGCAGTCCGGACAGTTCCACGCTCACCCTCTTCCGCGGCACCAACGACCCGGAGGGACATTTCGTGCGCCGGATCGAAAACAGGCGGCGCGCCATCGTGCGCCTGAACAACCTCGTCTCTTTCACCGCCGACCGGGAGCGCGCATGGGAGTTTGGCTCCACCGTCTGGAAAACCACCGCCGCGGTCGCCAAGGTCGTCTTCTTCAGCAGTCTGCTCGGCCGCGGCGTCCTCTGCGGCGAGGCCGAGTACCTCGTGATCGGCGGCGACTACGAAGTCGAAGAACTGCTCTTCTAACGAACATGGCACCCCCGACATCGACCGATGAATGAAATCTGAAAGGACAGTCACCGGATCCGGCAAAAATCCGCCCCCGGACGGCCGACCTTCGATGTCCGGCGTCCGCGCGTCAACGCGCGACGGCATGCTCGGCCTGCTCGTCGGCGACGCCTGCGGGGTGCCTTATGAATTCCGCGACCCCCGCGACCTGCCCCCGTTCGAACAACTGGAGATGCGTCCGCCGGAGCATTTCGCACGGAGCTACGCGCATGTGAAACTCGGCACTTGGTCGGACGACGGCGCGCAAGCACTCTGCCTCTACGCCTCCATGCGCGAATGCGGGATGTATCATGCTCAGGACTACGCCGCCCGGCTCATCAAATGGCACGACCGCGGCTATATGGCCGTCGATCACTACGTCTTTGACATCGGCAACCAAACGAGCACCGCGATCGGCCGGCTCAAACAAGGCGCCCCGACCCGATACTCCGGACTCGGCGGCGAGCGCAACAACGGCAACGGCGCGCTCATGCGTTGCCTCCCGCTCGCCCTACTCCATCAGGGCAACGACGTCGCCCTCGTTTACGAAGCACAGGCCCAGGCGCGGCTGACGCATGCCCACGTCCGCTCGCAGGTCTGTTGCGCGCTCTATTGCCTCTGGGCGCGCCGTGAAATGGAGCAGCACACATCGCCCTGGGAAAGTGCGGTGGCGACGATACGCTCCATTTATCGGCGCGACCCTCCCGCACTGCAGGAACTCGACGAAAACATTCGCCCCGAACGCCCCCCCTCGGGCAAAGGCACCGGCTACGTGCTCGACAGTTTGCACAGCGCGCGCTGGGCCTGCCTCGGGCAGGACTACGAGACCATCGTCAAGCGCGCCATCTCCCTGGGCAACGACACCGACACCACCGCCTGTATCGCGGGCGGCATCGCCGGCCTCCGCCACGGGGCGGGGCGCATCCCCACCCGCTGGCTCGAACAGTTGCGCGGCACGGAAACACTGACGGAACTGGGACTCCTCAGCCCAACTTTCGCCGAAACGTCTCCATCGAGCAACCACCGCTGAGGCCAGGCCCCCAGCCTGACGGGTTGGCGGTTCAAGGGGTTCTCGGAATTTCGGCGGCGTAACTGGGGTTGTCCAGATCTGGAAATGCCTGACATGGAGACAGGGTGACGAATCTCCCCAACCGGCTCAAGCTTCATTCTACCCTTTCCTGCATATCGACCAAGCTCAGCGACCGCCGACGGAAAAGCCCGGAGCTGCAAGAGTCGCGGACAAACAACCTGAACCGTCCAACTGCCCGGCGGGGCGGCGGTTCGCCGCGGCGCTCCGGTGGCAGTTGCATGACGGCAAGCTCAATCAAGTTCGGCTGAGTTGAGGCGATGCCTCTCCTCGTATAGCAATCCCATCCGGTCAATGCGCCACAACTGAGCCACCACGACGAGCGTCGCACCGAAAACGGTCGGGGATAGAACTTTCATATCTGCCTCCCTGCTGGGTGCCGAAAGCAAGCAGGGACAGGGATTAGGTGCATGCGCCCGTTCGGATTCATCCTATTCCTCCTCGTCGTAATAATCGACATCTCTTACTGAAACGACACGATACTCCGGCTTAATCTGTCGCTTTCCAGTTTTTGGATAACTCGTAACATCTGCAGGATGATGGTCCGCGATCACAAAATAGGACAACGATGATTCTGCCCTCGCCCTGAGTTGATGCGCTTCTCCGGGGAGCGCTAAAAAATGATCTCCCTGCTTGATCTCATACTCACGTCCCGCTGCATCAATCACCACGCCAACACCTGAAACAATGATATAATACTCCGTCTGCGCCGCATGAGAGTGTAGTGGATAGTTGCGCTTTCCCGCTGGTATAGTCGCATACTCTATGTCAAAAGGGTGTCCTCCGCCCCATGCGCCCTTGTCTTTCGCTCCGCCTAAGGCAAGTGACATATGTTTTCGAAAGACCTCGAAAGCACCTTTAGGCGATATCCGATGTTCCGCTGACACCTGTGATTCACTGATAATATGCATGATTTTTACCGAACGTGGATAGTGGCACGGAGTGAGCGAGGGACGAGCGAATGGAGTTGACCAGCAGCGTCTGGATCGACTCCATTTTTTACGAGGCTTTGGATATGAGAGGAAACCGTTCAGGTTCTTCGAGTGTCGCAACATCCAGATCAACATCCAACTCGTTCCAGAATAGATGATGTCCGTGTAATAACGATACGTTGAAGATTTGATCCACCTTGGCTTCCTTAAACCATGGGTAGGCCTCAAAATCCAAAAAGTATTCCCGTCCTTCTACGAGCAACCAGAAGCCATGGGGTGATACGCCTTGAACTTCAACGCTACCGGGTGCTTCCAAAGCGCCTGTTCCATTCTTTTCTGATTTCATTTTCTTTCTCCTTAATTTGGGTTTCGATCTCTTTGAGTTCTCTAAAATTGAATCCTTTGCTCACCATCATCTACTGGCACACAGTAGCCGGAAACGACCCGAGTGTAAATTCTATTTCGTCGAACGCGAAGAGGTGGCGCGGCGAATGCCGTTGCCACTCTCGCCTTGTGTATTACTTTCCTCGCTCGAGTCCTCGATTCCCAGCTCTTCCAAACGACGAGACGCGAGCAATTCTAGTCTACGTGCTTGGGTCAAAAGGGTTCGCCGTAAACCTTTCGATACGCTACGTTCACTTATCACTCTTGCTAGATTAGCAATCGTGTTTGCGCGTCTTGCTAATCTAACGTCTGGGTGCTTTCGCGACTCAAAAAGCGATTCAGGAATGATTCTTTGCCTGTAAGATTTTGGCAGCTCGATGATTTCTGTTTCAATGATTTCCTTTTCGTTCAGAACCGCACCGAGGGAAGACTTCTCCAAAACTTGGCAGAAGACAGTATACTCAGCTTTATCAAGGTAGCTTTTTTTATTTTCGGTCTTGGGAAGGAATTCGATTGCATCATCGAGTGGCCAAATTTCAATCTCAGCAACTTCAAACGGATCGAGGACATTCATCGCTACGGCATCAGTGCGTTGATTTGTAAGATGGCGACCAACTCTTCCCCTTAGTTTTTCGTAAGTTTGTCCAACGTAGATCGGCTCTTGGTCATAATCGAAAAATGCGTAAATCCCATAAGTGGAACTGCCGATTTTTCGGTTTTTCTCGTCGAGTGTGTCGAAAAATTTTCCGATTTCTCTCCTAATCGCTGATACTTCCTCTGGAAGTTCATCGTTTTTAGACTCTTTTGCCATATCCTGTTCTTCTCTTTGAGCTTTCTGAAAGTCCTTCCGCCTCATCCCAAAGCGGATTAAAATAGTTTCTAGCAATCCATTCTACTACGTTAACACAAACGGCGTCTCCAAAACCAAAAAGCGCTTTATTAAGAGACAATCTCGCATCAAGCCGATAGTTATCAGCTCCCATTAGGCGAGCACACTCTAAAGGGGTTAGGAGTCTCACTTGAAATTTACCATTTCCTGCAACAAACAATATTTGGCGTCCGCTACCTCCACGCGGCGTTCTAAGGCAACCTGCGATTCCATCGGTTCTCAATTCTGCCATCGACTTACCATTTCGAACTCTGCGAAATACAGTGCCATAAGAAAAACCTTCTCCACCAATCATTTTATCCGCAATGGCTCTATGCCTGGGACTCATTTGATTGAGAAGATAATTTGCTCTTTCTTTGGACCACCAATACTTGGAATTAGGCGATAACTCTTCGACAATATCTGGCAGTCTTTTTGTGCCTATTGGCAATTCAGGGAGTGTGCGAATATTCCAATTAATTTCGGGGTGCCAAAGTATAAAATCTGCTAGTGCCGCTGGACGACAAGTGCTTTGGAAAAATGCGGCAGTTTCTTCTTCCACATGCAAGGTAGGCTTCTCCCGAACCCCTACGACAAATAATCTTTGACGGCTTTGTGGGACAAAATGAGACGCATCAATAATGAATGGATCAACTGAATATCCTAGCTCATTCAGAGCCAGACAGGCTGATTCAAAATCAGAGCCATTGTGCGATGAGAGAAATCCTGTAACATTTTCAAGTAATATGAATCGGGGTTTCTGATGTCCCATTTGTTTTATACAGTCAATGAATCCCCAAAAAGCCCCGGATCCAGATCCCGCTAATCCTTTTCTGGCTCCAGCGAGAGACAGGTCGGTGCAAGGGAAGGAGGCTGTCGCTAAATCAACAGGAGGGATTTCTATTTGCACAAGATTGTGAACATCGTCCAAAACGAAATGCCCATCATCCCCTTCACCAAAGTTATGCCTGTAAATAGCTTCTTTGTCGGGATCGTTGTCATTTGCAAAGACAGTTTTCCACCCCGCACGCTCAAGACCAATACGCATCAAGCCGATTCCCGCGAAGAATTCAGCGACTGTTTTTCCTTCTTCCATACGAACAGATCCTCGGGATAAAATGAAACGCATGCAAGTGTATCCCGAGCTTTATTTCTCTTCCCCGCTCAAGATCACCCCAGAAGGCGCATAGACATGGATGTGCATCCTGCTCTCCTCTCGGGGAGAAGAAGAAAAACCGGTAATTTCTGCAGTAAAAGACGGTCGGACTCATCTACTGGCACACAGTAGCCGGAAACGACCCGAGTGTAAATTCTATTCGTGAGGATGATCACGTAGTGGAGGCGGCGCCGTAACGGAGTTGATCACTCCGTCTTGATCGCCCCCAGTGCCTCGCGAATGGATTCCGGGTCTTGCCGAAGATCTAACACTCGCCGGACAATGGCGGTTTCTTTATTCGGAAATTCATAGTAAACGGCGTAGGGAAATCTCTGCGTAAGCATCCGATGAAAGCCAAATACTTTCGGATGTACCCCTGCGTAGAGCGTGAGAGAATCGATATCCGCAAATACCGAATCGAAGAAATAATCACCCACGCCAAGCTCCTGTGAGTCGTAAAACCTCCGCCCTTGGCCAAGGTCTTCCAGTGCCGTCGGACGAATCTGAAGCTTCACTTCATTCGAATTCTTTTCTGAGTTTCGCTTTCGCTTGCTCCCAATCGATTGGTTCCTCAAGACCCGCTGCCACGCGCTCTTCCGTTTTTTTCAGAGCCTCCAAATGCCAACTGGGCGACTGAATCTGTTCCGAAGAGGCTAAAAGGTCAGCCCAAATGGCTTCAATAGTCATAAGCTTCTCTTTGTGAGAGAGTTGCTTGATTTGCTCTATTGCGATCATGACAATAAGCTACCGAATTTTTCGATATCTGCAACCATTCTTTCTGTCGATTCGATGGTAGGGTTCGCCATCCCCGGCGAACCGCCGGGTTGCGTGAAACCGCGACCTCGGCCGCGGCGCGACAAGGATATCGCGCCCTACCTTCCCGCAAACGCCTTCGCGAAATACGTCAGAATCATGTCCGCGCCGGCGCGGCGGATGGCCAGCAGCGACTCGTCGCGGCAGTGCTCCAGATCGAGCCAGCCCCGCTCCGCTGCGGCATGGATCTGCGCGTATTCGCCCGACACCTGATACGCGGCCAGCGGCAACCCGGTCTCTTCGCGCACTTCGCGGATGATGTCGAGGTAGGGGCCGGCCGGTTTGACCATGAGGATGTCGGCGCCCTCTTCCTCATCGAGTGCGATCTCGGTCAAGGCCTCGCGTCGGTTGGCCGGGTTGAGTTGGTAGCTGCGCTTGTCGAGGTTGTGCGTGCCGGCGGCACTCGCGCTGCCCACCGCATCGCGGAAAGGACCGTAAAACGCCGAAGCGAATTTCGCCGAGTAGGCCATGATCGCGGTCTTTTCAAAATCATTCCCGTCGAGCGCCGCACGGATCGCACCGACACGCCCGTCCATCATGTCGGACGGCGCCACCACATCGACACCGGCGGCGGCGGCGAGCACCGCCATCTCGGCCAAGACTTCGACCGTGGCGTCATTGGCCAGATCCTGCGCCGCCGCATCCCAGAGGCCGTCGTGCCCGTGCACCGTGTAGGGATCGAGCGCCAGGTCGGCGATCACGGTGATCTCCGGCACCTCCGCCTTGATCGCGCGGATCGCCCGCAGCACGAGCGTCCCGGGGTTGAGGGCCTCGCGTCCGTCGTCCGATTTCAGACGGTCGTCCAGCTTGGGAAAAAGCGCCACTCCGGAGATGCCGAGCGCCACGAGTTCACGACACTCCTTGACCAGATCGAAGATGGAGAGCCGACTGATGCCGGGCATCGACTCGATCGGTTCGGGCGCGCCATCGCCGTCGATGACAAAGACCGGCTGAATCAAATGCCGCGGCAAGACCTCGGTCTCGCAAGCCAGCGCGCGGAGGCTCGCCGTGCGCCGCATACGGCGGGGACGGCGGGTCAGTTCGAGTTTATAGCTATCGGGCATTCTGCCACAAATGGCAGAGTGAGCGTGGAAGTGAAGGTGAAAGTGAACTCTACTTTCACTTGCAGTGATCTGCGACTCTGCCATTCATGGCAGCCATGTCCGTCGAACTCTACGATACACTCAGCCGTTCCGTCCAAACGCTCTCTCCCGGGAGCGGCGATACGCTGCGCTTTTACTGCTGCGGCCCCACGGTTTACGGCCCCGCACACATCGGCAACTTCCGCACCTTCCTCATCCAGGACACGCTCCGCCGCGTGCTCGAAACGGACGGCACGCGCGTCCGGCACGTGCGCAACATCACCGACCTCGACGACAAGACGATCCGCCAGTCGCAGGCCGAAGGCAAGACCCTGGCCGAGTTCACCGCCCACTGGACGGAGAAATTCCACACCGACTGCGAAGCGCTCAACATGCTCCCGCCCAGCGCCGAGCCGAGCGCCGTCGCCCACATCCCGCAGCAGATCGCCATCATCGAGAAACTGATCGAGAAAGGCCACGCCTACACGACGGACGACGGCTCCGTCTATTTCCGCGTCGGCTCCTTCGAGGACTACGGCCGCCTCTCCCGCCTCAAGCAGCGCGAGCTGAAAACGCAGAGCGAAAACTCCGCCGGCGCGCTGAACGACGCCGACGAGTACGAGCGCGAGTCGGTCACCGACTTCGCACTCTGGAAATCGCGCAAGCCGGAAGACGGCGACAACTACTGGGAAAGCCCCTGGGGCGAGGGCCGCCCCGGCTGGCACCTCGAGTGCTCCGCCATGGTCGACAGCGCCTTCGGCGGCGAGACCATCGACCTGCACGGCGGCGGCATCGACCTCTGCTTCCCCCACCACGAAAACGAGATCGCCCAGTCCGAGTGCGCGCACGGGCACGACTTCTGCCGGCACTGGTTCCACAGCGCCCACCTCATGGTCGAGGGCGCCAAGATGTCGAAGAGCCTCGGCAACCTCTACACCCTCGAGGACTTGCGCGCGAAGGGCTTCAGCCCCATGGCCGTGCGCTACACCTTGATCGCCGGCAGCTACCGCCAGCAGCTCAACTTCACCTTCGACGGCCTCCACGCCTCGCAAAGCGCGCTGGGCAAACTCGAACGCTTCGCCGAAAGCCTCCTCGCCAAAACGGGCGAAGCGGCCGAGGCTTTCAATACGACCTACGTCACGGCGGACGCGCCCGAGGACTTCGGCCGCCTCGCCAAGGCATGGGACGCGCTCCGCCAGAACCTCAACACCGCGGCCTGCCTCGGCGCCATCTTCGGCGTGGTCGGCTCCAACCCGGCCGCCTCGCTCGACGCCGACGCCGCCCGCGCCCTCCTCCGCGCCTTCGGCAGCCTCCTCCACGCCCTCGGCCTCCAACTCTTCACCGTCGAGGCGGAGCCTGTCGACGCCCCCGCCGAAATCGCCGCCCTCGCCCAAGCCCGCTGGGAGGCCAAACAAGCCAAAGACTTCGCCAAAGCCGACGCCCTCCGCGACGAGCTTCTGGAGAAAGGATGGATCGTCAAAGACGGCAAGGACTGGTTCGAGCTGGAGCCGTCACGCTAGGCAAATGTATCCTACAAGAAATCAAACACAATCTCACAATCTCGAAGCACTCGAACAAATCGAAGATCCTGAAATCCCGGAAGAACTGCCACCCTCTCACAATTGGGAAGAACAGACTGACAATCCTCTACATATAGACGCCAAGGCCGCGTTGAACCAAAGAAAATCCAACTAGAGTCGCGACCGAATGGGAAAAGTTTGAAAGGCCTTCTACTGGCTTATCTCCGATAGAAATCGTCTCGGTGAATGGGCCGCTTGATTAGCTGCGAAGGCAGGGTTCTTTCATCTGGCGGGTTTTGTTGGAGTTCGGCATTTATGCCGCCCCACCGAGTGCCAAAAACTGCCTGAAGGCAGGACTCCAACAGGGATTTCGCTCCACCCGAAGGCAGA
>Ga0194138_10000718_pt1 | contig 15704 bp, 16 predicted proteins | sample TARM_MetaG_T2_14_FD_134022 | JGI IMG/M metagenome (GOLD analysis project Ga0194138, IMG submission 134022) | Freshwater microbial communities from Pennsylvania, USA, analyzing microbe dynamics in response to fracking - TARM_MetaG_T2_14 (version 2) | ecosystem: Environmental > Aquatic >...
AAGAGCGGCCCGCGGCTGGTTGTCGCGCATGCCAAGTATGGCCCGCAGCTGGGCGATAGCCATGCCCTGCAGCTGGGTGTTTCCGGTGGTGTGTCGCGCCAGCATGCACGGGTGGATGATCATGGCCATCACAATCATTACATCGAGGGTGACGCCTGGTTTGCCGGTACCGACCTGATGTATCGCTATGATGCCGGGCGTCCGGGCGCCCAGGGTAACTGGCGTGTGGGTGGTGAGTACTATTACACCGAGCGCGATGTCGGCGCTGGCGGCTCCAACCGGGCCAACTGGGCGAGCTTTACCGAGAAGCAGGATGGCGCTTACCTCGAGGCGGTGTATGGGTTCGCCCCGCGCTGGGAAGCCGGCGTGCGCGCTGAGGCACTGGGCCTGACTAACCGCGTTGTACATTTCCATCCGCGTGAGCTGGGCAAGGAAGACACCTCTTACCGCTACAGTGCACAGATCACCATGCGTCCGCGCGAGACGCTGTTCCTGCGTGCGCAACTGACCCGTGAGGACTTTGCCGGTGAGCATGACCATAGTCACGGCGGGCATGGTCATGGCGACAGCTGGATCTTCATGTTGCAACTGAATGCCCTGTTTGGCAGCCATCCGGCCCACCGCTTCTGAGGAGGGCCAAGCCATGCCTGTACTGCGTTTTTTTCTGGTGCTGGGACTGCTGCTGTCAGGGTCTGTTCTGGCGCAACCCCTGCAGCTGGTTGCCACTACCGCGTCCATGGGGGTGATTGCACGGGCGGTCGCCGGTGATGAAGCGCAGTTGCAGGTGCTGGTGCCGGCGGACCGCGATGCCCATGCGCTGCACGCGCGCCCCGGGATGATCGCCAGCCTGCGGCGTGCCGATATGCTGCTCTCGGTGGGGGCACAGCTGGAGGAGGGCTGGCTGCCGGCCGCGCTGGATGCTGCAGCCAACCCGCGTTTGCGGGTTGGCCAGCCGGCACATTTTGTCGCTGGCGATGCCCTGCACCTGCGCGGTACGCGCTTTGATCCGGCGCTCGGTGGGCATGTGCACGGGCAGGGCAATCCGCATTTCAACCTGTCGCCACAGCGCATGGGCGAGGTCGCCACTGCCTTTGCCGAGCGTCTGGCGGTTCTGCGTCCGGCGCAGGCGCCAGCGTTTCGGCAACGCGCCAGCGGGTTTGCCGAGCAACTGCAGGGTCACAGTGCCCAGGTGGCGCAGCGACTGGGCAGTCAGCATCAGGCGCTGGCCTATCACGAGGAGTTTGATTATTTCAGTGAGTGGCTGCCGGTGGCGCTGATCGGTTTTGTCGAGCAGCGTCCTGGCGTCCCTCCGGGACCGGCCCATCTTAACGGGCTTATCAAATCGCATCAGGGCGCCAGCGGCGTGGTGCTGATGGCCAACTATCAGCCCAGGGCAGCGGCACAGCGGGTGGCCGAGGCGCTCGGCTGGCCGTTGCGGGTATTGCCGCTGGAGCCTGCAAGGGCAGAGCCTGAAGCCTATCTGGCGCTGCTGGAGCTGTGGGCGGCGGCACTGGCCGAATGACCCGCGCCGTGCTGCTGGAAACCCGAGCCCTGCAGATAGGTTCAGCGCATGCCTTGTGTGCGCCGCTGGATCTGTCGCTGGCCGCCGGGGAATTGCTGCTGGTCAGTGGGGACAACGGTGTTGGCAAAAGCACGTTGCTGCGAACCCTGGCCGGTGAGCAGGCGCCCCTGGCCGGGCAGCTGCTGACCCATGGCAGTCCACGTATTCGGCATCTGCCACAGCATGCCGGACAGCAACTGTCCGGCCCCTTCAGTGTTGCTGATCTGCTGCGCCTGAATGGTCAGGGGGATCTACAGCACCCGTGGGTGCCGGCACAGCGACGGCAACGGGTTGATCGTCTGAGTGGCGGGCAGCGCCAGCGCCTGTTGCTGGCCATGCTGCTGAGCCAGCCGGGCGATCTGTTGCTGCTGGATGAACCCGGACAATACCTGGATCAGCCCAGTCAGGCACAGCTGCAGGACTGGCTGGCCGAACCAACCGCCGCGCTGGGTATGGCAGCTGTGGTCATGGTCAGCCATGACCAGCTGCATTTTTCCCGCGCACAGCGCTTGCACCTGCAGGGTCTTGCCGATGGCTGAGCAATTACTGCTGTTTATGCCCGGCTTGCTGTTGGGTACGTTGCTGGCAGGGTTGCTTGGGGCGCTCGGAGTGATGCTGCGGGTGCGCGAGGAAGCGCTGGCAGCGTTCAGCCTGGCGCAGGTCGCAGTACTCGGCGGCATGCTTGCCGCACTGGCTGGCGTACCTCAGCTGCTGGGTGCCTGGTCATCGGCCGTTTTGCTGGCGTTGCTGGCGGTCTGGTGGCTTAAACCTGTTGGGCTGATCGGTCCGTCGCAGCATCTGTGGATCTTGCTGCTGGCCTGGGGGGCAGGCCTGTTGCTGGCGGATAATCATCCCCAGGCACGCCTGCTGTCTTCCTCGGCCATTGAGGGCCAGTTGCTGCTGCTCAGCTGGGAGCGCTTGCCGGCCTATCTGCTGCTGGCCCTGCTGTCGGCGGCGCTGCTGGCCCTGTTACTGCGCCGCTGGCTGGCGACCCAGCTGCTGCCATGGCGGCATTCGACGCCTTCCGTATTGCTGGCGGGATTGCGTGAGCTGACGGTGGTTGGCCTGCTGGCCGTCGGGGCATTGAGTATGGGGATATTTGTTACCCTGGCGTTGGTGGTGATTCCGGCCTGGCTGGTCTGGTCACGCGCTGCCAGTCTGGGTAGTGCGCTTTGGTTGTCAGCCCTGTATGCGCTGCTGATGCACCTGCTGGCATTCAGTCTGGCACTCTGGCTGGATCAGGTGTATTCGGCGCTGCTGGTGGTGCTGCTGGGGGTGTCGGCGGTGGCACTGGCGCTGTGCTGGCAGATCAGTCGCCGTGCGGCAGGCTGATCCGGCTCAGGGGGTTTCCGGGATTACAGGGGCGGCGACTGGCGGATTCAGCTGCTCTTCACGCAGCTGGTTCAGGTAGTTGCGAAATAGCGTGCCGAGGATCTGGCTGGACAGCGCCAGTTCCTGCTCGTTCATCTGCAGGGCCAGATTGTCGCTGGCATCCATCGCCGCATCCTCACCATTTACCGCAGCCATTTTCAGGATGATATAGGCCTGGGTCAGGTTGCGGGGTACGCCATCGCCCTGGGCATGCATCAGGCCAAGACGATACTGGGCTGCAGCGTGCCCCTGGACGGAGGCTTGTTCGAACCATATCAATGCGGTGGCGGCATCGCGCTCGACGCGCTGGCCCCGGTAGTAGAGTTCACCCATCTCGTAGAGTGCCTGCAGGTCGCCCTGTTCAGCGATCTCCTGGCATTGCTCCAGAGCCAGGGGCAGGCTGGCATCATCCACTCGATTGAAGGCGCAGCGCTCCTCGCTGCTGATCAGTAGCGGATTGCTGCTTTGCGCCTGCAGAGTTGCCAGTGGCCACGCCAGCAGTAATGCTGGCAGGCAGTTGCGAAACCGCTTCATGCGTCCCTTTCCTCCGGTGGCTCGACCGATGGGTCACTATTGTGCGCCTGTTCGGCCAGCAGGCCAACCATGGCCGCGGCGCCGATCAGACCAGGCAGTAGCCCAAGCAGCCGCATGTCAGGCTGCTGCAGTGCCAGCAGAGGGTTGCCGTAACCCAGCAGCAATGGTGCCGGCAGGCAGATCAAGGCAATGGCAGCCGGGATTCGCAGGCGCGCATCCTGACTACGCGGACGCAGCAAGGCCAGCAGCAGGCCCGCATAGCCTATGCCGTTAACCAGCCACAGCCATGCCTGTTGCAGATCGAGCCAGCGCGACAGTTCGAAGAACACCATGATGCCAAGAATCAACTGGCTCCAGCGCTGTGGTGGCCAGTGAAAGTCGCTGGCCAGCTGGGCTGCGGCCAGCCCGAGCAGAGGCAGTGCCATGTAACTGGCGGCCAGTCCCAGCAGTTGGCCTGCCTCGGTAAAGGCCTGGGTGCCGAACCAGTGCAGTGCGGGTACGCACAGCAGGGCCAGGCTCACCAGCAGTAATGCGACCAGGCCGGCGCTTAGCGAGCCACGGGCCTGTGGCTCGCGGTTCTGGCGCTGCTGCCACAGCCAGCGTGACTGGGACAGCAGCATCAGCGCACCGAGCAATGCGATCAGCAGATTGCTCATAGGGCGGCAAAGGCCTTCTCGGCGGCGTCCAGCGTCAGCTGCAGTTCGGTATCGCCGTGGGCTATCGAGGTAAAGCCGGCCTCGAAGGCGCTCGGGGCCAGGTACACGCCGCCATCCAGCATCAGGTGGAAGAAGCGCTTGAAGCGCTCGGCATCGCTGGCCATCACATCCTCGAAGGTGACTATGTCGTCGGCACCGCTGAAGTACAGACCGAACATGCCGCCGGCCTGGGTGGTAACAAAGGGGATGCCGGCGGCATCGGCACGCTCCTGCAGGCCGGCCAGCAGGCGGCTGGTGTAGTCACTGAGCTCGCTGTGGAAGCCGGGGCGGCTGATCAGCTTCAGGGTGGTCAGACCGGCGGCCATCGCCAGCGGGTTGCCGGACAGGGTGCCGGCCTGGTACACCGGGCCGAGCGGGGCGATGTGCTGCATGATGGCGCGCTTGCCTCCAAAACAGCCGACCGGCATGCCACCACCGATGATCTTGCCGAAGGTAGTCAGGTCCGGGGTCACGCCGTAATGGGCCTGGGCGCCGCCGAGGGCGACGCGGAAGCCAGTCATCACCTCATCGAAAATCAGCACCACGCCGTGCTGGTCACAGAGTGTGCGCAGGCCCTGCAGGAAGCCGGGTGCCGGCGGGACGCAGTTCATGTTGCCGGCCACCGGCTCGACAATGATGCAGGCGATATCCGATCCCAGCTCGTGCAGGGTCTGCTCGACCGCCTGCAGGTTGTTGTAGGGCAGGGTCAGGGTGTGCCGGGCAAAGGCCTCGGGTACGCCCGGCGAGCTGGGCACGCCAAGGGTCAGGGCACCGGAGCCGGCCTTGACCAGCAGGCTGTCGGAGTGGCCGTGATAGCAGCCCTCGAACTTGATAATAGTGTCGCGGCGGGTATAGCCGCGCGCCAGACGGATGGCACTCATGGTCGCTTCGGTGCCGGAGCTGACCATGCGCACCATTTCCATCGACGGCACCAGCGAGCAGACCAGTTCGGCCATCTCGGTTTCCAGCGCGGTCGGCGCCCCGTAGGACAGGCCGTGCTGCAGCTGGCGGCGCACTGCATCCAGTACCTCGGGGTGGGCGTGGCCGAGGATCATCGGGCCCCAGGAGCCGACGTAGTCGACATAGCGCTTGTCATCCTCGTCGATTACATAGGCGCCTTCGGCATGCTTGAAGAACAGCGGCGTACCGCCCACGCCCTTGAAGGCGCGAACCGGTGAGTTGACGCCACCGGGGATGTGTTTCTGGGCGTTGTTGAAAAGGATTTCGGAGCGGGACATGGGCATTCTCTCGACAAGTCAAAGACGGGCAAAAAGTTCGCTGAAGCCGCGGGCACGGCGTTCGACCTCAGCGGCGGAGTCGGTGCCGAACAGGCCGTGGACCACGGCCAGCATATCGGCGCCGGCGCTGATCAGTTGCGGGGCATTGTGCAGGGTCACGCCACCAATGGCCACCAGCGGCAGGCTGTAGCGTTTGCGTGCCTGTTCCAGCAGCACCGGGGTGGCGGCCGGGGCGCCGGGCTTGGTCACTGATTGAAAAAAGCGGCCGAAGGCCAGGTAGCTGGCCCCATCGGCGGCGGACTGCTCGGCAAATTCCAGGCTGGCATGACAGGTGGCGCCTATGATTGCATCACGGCCCAACTGCTGGCGCGCCTCGCGCAGCGAGCCATCGTCACGCCCCAGGTGCAGGCCAACACCCAGCTCGGCCGCCAGCGCCAGATCATCATTGATGATCAGCGCGGCACCATAGTAATCACACAGGGTTTTCAGGCGTTGTGCCTGTTCGCGGCGCAATGCCACATCGGTGGATTTGTCACGGTATTGCAGCAGCCGGGCACCGCCGGCCAGTGCGGCATCCACCCATTGCGGCAGGCGCTCGCCAGGCAGCAGCTGGCTGTCGGTAATGGCATACAGCCCGCGCAGTGTCACGAACAGAAGTCCAGCGGCAGGCGTCGCGGCACATACTGGCCATGCCCCGGCTGCTCGGCATCACGCAGGGTACGCCAGGTGTAGTCCAGCGCGCTGCGCACGGCGCTGACCAGCTGCTCGCCGAGGGCCAGACGGCCGGCCAGGGTGCTGGCCAGGGTACAGCCGGAGCCGTGGTAACTGCCGGGCAGACGGGCACAGGTGAATTCGTGACGCTCGCCATGGCGACCGTACAGGCGGTTGTGCACCTGGCTTTCATCGCCATGGCCGCCGGTAATCAGCAGCCACTCGATATGCGGCAGCAGACGCTCGGCGCATTCATCGGCACTGCCCTCGGGCAGCTCGGCCAGAATTTGTGCCTCCGGCAGGTTCGGCGTGGCAATCCGCGACAGCGGGAACAGGCGTTCGCGCATGGCATAACCCACATCATCCTTGCCCAGCGCGCCACCGCCGCCGGCGCGTAGTACCGGATCGCAGACCAGCGGTACACCGGGCAGGCGCTGCATCAGTTCGAGTACGGTATCAACCATCTGCACCGAGCCGAGCATGCCCAGCTTGACTGCGGAAACCGGCATATCAGAAATCACGGCATTGGCCTGGGCCAGCACCCATTCGCGATCAAGCACGCGAAAGTCACTGACATTTACCGTGTCCTGCACGGTCAGTGCAGTACAGGTGGGGGCGGCATGGCAACCCTGTGCCAACAGGGCTTCGATATCGGCCTGCAGACCGGCACCGCCACTGGGGTCGTGGCCGGACAGGCAGAGTACAACGGGACGGGAGAGGGCTGTGCTGTTCATGCCAGCAAGCTTAACATCAAGCACAGGCTTGCGGCAGCAGCAGGTTGCTCCTGTAGATGCTCTGTGATGGGTGCATGCTATCATGGCGCCAAATGAGTGACAGGCGCAGCAAGTCTGTTCACACTGCGGTCGTCAGCAGGGCTGGCAGAACTATTCGACAGATTGAAGTGCAGGCGCGGGTCTGCAGGGACAGGATGCCAGTGACAGACACAAGTGAATCGGAGTGGTATCTGGTGCAGTGCAAGCCGCGCCAGGATGAACGTGCCGAACTGAATCTGGCCAACCAGAGCCTGTTGTGTTTCCGTCCGCTGCACAAGGTTGAACGAATCCGGCATGGCAAGCGGGTCTTGCTGGATGAACCACTGTTCCCCGGCTACCTGTTTGTGAGTCTGCGCAAGGATGATCCCTGTTGGGCAACCATTCGCTCCACCCGCGGTGTCAATCGGCTGGTCAGCTTCGCCGGTCAGCCAGCGCGTGTCGACGACAGCATTATCCAGAGCATCCACCAGCGCCTGCAACCACAGGTTAAACCGGCATTTCAGGCCGGCCAGCGTGTGCGTATCACTGAAGGCCCGTTCCGTGAACTGGAAGCCATCTTCCTGCGTGCTGATGGCAGTGAACGGGCCATATTGTTGCTCAGCCTGTTGCAGCGCCAGCACCAGCTGAGGCTGCCCTGGCAGGCGATTGCCAAGCACTGAAAGCGCCCCGCCACAGGGGTGCCCTGCATAGCGGCAAGATCTTGCCGTATAAAGCTGGCACGATTTCTGCTTTATCTCTCCCGACAGAAGAAAACGGCAATTCCTTGTCGATTCGGGAGCAGAGCATGGACAAGTCACTTTTTATCGCCATGAGCGGCGCCAGCCAGAACATGCTGGCGCAGCGGGCGCACGCCAACAACCTGGCCAATGTGACCACCACCGGTTTTCGCCGCGATTTCGAACAGGCCCGTTCCATGCCGGTATTCGGCGATGGCCTGGCCACTCGCGCCTATGCCATGACCGAACGCCCCGGCACCGACCTGTCCAGCGGTACCCTGATTGAAACCGGGCGAGAGCTGGATGTGGCGGCCGAGGGGAATGCATGGATTGCCGTGCAGGCACCGGATGGAAGCGAGGCCTACACCCGTGCCGGTAGTCTGAATATTGACGCTTTCGGCATTCTGCGCACCAACACCGGTATGCCGGTACTCGGTAATGGCGGTCCTATCGCCATTCCGCCGGCCGACAAGATCGAGATCGGTGTCGACGGCACCATCAGTTTCCGCGCCCTCGGCGAGGCCCCCAATGTGCTGGCCGAGGTCGACCGTATCAAGCTGGTCAATCCCGATCCGACCCAGATGCGCAAGGGCGAAGATGGCCTGATGCGGGTACAAGGGCAGGCCGAGCAGCCGGCGGATGGCGCCATGCGTCTGGTCACCGGGTTTCTTGAGGGCAGCAACGTCAATGCGGGCGAGGAAATGACCTCGATGCTGTCACTGGCGCGGCAGTTTGAACTGCAGGTGAAGATGATGCGCACCGTCGAAGAAAACGCCCAGGCCACCGACCGGATTCTGCAGGTCAGTTGAACAACACAGCATGCGTCATATGTCTGACGCACCAGGAGTAGCACATGCACGCCGCACTTTGGGTTAGCAAAACCGGCCTGTCAGCCCAGGACACCATGCTGACAACCATCTCCAACAACCTGGCCAACGTGTCCACCACCGGCTTCAAGCGCGACCGGCCTGAATTTGCCGACCTGCTGTACCAGATCAAGCGTCAGCCGGGCGGCCAGAGCACCCAGGACACCCAGTTGCCCTCCGGCCTGCAAGTAGGTACCGGTGTGCGTGTGGAAGGCACCCAGAAGATCTTCACCATGGGCTCGTTGCAGACCACCGAGCAGCCGCTGGACATGGCGATCAATGGTCGCGGTTTCTTTCAGATCCTGATGCCCGACGGTGGTATCGGTTACACCCGTGACGGCAGTTTTCACCTGGATGCCGAGGGTCAGATCGTCACCTCCAACGGCTTTCCGCTGGAGCCCGGCATAGTGCTGCCGGAGGACACCCAGACCTTTACCGTGGGCGAGGACGGCACCGTCTCGATTACCGTGTTCGGTGATCCCGGGATTCAGCAGCTGGGCATCATCCAGACCGCCGACTTTATCAACCCGGCCGGCCTGCAGGCGATCGGCGGCAATTTATTCCGCGAGACCGCCTCCAGCGGCGCACCGCAGGTTGGCAACCCCGGCCAGAACGGTCTGGGCAACGTGCTGCAGAACACCCTGGAGAACTCCAACGTCAACGTGGTGGAAGAGCTGGTGAACATGATCACCACCCAGCGCGCCTACGAGATGAACTCCAAGGTGATCTCCACCGCCGACCAGATGTTGCAGTACATCAGCCAGACCCTGTAACGGAGTGATGTTGCCATGAGAATCCTGCGCCCCCTGATCACACTGGCATTGCCGCTGGCACTGGGTGCCTGCATGCAGATGCCGGCGCAACCGGACGATCCGGCCTATGCCCCGGTAATGCCGCGTACACCGATGCCGCAGGAGCTCAACAACGGCGCCATCTATCAACCGGGCTTCGAGATCAGCCTGTATGACGACCGCAAGGCACACCGGGTCGGTGACATCATCACCATCACTCTCAGCGAGCGCACTACTGCCCGCAAGAGCGCCGACAGCGAAATGAGCAAGGACAGCTCGGTATCACTGCGCACGCCGACACTGCCGGGCATCACGCTGGGTACAGACCTGAGTGCCAGCATGGGCGGCAGCCGCAGCAACAACGGCGAGTCCACTGCCAACCAGAGCAACAGCCTGACCGGCTCGATTACCGTCACCGTCGCCGAAGTGTTGCCCAACGGCATCCTGCGCGTGCGCGGCGAGAAATGGATGACGCTGAATACCGGCAACGAGCTGGTGCGCATTTCCGGACTGGTTCGCAGTGACGATGTCGGTCCGGACAATACCGTGCCCTCAATGCGGGTGGCCGATGCGCGTATTACCTATTCGGGCACCGGTGCCTTTGCCAACGCCAGTCAACCCGGCTGGCTCAGCCAGTTTTTCATGAGCCCAATGTGGCCATTCTGAGGAGCACGCCAAGATGATTCGCCTTCTCACCTCCTTGCTGCTGGCTCTGGCCCTGTGTGTTGCCGCGCCCCTGCAGGCCGAGCAGCGCCTGAAGGACATCGCCAGCATTGCCGGCGTGCGTACCAACCAGCTGATCGGCTATGGCCTGGTGGTTGGCCTGGATGGCTCCGGTGACCAGACCAGCCAGACCCCGTTCACCGTGCAAACCTTCAACAACATGCTGACCCAGTTCGGTATCACCGTACCGCCGGGTACCCGCATCCAGATGAAGAACGTCGCCGCCGTGGCCATCCACGCCGACCTGCCACCCTTCGCCCGCCCCGGCCAGACCATTGATATCACGGTGTCCTCGATCGGCAACGCCAAGAGCCTGCGCGGCGGCAGCCTGCTGATGACCCCGCTGAAGGGGATCGACGGCCAGGTATACGCCATTGCCCAAGGCAATCTGGTGGTTGGCGGCTTTGGTGCCGAGGGCGCCGACGGCTCGCGGATCACCGTCAATGTACCGAGCGTCGGCCGGATTCCCGGTGGTGCCACCGTCGAGCGCAGTGTGGCCAATCCGTTGAACAGCGCCGATCACCTGGTGTTCAACCTGAACCGCCCGGACTTCACCACCGCCAAGCGCATCGTTGATCGCATCAATGACACCTTCGGGCCCGGCGTGGCCCAGGCTCTGGATGCCGGCGCGGTGCAGGTACGTGCGCCGCTGGATCCGAACCACCGTGTCGACTACCTGGCGATGGTCGAGAACCTGCGAGTCGAGCAGGGCAATGCCGCCGCCCGGGTAATTATCAACTCGCGCACCGGTACCATCGTGATCGGTCAGGACGTCCGCGTGCAGCCGGCGGCGGTTACCCATGGCGGCCTCAGCGTGACCATCACCGAATCCCCGCAGGTCAGTCAGCCGGGTGCCCTGGCCGGTGGCCAGACAGTTATTACACCGACTTCGCAAATCAATATCGAAGAGGGTGACAGCCGCATGTTCGTCTTCAACCCCGGCGTCTCTCTTGATGAAATTGTGCGTGCCGTCAATCAGGTCGGAGCCGCCCCCGGTGACCTGATGGCAATCCTCGAAGCCCTTCGCCAGTCCGGTGCATTGAATGCCGAGCTGGTGGTGATCTGAGCGGAGAAACAGTCATGAGCAGCGTAGGCAGCAATCTCAGCTACACCGATCTGAACGCCATGCAGCAGCTGAAAAGCGGCAAGCAGGCGAACGATCCCGGTACCCTGCGGCGTGTTGCCCAGCAGTTCGAATCGCTGTTCCTCAATATGATGGTCAAGAGCATGCGCGATGCCAATGAGGTGTTCGCCGAGGGCAACCCGCTGAACAGCAGCCAGACCCGCTTCTACCAGGACATGCACGACAACCAGCTGACCATGCATCTGGCCGAGAGCCAGGGCATTGGTCTGGCTGACGTAATGGTGCGTCAGTTGAACAAGGACAAGGGCGACAAGGCCCCCGCTGCCGGACCGGCGGCACCGGCTGTCGATCAGTCAGCCATGCTGGCGCGACGTCGGTTGGCGATGGTCAGTCGCAATCCGGCCTTGCTGGGCGAGGCACCGGTAGCCGACAGTAAATCGGCAGGCAACACTCCCCAGCCCTTGATCGATGGCTTGCCGTCAAAAAATGAAAAGTTTACTGCGATGGGTTCCGCACCGGCTTCCGCCGACTGGCAGCCGCTGCGTGCGCGTCTGGCTGCCGAGCGCCTGTTGCCAGGCAGCAGCAGCCGTGTTGATAACGCTAACGCCCCGCAACGCTTCAGCTCGCCGCAGGAGTTTGCCGCCAACATGCTGCCGATGGCCGAACGTGCCGCCGAGCGTCTGGGTATCGATCCGCACTGGTTGGTCGCCCAGGCCGCGCTGGAAACCGGCTGGGGCAAGTCCATCATCAAGGGTCCACAGGGCAGCAGCCACAACCTGTTTGGCATCAAGGCGCATGGCGGCTGGCAAGGTGAGTCGGCCAGCGTGATGACCCATGAGTACCGCGATGGCGTCAAGGGTGCCGAACGCGCGAGCTTCCGTAGCTACGAGTCTTTCGAACAAAGCTTTGACGACTATGTCGACTTCTTGCAGAACAATGGCCGCTACCGCAAGGCATTGCAGGTAAGCGGCGATCCGTCGGCGTTCTTCCGTGAACTGCAGGCGGCCGGCTATGCGACTGATCCGCAGTACGCCCGCAAGGTAAACCAGATTGCCCGCCAATTGCTGGGCGACCAGCGCCTGGCGCAACAGACTGCGGCTTCAGGCGCAGAGGGGAGGGTCTAAGCCATGTCTGACCTGTTATCCATTGGCCTGAGCGGGCTGTCTATCGCGCGCACCAACCTGTCGGTCACCGGCCAAAATATTACCAACCTGAACACGCCCGGCTATTCGCGCCAGGAAGCGCTGCAGGCAACCCGCCCTGCGCAGTTCAGCGGTGGCGGTTACATCGGCTCCGGTGCCACCGTTGTCGATATCCGGCGCATCTACAATGACTTCCTGACCAGCCAGGTACAGATAAGCACCTCGATCAACAGTGATGCCAAGGCTTACCAGAGCCAGATCGACCAGCTTGATCGCCTGCTGGGCGGCTCCACCACCGGTATCGGTCCGGGTATCGAAAAGATGTTTGCTGCCTTGCAGACCGCTGCCGAAGATCCGGCCAACATTCCGGCGCGGCAACTGGTGCTGGCGGAGGCCGAGGGTCTGACCAGTCGCTTCAATACCTTGCACAGCCAGCTGGAAACCCAGAACGGCTTTGTCAACAAGCAACTGGGTCTGGTCACCGACCAGGTCAACCGGCTGGCTGCCAGCGTCGCCGGTTACAACGACGCCATTGCCATTGCTGCCTCCAGCGGTCGTCAGCCGAACGACCTGATCGACGCCCGCGATGAAGCCATTCGTCAACTCAATACCTATATCGGCACCACGGCATCGGTACAGGATGACAACACCATCAACCTGTTTATCGGTACCGGACAACCGCTGGTGGTGGGCTCGCAAGCCTCCAGTCTTGAGGTAGTGCCGGGGCTGCGTGATCCGGGCCGTGCGGAAATTCAGCTGGTCAATGCCAGTGCCCGACAGGGCGTGACCGACCTGATTACCGGCGGCGAAATTGGCGGACTGCTGCGCTTTCGTGGTGAGGTGCTGGACGAAGCCTTCAACAGTGTCGGCCGTCTGGCGCTGTCGATTTCCTCGGAAATCAACAGCCAGCTCGGGCAGGGCCTGGATCTGCTCGGGAATGCCGGCAACCCGCTGTTTCGCGACATCAACAGTGCAGCTTTCGTTGACCAGCGCAGTCTTGCGCGTATCGGCAACAGCGACGACAGCGCCCAGCTTGGCGTTACCATCAGCGATACCAGCAAGCTGACCACCTCGGACTACGCACTGGAGTTTGTCGACAACGCCGGCAACTATGCCCTGCGCCGCCTGAGTGACAACACCTTTGCCGGGCAGTACAACATCAACGATGTGCCGCCAGCCGTGATTGACGGTTTCTCGGTGGGTGCGATGGCCGGCAGCTTTGCCCAGGGTGACCGTTTCCTGCTGACGCCCACACGTAATGCCACCGCCAGTATCGGTGTTGCCATGCGCCAACCCGAGCAGCTGGCGCTGGCCAGCCCGACGACTGCCCAGGCCAATCTGCAGAATCGCGGCAATGCCGGTATCAGTCAGCCTCAGGTGATCAGCTGGAGCAATGCGCCCCAGGTGCCGCTGGACATGCCGGCGCTCAATGGGCTGTTGCCGGTGGAGCTGACCTATGACGGTGCTGGCGGTATTTCTGCGGCCAGCGGCACACTGACACCGGCCACCCTGACGCCCGGACAGCCGAACCAGCTGACCTGGACCGATCCTGGTGGTGCCTTTACCCTGCAGTTCACCATCAGCGGCACACCGCAGGGCGGTGACCGGTTCACCCTGGAATACAATGCTGATACCAATGGCACCATCGGGGTATCCGACAACCGCAATGCGTTGAACCTGATCGGTCTGCAGAATCGTGCGAGCATCGGGCTGCAAGGCGGCGCGTCGGGTCTGAACTTTGTGGATGCCTATGGCTCACTGGTCCAGCGGGTTGGCACCTTTACCGCCCAGGCACGCATGGATGTGGAGGCCAGTGAGGCGGTACTGAGCCAGGCAGTGAACAACCGCGACTCGGTATCGGCAGTGAACCTGGATGAAGAGGCTTCCAATCTGATCAAGTTCGAGCAGCATTACAACGCCTCGGCGCAGCTGATTCAAGTTGCCCGCTCAGTGTTCGATACATTGATCAATACCTTCCGCTGAGGTGCATGACTATGCGCATTTCTACCTTGCAGGCATTCAATACCGGGGTCGGCGGACTGCAGAAAAACTACGCCACCCTGACCAAGACCCAGCAACAGATCAGTTCCGGCCAGCGCATTCTCACCCCGGCTGATGATCCGGTGGCATCGGTACGTTTGCTGCAGCTGGATCAGGAGGCCGGTCAGCTGCAGCAGTACAAGAACAACCAGATAGCGGCGGAAAACAGCCTGGCGCAGGAAGAGACCACACTCAATTCCGTGGTTAACATTTTGCAGGGGGTCCGGGAAATTGCCGTACAGGCGGGTAACGGTGCCCTCAATCAGCAGGACCGCATCAGCCTGGCGCAGGAACTCAAGCAGCGCGAGGATGAGCTGTACGGGCTGTTCAATTCACGCAATGCCCGTGGCGAATACCTGTTTTCCGGTAACCAGGGCAAGATTCAGCCTTTCATCCGCAACCCGGACGGCTCCTACAATTATCAGGGAGACGAAGGGCAGCGGGAGATCGCCATTGCCAGCGGCAAGATGATTGCCATCAATGACAACGGCAAATCGCTGTTTCTCGACAACCTTAACGTAAACCGGGTAACCACAGCGGCCACAGTCAATGCCGGGGGCAGCTATATCTCACGTGGCATAGTGGAAAACAAGAACAGCTTTGATACCCAGTTCCCGGCCAACGGCATCCAGATTGTTTTCACCAGCGCCACCGAATACGACGTGCTGGATGATGCGGGAAACCCGCTGGCGCCGCCGGTCAGTGGCCAGCTCAGCCCGAACGATGACAATGAGTACACCATTCGCCACGCCGGCGTAGCGGTGATTCTCAACGGCGAGCCGCAAGCCGGCGACACGTTTACCGTGGAAGCCAGTGGTGAGGAAAAACGCGGCATCCTGGATACGCTGCGCATCCTGCGTGAAGATCTGGAGAGCTCCTCGGATAACCAGACCGGCAACTACGCCACCCGTGATGCCGTTGCCGGTGCTTTGCTGAACATAGACAACGCCATGGGGACTGTTCTGACCAAGCAGACCGAGATAGGTGCGCGTTTGAATGTGGTTGATTCACGGCGCCTGGAAAACGAAAACCTGGTGCTGCTGAACCAGACCGTCCAGTCTGAGCTGCGTGACCTGGATTACGCCGAAGCACTGAGTCGCCTGAGTATGCAAACCATCCTGCTTGAAGCGTCGCTGCAGAGCTTCGTCAAGATCAACGGCTTGAGCCTGTTCAACATCCTGCGCTGACACCGACAGCTTTCCCGGCTTTGCGGGCCCGCCGATGTCAGTCGGCAGAGCAGCCCGCAGGGCTGCCGGGTTTCAGCGCGGCTCCACCAGCACTCCAACCCCCAGCGCACTGCTGCGCCGTGCTGGCCGAATAAATTCGGCGGTCCCAATGGCCGTGCAGCCAACGCGCTCGCGTTCGGCCGACGACGGGTTTTCCGGGACAGCACAGTCTGCCAGCTCCACACAGGGTCGAGGGTGTGCTTTTTGGGACCGCCGACGTCAGTCGGCATAGT
>Ga0194138_10000719_pt1 | contig 15682 bp, 15 predicted proteins | sample TARM_MetaG_T2_14_FD_134022 | JGI IMG/M metagenome (GOLD analysis project Ga0194138, IMG submission 134022) | Freshwater microbial communities from Pennsylvania, USA, analyzing microbe dynamics in response to fracking - TARM_MetaG_T2_14 (version 2) | ecosystem: Environmental > Aquatic >...
AGAATAGACAGTAAGTTGTACTTAACAAAAACTCTTGCCCCATGACGCGATACTTCGCTCCCCTTGAAACGCATCCAGCCGAGACCCGGGCCGCGCTGGCACCTGCCACCGCGCAAAAGTTCGTCGATCTCGGCCTTGAGGTGCTCGTCCAGTCCGGCGCCGGACTGAAGTCCGACTACAGCGACGCCGACTACGAAAAAGCCGGCGCCAGGATCGTGCCCGACGCCAAGACCGGCTACGCGCAAGCCGACATCGTGGCGCGCGTGCGCAAGCCCGAGCCCGCGGATCTCGATGCGATCAAGCCCGGCACCCTGCACCTGAGCTTCCTCGACCCTTTCAACGATAAGGCTCTGATCGAAGATCTCGCCAAGCGCGGGATCAATGCGGTCAGTCTGGAAATGATCCCCCGCTCCACGCTCGCGCAGAAGATGGACGCTCTGTCCTCGCAGGCCAATCTGGCCGGCTATGCCGCCGTCATTCTGGCGGCCGACCGCATGCGCAAAATCCTGCCCATGATGATGACGCCCTCCGGCACCATCTCGCCCGCACGTTACTTCATCATCGGCGTCGGGGTGGCCGGCCTGCAGGCCATCGCCACGGCCAAGCGGCTCGGCGCCCGGGTGGAAGCCTTCGACACCCGGCCCGTGGTGGAAGAACAGGTCAAGTCCCTCGGCGCGAAGTTTATCAAAGTCGATCTCGGCGATACCGGCCAGACCGAGCAAGGCTACGCCAAGGAACTCACTGCCGAACAGTTGGACAAGCAGCGCCGGGAAATGGCCAAGGCCTGCGCCCGCGCCGACGTGGTCGTCACCACGGCCAAACTCTTTGGCCGGAAGGCGCCCCTCATCCTCAACCGGGAGGTGCTCGACCAAATGCAGCCGGGCTCGATCCTGGTCGATCTTGCCGTGGAGTCCGGGGGCAATGTCGAAGGATCGAAAGCGGGCGCGGAAGTCGTCACTGCCAAAGGCGTGCGCATCATCGGCCCCGAAAACCTCGAAGGCTATTACCCGAAGGATGCCACGCTCATGCTGGCCGCCAACTTCTACAACCTGATCGAACACTTCTGGGACGCCGAAGCCAAGGACTTCAAATACGATCTCGACGACGAGATCCTCGCCGGCTGCCTCATTACGAAGGACGGCAGCATCGTCCACGAAAAGTTCAAAGCATAATCTCCCGCATCTCACATCATGGATCTCACGCTCTTACTTTTCATCTTCGTGCTCGCGGCCTTCCTCGGCTTCGAGCTCATCTCCAAGGTGCCTTCGCAGCTGCACACGCCGTTGATGTCGGGCTCCAACGCGATCTCCGGCATTACCGTGGTCGGCGCCATCCTCGCGGTGCGCGCCACCGCCGACACCGCATCCATGTGGATCGGCTTCCTCGCCATCGTCCTCGCCACCATCAACGTGGTCGGCGGCTATCTGGTGACGGATCGCATGCTCGGCATGTTTAAAAAGAAGAAGTAACTCGCTTTTAGCCAACCATGGAACAGTTCGTCAATCTTTCCTACATCGTCGCGGCGATCCTCTTTGTTTTCGGCATCAAGATGCTGGGCCGCGCCGAGACCGCGCGCAAGGGCAACCTCGTGTCCTCCGTCGGCATGGGGCTCGCGGTGCTCGTCACCCTGCTCGAAAGCGGGCTGCACTACCCGCTCATCGCGGCGGCACTGGTGCTGGGTTCCGCCATCGGCCTCGTCGCGGCCAAGCGCGTCCAGATGACCGGCATGCCCGAGCTCGTCGCCCTCTTCAATGGCTTCGGCGGCCTCGCCTCCCTGCTCGTAGGCCTGGCCGAATACCAGCGGGTGCATGCGTTTCTGCAGGAGACGGTCGCCGGCGCACTCGTCGACGCCGCAGGTGTCGCGGCCGTCGGCACTTTCACCGCCAGCGTCATCGTGCTCGCCATCCTGATCGGCGGCATCACCTTCACAGGTTCGCTCTACGCCTGGGGTAAACTCTCCGGGAAGCTGGGCGGCAAGGCACTGACCTTTTCCGGGCAGAAAGCCTTTAACGCGCTGCTCGCTTTGGGCATCATCGCCACAGGCGTGGCCTTCGCCTTCGATCCGACGGGCTCCATCGCTTACCCCATGCTCGCCGCAGTGGTCGTGCTCTCGCTCGCGCTCGGCGTCTTCGCCGTCATGCCCATCGGCGGCGGCGACATGCCGGTCGTTATTTCTTTGCTCAATTCCTGTTCCGGCCTGGCTGCGGCCGCCGCCGGGTTTGTCATCACCAACAACGTGCTCATCGTGGCGGGCTGCCTCGTCGGCACCTCCGGCCTGATCCTCACCGTGATCATGTGTAAGGCGATGAACCGCACGCTGACCAATGTGCTCTTTTCCGGCTTCGGTGCCACGGCACAAAGCTCCGGCGGCAAGAGCACGGGCGAACTCAAGCCGATCTCCGCCGAAGACGCCTACTACTTGCTCGAAGCCGCCAAGAGCGTCGTCGTCATCCCCGGCTACGGCATGGCCGTGGCACAGGCGCAGCACGCCGTCAAAGAACTGGGCGAACTCTTGGAGAACAACGGTTGCGAAATGCGCTACGCCATCCACCCCGTCGCCGGCCGGATGCCGGGCCACATGAATGTCCTGCTCGCCGAGGCGGACGTGCCCTACGAGCAGCTCTGCGAGATGGACGACGTCAATCCGACGATGGAAACGGTCGACGTCGCTATCGTGATCGGCGCCAACGACGTGGTCAACCCCGCCGCGTCGGACGACGAGACCAGCCCCATCTACGGCATGCCCATCATCAAAGCGCACAAGGCCAAGACCACCTTCTGCCTCAAGCGCGGCAAGGGCGCCGGCTTCTCCGGCCTCGAAAACACCCTCTTCACCGCCCCCAACACACGCATGCTCTACGGCGACGCCAAGGCCACCGTCACCAGCCTCGTCACCCAGTTCAAAAGCAGCTAATTTCGCACAATAAGCCCTGGCCTGAGGGCGCCCCACGAACCGAAACCCCGTACGTACGCCCCACCCGAAACGCTGGTTTTTGTGCTTGAATATGAAACTCAATCGTTCATGAAATTCACCCCTTGGATAGTACTTTCCAACCGAGTGAAATTCCAAGAAATTTTTCGTAAGTCGTTCAAAAGAGCAAGTTAACGCGGGTATGGTGTAGTGGTAACACGTGACCTTCCCAAGGTTGAGCTGAGAGTTCGATTCTCTCTACCCGCATTCGCTGCGCACATGCGGCTTTCGTTCCTCTCACTCTGCGAGTGGTCCGCTTCGCTTCCCCTCCCTTCGCTCTGCGAGCTTCGGAGGACATGGCCGCGCACCCGGTCTTGTGTATTTTAAGACCCTCATCATCACCGACCGCGACGAGTTGGACAAGCAAATCGAGGGGGTGATGAAGAACGCGGGCGTCATCAGTGACGAACCCGCCAACTGCAAGCTTCTGATCGTGGTGAGCAAGCTCCTGACCTCGGGGTAAAGGTGAACAACTACTTCCTTCAACGGATGAAAACCAAGTGGGGCAGCTGCAATCATCAGGCCGGGCACATCCGCCTGAACACAGAACTCGTCAAAAAGCCCAAGGATTTGCTCGAATATGTCATCGTGCACGAAATGGCCCATTTGATCGAACCCACCCACAACGAAAGGTTCATAGCACTACTGCAAAAGCACTATCCGACTTGGCGAGAAGCCCGCACCGAACTCAACGAGCTGCCGCTGGCAGCGGAGAGTTGGGTCTCTTAGAGAAAGAGTCGATATGCTGGATGCTTTGTTCAACAAGCTCTATGGAAAAGCTCTCAGGAGTATACAAAAATCCATTGATGAGTTTAACAACCTCGGTAAAGGGCGCTACATTCGGCATTCGGATCTTGAGCGGTGGAAAAACACTCCTCGAACCGCTTTTCCCCGCAGATCGAATGTCTGGAATCCCTGAAACGATGGCTGCTTCAACCGAAGCGGAAGCGCTTCGGCTGCGGGGGAGGTAATGCGGCGGACAAGAGTGTCCGTCCTCCGGAGGGGGGCAACGACCCCGCCGACAACGGCCTGCTGGCCTTGCGGGCTGTTCCGAACATGGCGGCTGAAGCCGCCACTAGGCTCAACGAAGTGCCATTCCAGCCAACTCCAATCTTGCCATTTCACAGAGCGCGGAAAGCCTAGCGGACATGTCGAAACGATTTGTAGTCATCATGGCGGGCGGGCGCGGCGAGCGCTTCTGGCCGGAGAGCCGCGCCGCGCGCCCCAAACAATTGCTTCCCATCGTGGGGGACAAGGCGATGCTCGCGCAGACGGTCGACCGGCTGGCCGGGCTGGTGCCGCCGGAGGACGTCTTCGTGATCACCAACGCGGAGCAGCGCGACGCCGTGCTGGACGTCTGCCCGGAGCTCGATCCGGCCAAGGTGATCGGCGAGCCTGTGGGGCGCGACACCGCCGCCGCCGTCGGGCTGGCCGCCGTGCTGGTGCGCCGCGAAGACCCGGGTGCCAGCTTCGCCATGCTCCCGGCCGACGCCGTGATCCACGACTCGGCAGGCCTGCGCGCCACCCTGGAGAGCGCCTTCGCGGTGGCCGAGGCCGAGCCCGTGCTCGCGACGATCGGCGTCACCGCGACCTTCCCCGCCACCGGCTACGGCTACATCCAGCAAGGCGAGGCATTGGGCGAGTACGCCGGGCGCAGCGCCTACCGGGTGCGCCGTTTCGTGGAAAAGCCCGACGAGGCCACCGCCGAGGGCTACCTCGGGGCGGGCGGCTACTTTTGGAACGCCGGCATGTTCATCTGGTCCGTGTCCGCCATCGTCGCGGAACTCGAGAAGAGCACCCCCACCCTCTGGCAAGCGCTCCAAGCGATCGACGCCGGACTCGCGGCCGGCCATGCCATCGAGCCCCTGCTCGCCGAACACTACCCGAAGCTCGAAAAAATCTCCGTGGATTACGCCATCATCGAAAAGGCGCAGAACGTCGTCATGCTCGAATCCGGATTCGACTGGGACGACGTCGGCGAGTGGCCGGCCGTCGCCCGCCACTATCCGAAGGACGCCGACGGCAACGTCGTGCGCGGCCAGGCCGAGCTGGCCGAGTCCTCCGGCAACATCGTCTATTGCCGCGACGACGGCCACCTCGTCGCCCTCCTCGGCGTCAAAGATCTCATCGTCGTGAAAACCGCCGACGCCACCCTCGTCTGCCACAAAGACAAAGCCCAGTCGCTCAAAGCGCTGGTCAAGAAGATCGGCGCGAAAGAGGCGTATCAGCGGCTCATGTGAGTATGGATATTTTGAGGAACGTCGGGTTGGCTTGCCGCCCGCCCCCGGAAACCCGCCTTGCCCGACCAACACCCACGGCAGGGGCGCAAGCCAACCCTGCTACGTTAGCATGAACTACCTGGGCATCGATTGGGGCGAAAAACGCATCGGCCTCGCCTTCGCGGACGAACTCGGCATCGCCCTGCCCCTGCCGGCCGCCGTGGGTGCGTCGAAAAAGGACCGCATGCGCCAGATCGAAACCATGATCACGCAGCGTCGTGCGCAGACCCTCGTCGTCGGCTACCCCCTGAACATGGACGGCACGGTCGGCTTCAAAGCCAAGGAGGTGGACGTCTTCATCGAAGAACTGGAAAAACGCTTCCGCCTGCCCGTGCACCGGGTGGACGAGCGCCTTTCCAGCCACTCCGTCGAGCAGGGACTGAAGGGGCAGAAGAACAAGCCCAGCCGCCAGAGCGGCGAGATCGACTCGCGCGCGGCCGCGCTCATTTTGCAGGACTTCATCGAAGAGCGGCAGCTGAACGGCGGGGCAGGACAGTAGCCATTTCCCCCTTCAATCGGAGACCCGCCGTAGCCGGAGCTTCCAGCTCCCAGGGCAAATCGGGAGCAGGATGCTCCCGCCGTAGCCGGAGCTTCCAGCTCCCAGGGTCAATCGGGAGCAGGATGCTCCCGCCGTAGCCGGAGCTTCCAGCTCCCAGGCCAATCAAATCGGGAGCAGGATGCTCCCGCTACCATTGGATCCATACGAAATGAAAGATCAGGCCGGAATATTGCCCCCGAATACAATTTCCTGAAAATTAGGGTTGAACTTCACGCAAGGCGGGCTTTTCTGCTGAGCATTGGTAAGGAGAAGTGGCTGACGAAGCGCGACCGCGCGGAGATGGTAAATTCACAACGTGAATTTGTCCCGAAGGGATGAACGAGCGGGTGCCCCTCGGGGCAGCGAGTGAACAATGGCCGAAATAAGGCCACAATTTTTACCGAAAAAGGTTGAGTTTGACGACTCATCGAGAATAACAGTTTTGCATTGGTAAGGAGAAGTGGCTGAGTGGCCGAAAGCGCTTCTTTGCTAAAGAAGTGAACCTCAAAAGGGTTCCGCGGGTTCGAATCCCGCCTTCTCCGCCATTTCAAGACGAAGTCGCCGAAGTGGCGGCAAGAAACTATATCATTTCCAAGAGTGGTTCGCAAACCTCGGCAGCACGACCACCGCCATGATCCGCACGGTGAAGATTCCCGTGCTGCTTTTTCGCTGAATGGAAAGAAAGAATCTTCACGCATATTTCGTTGCACCCATCGAAACGAAGGTTTTGTTAATCTCCCCTATGCGCATCACCTCCCAACCCTACGGCACACTCCCCGACGGCCGAGCGGTCCGCCTCTTCACTTTGACCAACGCCAACGGCCTGCGCGCCGAGGTGACCAATTACGGAGGCATTCTCGTCTCTCTCCACGTCCCGGACCGCGGGGGGGAACTCGGTGACGTCGTGCTCGGCAAGGACTCGCTCGACGGCTACCTCGCCGGACACCCCTGCTTCGGCTCCATCTGCGGGCGCGTGGCCGGGCGCATCAGCGACGCCCGCTTCGAGATCGACGGCAAGACCTACCCACTGGAGCCGACGCCGAACCAAAACGGCAACACACTCCACGGCGGCCCCGAGGGCTACCACCGGATGCTCTGGGACGCGAAGATCATCGACGATTCCGGAGTCGAGAAGCTTGAGCTGTCGCTTGTCGACCCGGACGGGCACAACGGCTTCCCCGGCACGGTCGAATGCACGGTCACCTACGCGCTGTTGGACGACGACTCGCTGCAGATCCACTACGAAGCCCGCACCGACCACACCACACCTCTGAACCTCACCAACCACAGTTATTTCAACCTGAAGGGGCGGGGGGATGTGCTGGGGCACAGCGTGCAAATCTTTGCCGACAGCGTCGCCGCGACCGACGAAGGCTCCACACTCATCGGACGCCGCGATCCGGTCAGCGAGGGGTACAACGACTACCGCGAACCCGTCGTCCTCGGCAGTTTGGCAAAGCTCGACGCGGGCAATGCCGACATCCACTTTTTCCTCAACGAAGGCCGCACGGCTGAGCCCAAGCCGGCGGCGGTGGTCAAAGAACCCGCATCCGGGCGCGTCATGGAAGTGCTCACCACCGAGCCCGGCGTGCAGTTTTACGCCGGACTCTCCATCGCCGACGAGGGTTCCGAGATCGGCAAGAACGGCGTCAGCCACAAGCCCTGCGACGGCCTCTGCCTCGAAACGCAGGACTACGCCAACTCGGTCAACCACCCCGACATGGGCGGCGCCGTCCTCCGCCCCGGCGAGACGTTTAAATCGACGACGATTTTCCGCTTTAGCACGGAAGCTTAAGCTGGCATTCAGTCATTAAAGGGGCGAGATGCCTTCTCTTATAGAATGACGCATCACGTAAAACAGCGTTTGCCGTAGAACGACGGCGAAAGCCGTTGTCAGCGTTTGCCGTAGAACGACGGCGAAAGCCGTTGTCGTCGTTTGCCGTAGAACGACGGCGAAAGCCGTTGTCGTCGTCTGGCAAGAGAACAACACTGACTATCGTCAGCGTTCTACGGGAGACATAAAGAATGTCGGTCCCCAGTAGAGATATCCATCCGAGCTTTTTTCGTGCACGTTTTGCCAAAACGAATACTTGCATTCGCGGGAGAAGCTGGTTTCTTCCACAACTTTGACAGTGCCCAGATGGCGGAATTGGCAGACGCGCTAGACTCAAAATCTGGTTCCTTCGGGAGTGTGGGTTCGACCCCCACTCTGGGTACCATCAATCGCATGCCCGCGCTCACCCGACAACGCTCCGACGGCTTCAAGCCCTTGCTCTTCCTTTTCTGCCTCTTCTCTCTGGGCTGGATCACGGCGTTGCTGTTCGCGGGGGGCTTCACCACGAGCATCAAGGCGGGCATGGCCTTCCTCGACTGGCCGCTCTCGAACGGATCGGTCAATCCGGAGGGCTGGCTGACGGAGTCGGACAAAATGGCCGAGCACGGCCACCGGCTGCTCGGCATGAAAATCGGCCTGCTTTCGATCGGGCTCTTCCTCTGGACTTATCTGCGCGAATCCCGCGACTGGGTGCGCACCCTCGCCCGCGTCCTCGTGCTCGTGGTCGTGCTGCAGGGCGTGCTCGGCGGCGCGCGCGTGCGCTTCGACCAGCTCAATCTCATGAGCGAGAGCAACCTGCTCGCGCAGGGCTTCGCCGTGCTGCACGCCTGCGGGGCCATGGTCGTGCTCGGCCTCCTCGTCGCGCTCACGCTGGCCAACACACGCCGTTGGATCGAAGCCCGCGCCGGGCTGGACTCGCCCCCGCCCGCCGGGGTGAAGCGCTGGGGCGTCCTCGCCACAGGGGCGGTCTTTCTGCAAATTTTGATCGGCGCGATCATGCGGCACGCCGACGCGGGACTGGCCATCGCCAAGTTCCCCCTCGCAGCCGAGGGCAGCCTCCTGCCCGCCTATTGGAACTTCGACGTGGGCATCCATTTCGCCCACCGGGTCGGCGCGGTGGCGGTGACTGTCGTGCTGCTGGTTTTCCTCGGCAAAATCCGGGGTTCGCCCGCGGCCAAACGCGCGCTGGGCTACGGCGCGCTCTTCGTCGCCCTGCTGCTCGGCCTGCAAATTTATCTCGGGGCGCTCACGATCTGGACGGTCAAAAACCCCTACGTGGCGACCACCCACCACTTGGCCGGCGCTTTTCTCCTTGCCAGCACGTGGGGGCTAACTTTTCTAGCACACCACACCGGCCGCGTGACGCATGAGCCGGTCAACGGAGTGCGGACGACTACCACAACCTCGTGAGCCTACCCAATACAAAGAGCCATCCAATACCGTCCGACTCCTCCGAGTCGGCCTTTTCGTTGCGCGAGCGCATCCACGGCTACTATGAGTTGACGAAGCCTCGGCTGAGTTTCCTCTCCGTGCTCACGGCGGTCGTCGGCTACCTCGCCGCCGACCCGGCGCGTGACTTCGGCGTATTGGCCAGTCTGCTGATCGGCACATCGCTCGCCGCAGGCGGCGCGGCCGTGCTCAACCAATGGCTGGAGCGCGAGGCCGACGCCAAGATGGCGCGCACGAAAGACCGCCCCATTCCCGCCGGACAAATCGCCCCCTACAATGCCCTGATGTTCGGCCTCGGGCTGAGCGTCTTCGGCTCTTATCTGCTCTATGCGGGCGCCCATCCGCTGGCGGGAGTGCTCACCGCAGCGACCATCGCCTCCTATGTGCTGCTCTACACACCGCTCAAGAAATGGACGACGTGGAACACGCTGGTCGGCGCCGTGCCCGGGGCACTCCCCCCGCTCATCGGCTGGGCCGCCGCCGAGGGGCGCATCTCGACGCTGGGCTGGGTGCTCTTCGCCATCCTTTTCCTCTGGCAGATGCCGCACTTCTTCGCCATCGCCTGGACTTACCGCAAGGATTACCTGACGGGCGGATTCGTCATGCTCTCCAACGCCGACGAAACGGGGACGAAGGTGGCACGACAGTCCTTCGCCTTCGCCATCACACTGGTCGCCAGCACACTCTTGCCGACGCTCCTGGGCTACGCCAGCCGGGGTTTCGGCGCGGTCGCCGTGATCGCCGGTTGCTATATTTTAAGACCCGCCTGGCGCTTCCTCGACGGCTCCCAGCGCGACACGGCGGCGCGGCGCTTGTTCATCGCCTCGATCTTCTACCTGCCGGCCCTGCTCATCCCCCTCGTGCTGGATCTCTGGCTTTTATCTTGATCGTAGGGGCGTCACTCGTGACGCCCGTGTCTGCACAGAACCAAGCCTCGGCGGGCTTCATAAATGAAGCCCCTACAATTTTATGACTTTCACCGAATCATTGCCCACCCTGAATGCCTGCCTCAACGGCACGGCCGCGGTTCTGCTCACAGCCGGCTTCATCTGCATCAAGACGGGGCGCGAAAAGGCGCACCGCAACTGCATGCTTTCGGCCTTCACCGTCTCGGTGTTCTTCCTCTTTTTCTATGTCTTGCACAAATGGCTGGTGCGAGGCGTGCACACGCCCTTCGAGGGCGAAGGCGTCTGGCGGAGCGTCTATTACGCCATGCTCGCCTCGCATATCGCGCTGGCCATGCTGATCGTGCCGCTCGCGCTGACCACGTTGACCCTGGCCATCCGCGGTAAGTTCGACAGCCACAAGGCCTGGGCGCAGTGGACGTTCCCGATCTGGTATTACGTCTCCGTCACCGGCGTGCTGATCTACTGCTTTCTCTACGTCTGGTGGTGACTGGGATCGGCTGCTTCAGCCGCCGTTTGGGCCACGGCATCGACGGCAGTTGAAGCAGCCGATCCTTGAAGAACCCAGAAGATAGACTTGTCAGCAGGTATTACCCTCCTTAATCCATACGTTTCGGCAGTCTTATGGGCTGCGCGCCGCAATCAACCACTACCGACCTCTCCGACCTCTCCGACCTCTCCGACCAGTGAAGACCATTTCAAAGGGATTCTTTCGTTTCTTACCGATATTCGGCGTATTCGCCATGATCGCCCTGCTCGGCGGCTGCAATCTGGACACCCGGATGTCCACCTTCGTCACGAAAGGCCCCATCGCCGAAGAGCAGCTCGACCTTTTCATGCTCACGGTCTGGGTGACGGGCTTCATCTTCATCGTGGTCGGCGGCGTCTATGTTTACGCCGTCATCAAATTCCGCGAGCGCCCCAACGACGACCGGCCGATGCCCTCGCAGGGCCACGGCAATCCGCTGGTCGAGATCGGCCTGATCGGTGCCTCCGTCCTTTTGCTCGTCATCATCGCGGTGCCCACCTTGCAGGCGATCTGGTTCACCCACGACACCCCGGACGACCCCGGGAGCCGGATGGGCGCCTGGTATCCCGGCGAGGAACTGGCCGAGGAAGAAGCGGAGAACCCGCTCGTGATCAAAGTGATCGGCTACCAGTGGTGGTGGGCTTTCGAATACCCGCAACTAGGCGTCACCACGGCGAACGAAATGGTCATTCCCGCGGGCAAGGTCGTGCATCTCGAGCTGCGCTCGGTCGACGTCATCCACTCCTTCTGGCTGCCCAAGATCGCGGGCAAGGTCGATCTCATCCCCGGCCGCACCAACGCCATGTGGATCCAGGCGGGCGATAATTTCGCCAAATGGAAGGAAAAACAAGGCCTCGAAGGCGAAGGCCCGGAACTCCGCGCCGACTACGCGACCTACCTCGAAGAGGAAATCCACGATTACTATTACGGGCAGTGCGCCGAATACTGCGGCGATTCGCACGCCCGCATGCTCTTCCGCGCCCGGGTGGTGGACGACGAGGCGTTTGCCGCCTGGGTCGAGGACGAAAGAACCGGGCACACGCCTCCCGGCGATGCGACCTGGGAGGCATGGTATGCCGCCTACGACAAAAACCCCGGGCAACTGACCGGCGACTTGAACGAAGGGCTCAAGCTCTTCATGGGCCGGGCCAAGTGCGCGACCTGCCACGCGGTCAACGGCAACCCGCGCGCCCTCGGCGTGGCCGGCCCGAACCTGACCAACGTCGGCTCGCGCCTGTCGATCGCCGCCGGCTGGCTCAACCACCGCGCCGAAGACGGCGGCATCGACGTCGAACAGCAGTACGACAACTTGTTCAAATGGATCAAAGAGCCGAACGCAGTGAAACCCGGCAATCTGATGTGGAAGGCCGATGGCGGCGGCATCGGAGAGCTGACCGACGAAAACGGCGACCCCGCGCTCCTCACGGACGAGGAAGTCCACAAACTTTCCCTTTACCTTCAATCCCTCAAGTAGGCCTTTTCGCATCCCTTTTCAGATGAGTCACACGGAAACCCAAACACCCGCCCACGAGACGACCCACGCCCCCGAGACGCACGTGCTCCAGCCGGAGCGCAGCACACTCGGGCTCATGCGTCCCGACCACGGCAAGAGCGTGATCCTCGATTGGCTGACTAAGGTGGACCACAAGAAGATCGGCATCATGTATGGGGCCGTCGCCCTCTTCTTCCTCTTCGTCGGTGGCCTCGAAGCCCTCATCATCCGCACGCAGTTGATCGTGCCCGAAAACGACCTCATCTCCGCGCAGCGCTACAATCAGCTCTTCACCATGCACGGCACCACGATGATCTTCCTCGCGGTCATGCCCCTGAACTCGGCCTTTTTCAATTATCTCATCCCGCTGCAGATCGGCGCCCGGGACGTGGCCTTCCCCCGGATCAACGCGTTCAGCCTCTGGGCTTTCGCGGCCGGCGCGCTCGTGATCAACGTCGGGTGGCTCCTCCAGGCGCTCCAAATGATGGGGCTCTTCGCCGCGTCCGGCCCCACCGCGGGGATGACGGACCTGGCGCCCGCCGGCGGCTGGTTCGGCTACGCTCCGTTGACGGGTAAAGATTTCACCGGGGCGGGCACAGATTTCTGGGTGGTGGGCCTGCAAATCCTCGGGGTGGCTTCGCTTTCCTCCTCGATGAATTTCATCGTCACCATCCTCAACATGCGCGCGCCCGGCATGAAAATGATGCGCATGCCGGTCTTCACCTGGATGAGCCTCGTCGTCGCCTTCCTCATCATCTTAGCCTTCCCGGCGGTCACCATCGCGCTCGGCCAGCTGATGTTCGACCGCGTCTTCGGCACCAACTTCTTCGTCGTCGCCGGCGGCGGCCAGCCCATCCTCTGGCAGCACCTGTTCTGGATTTTCGGCCACCCGGAAGTTTACATCCTCGTGCTGCCCGCCATGGGCATCATCTCCGAAGTGCTCCCGGCCTTCTCGAAGAAGCCGCTCTTCGGCTATGCCATCGTGGTCTTCTCCGGCGCCGTCATCGGCTTCCTCGGTTTCGCCGTCTGGTCGCACCACATGTTCACGACCGGCCTGGGCAAAGTCGCCACCGCCGCCTTCTCCCTCTTGACCATGGCCATCGCCGTGCCCACGGGGGTCAAGATTTTCAACTGGGTCGGCACCCTCTGGGGCGGCCGCGTGCGCTTCACCGCGCCCATGATCTTCGCACTCGGCTTCGTCTGGATGTTCATGATGGGCGGATTTTCGGGCATCATGCACGCGGCGGCGCCGGCCGACGCACAGCAGCAGGACAGCTATTTCGTCATCGCCCACTTCCACTACGTGATCATGGGCGGCATCTTCCTCGCCTTGGTTTCCGGCATTTATTACTGGGTGCCCAAGGTGTTCGGCAAGATGTGGACCGGGAACCTCAGCACATGGGTGGCCGTGCTCGTCGTGGTCGGGCTCAACCTCACCTTCTTCCCCATGCACTTCCTCGGCCTGCTCGGCATGCCGCGCCGCACCCACACCTATCTCGAAGGTTTCGGTTGGGAAACCTACAATCTCGTTTGCACGATCGGCGCCTACATCCTCGCGATCGGCATTTTCCTTTTGCTCGTCGATCTGATCCGCTGCCTGCGCAGCGGCGAACCCGCCGGCGACGACCCCTGGGACGCCCGCACCCTGGAATGGGCGACCACTTCACCGCCCCAGGTTTATAATTTCGCCAAGACGCCCGTCATCCCGGCGCGCGACGCACTCTGGGAGCACAAATACGGCCCCGAAAACCGCAGGATCACTTACGAAGACGACCACGGCCACGGCATCCATATGCCCAGTAATTCGTGGATGCCCCTCATCGCCTCGGTCGGCTTCGTCCCCCTCGGCCTCGGCATGTCGCTCATGCAGGCCGGCGTCCCCCACATGGGCTATTTCGCCATCTTCGGCCTCGCCGTGATCGTGCTCGGCATCGCGCTCTGGGCGATCGAAGGCCCCGGCGGCTACCACCTCCACCCCGAAGAGGGTGAAGCGCCATGAGCACCCGAGTCCGATTCGCTTCCTTTCGCAGCGCTCTCGCGAGAGCGAGGTCGATCTGCGACCAAGGCGGTCTCACGATAGACGGCGCGTTCGCGCCATCGCTACCACTCAAAACCTTCGGGGCGAATTTTTCAAATTCACCATCTCCGCGCATTCGCGTTCCGTCATAGATTCCAGTTTTTCAACTTTTCCAAATTTCAGAATTTCAAATATGTCCAACACCGCAGAAGCCCACCACGACGAAGGCCACGCCAGTCTGACCATCGACAACAAGAAGCTGCTCATGTGGCTCTTCCTCGGGTCGGACTGCATGTTTTTCGGCACGCTCATTTCGACGCACCTGATCTACCGCAAGCTCTACCCCGAGTCCTTCGACCCGACCGCGCTCTTCAGCCTGGAGCTGACCTCATTCTCGACCTTTATCCTCTTGATGAGTTCCTTCCTCATGGCGCTGGCCGTCTCGGCCATGCACAAGGGGGAACCGAAGAGCTTCCGCCGCAACGTCATCGGCGTCATTTTCTTCGGCATCATCTTCCTCGGCTGCCAGGTCTATGAGTTCTCCCACTTCGTGCACGAGGGCTTGACGCTCTCGACCAACACCTTCGGCTCCACCTTCTATATGATGACCGGCACGCACGGCGTCCACGTGGCGATCGGCGTCTTCTGGCTCATCTGCATGTATTTCTACTCGCACAGCGGCAAGATGGACGCCCACGAAAGCGCCGTCGATGTCGAGGTCGCCGGCCTCTACTGGCACTTCGTCGATATCGTCTGGATCGTCATTTTCACCACCGTTTACTTGATCGAGTTTATTTAGCACCCTGTCCCTGTAAACCGATGCGCACTCACGGAACTCAATCCGCAGCCCGCATGCCGACTCCGGTATGGATGCGACTGTCGCGGCCACGTCTCAAATAAGGTGCCCTGTCCAGGACTCGGATTCTGTGGGAATTTTCCTAGACAATTTGGGTCGAAGACGTGAACATACCAGCCCATGACCGACGTCCATTACGCACCACTCCCCGTCAGCCAGGATTCGCATAAAGACAGCGAAACGGAGAAATACCACGCCTTCGTCAACCTCGCGCTCGGCCTCGCCGCCATCACGGGGATCGAGCTGGTGCTGGTTTACCTGCCCTTCAACCAGATCTTCATTTTTTCGACGCTGCTCGCGCTCTCGCTTTTCAAATTCGTCGCGGTCGTGGCCTGGTTCATGCACCTGATCTACGACAAGCTGCTCCTCACGCTCGCCTTCGGCACCGGCCTGTCGATCGCAGCCGGCACCTTCGTCGCGCTGGGTTTCATCATGTCGCGCGGCAATGTGGATCTGGAAGCGATCACGCAGTTCTGAGGTTTATGACCGCGGGTGCCTCCGGCACTTCACATACCGCTTCGCCACGCCCCGGCTGGCGGGAAAGTCTTTGAATATGCGGTCTAGGTTCGTTTTGAGCGCAGCCGAGTCAAAGGGCTTCTCGCTGAAAGCGATCACCCTGTTCTCGTATCCGTCGATCCGATACATGAGCGTTTCCTTGAAGCGCTTCCTCAATTTGCCCGATTTGAAAATCGGCAGATGCCGCACCTTCTCCGGCTCGATCAGGTTGAAGACGAGCATACCGCCCGGCTTGAGCTGTTCCGCCAGCGCCTCGCACCATGCGACGTCCATCGGCACGCAGCGCACGGGCACCC